>JADMIO011456513.1_pt1 | contig 73834 bp, 58 predicted proteins | sample 8958161 | NCBI WGS metagenome assembly JADMIO01 (sample SAMN16585339, study PRJNA669376) | soil metagenome | isolation source: Crop rotation soil | place: USA: Cullars Rotation, Alabama | collected 2011
GCGACAACTTGTCCACGTGGAATTCTAAGCTTAGGATCCCAATGTGCTGGAAAGCCGTTTAAAATTATTTTTTTGACAGCCGTCTCATTGTAAGATATCACCCCGACTTCTTTACCAAGCTGGAGGTTTTGGTCCACTATTTTTTCAATCAATATTACCAGGTCATCTTCCATTAAACTAATATACACTTCCCCCTTGTTGATAGGCTCTTGCCGGATATCGTGCACTATTTTATAATTAAAGGCATATTCCTGGCAGAATTTACAAAAGCCTGTTGTGATTTCTATAGGATGGTAAGTGTATTCAGGCAAAATGATGTTGAGCGTGCTGTATTTACCCAGGTGGGGAAGGGCCTCTTCCAATGCATTGTAAATATCCTTTTCGAAGTTTTCGTAAACTGCCCCATAGTCACCGGTAACGCCGGGTACAAGCTTGTCTAACAGGATCAGCTTGTTTTTGGGGATGGTGTTGATAATTTTATCGGCATGCTCTGCGCCCTCCATGAAATGGGGAAGGATAACAAAATAATTATAGTCTTCCTTTGAGTTGATCAAGAGTTTTTTAAACAGGGAAAGATTGTTGTTGTAGATATAGAAGTCAATCGCCGCAGCATCTCCCAAAGTACTCACAAACGAGTCATAAATGATCTTTTTATGCGCGCTTAACTTATTGAATAACAGGAAAACATTTATTTTACTTTCTACATTGTTGCTCTTTATATAATACCCTTTTCCCGGCACCGAACCAATAATACCCGTTTTCTTCAGGTATTTGTACCCTTTTTCGGCTGTGTCCCTGGAGATTTCAAACTCAAAGCTCAATTCATTTATGGATGGCAGCACATCATCGAGTTGAAGTTTATTTGTTTCAATGGCTTTTATAATACAATTGGCGAGTTGTTGATATTTTGGGGTTGCAGAAAATTCATCGATGTAAATGAGTTTATTGAACGGCGCTATCATAACAATCGTATTGAGTTGGGCATAATCAGGTCTTTCTTTCTCAAAAATAACTTTTTAGCTATAAATTAAAAGAAGCGTCTTTTAATTAAAAATTAAGAATTAAGAATTGAGAATTGTTTAATTAGTAGGGTCAATGGTTTCAGCTTGTGGATATAAACGTTGCATACGGGCGAGTGGGGGGCATAAAAAAGAATACTACCTGTACAAACAGGTAGCATTCTACATCGCCTAAATCTGGCAATAGGTTTCTCTTTTCTTAAGAGGGATAAAGACGGAGCGTATAAACAGTTAGTCGATCATAAAGCGTGCTAAATATTCATTTATATCCTTAGCAGCCTTAAAAAGTTTAGCCCGGCACTTAAAAAATGCTACGGCTTGAATATACTAATTTGAGAAAAACGAATTTATTCTTCTTGGAAGAAAGTCGGCAAAGAACAGTTCCTTTTGTTTCTCTTCTTCGTTCACCTTATCTCTTTCCGCTATCATTGTGTACCCAAGCGAAGGCAACACAATCTTAAGTGTTTGAAATCTTACAGACGCTGACTTATCAGTAAAGGAAATAACCGGTTCGTCAATGATACGAATTGGATCGTTCAGGTTGATAACGGACTTTTCGAGCTTTATGTTATAGTAACCTGAAGTCAGTTGTTTTACTGCTTCGATTTCTTCCCTGTTGATCACCGCCGGCCTGGCTAACCAATAAAGAAAGTTCAACGTGCCCGGAACTTTTTTCACTGTTGGTATTTCAGCTTCAGTGATATAAACGAAAACGTATGAACTAAATAATACTTCCTTGCAAATTTTCTTGTTATTAGCGTTAAGGTCAACAATCTTGTTTACCGGCAGATAGTTTTTGATGCCTTTCCTGGTTAAGAAAGCTGCTACTTTTTTTTCCCGGCGGGGAAGTGTGTAAACTGCATACCAATTACGATTCATTCTTGTGGTGTTTTTGGTTTGTGAAAAATGCAGTCCTTCACAATATTAGATTATTGCTTTTTTTTCAGGGAACTTTGGTAATGTTTAATTGGAGGTGCGGTAAACGAAGGGATAATGAATTAAGGCTTGAGGTATGCAAATATACGCTCCAGGATTAAAAAACAAAGAAAAAACACGACTTTTTTTAAACAGAATTGCGATGTTTATCCTTGTTTATAATTGAAACCTTTTGGCTAAAGGCTGCTAAACCTTACAAAACGCTGTTTATTTAAAAATATTGTAGAAGAACGCTCTTACCGAAGTAAATAAAAGCTTGGGTAATAAAAAAACCAGGTTAAGAGTTGATGCTAAATAAATGTGCGGGTACCTGAAAAATTCTCCCTGAATTCTTTTGGCGTACATCCTTTTTTCTTTTTGAACAGGCGATTAAAGTTCGAGATATTGTTGTACCCGCAGCTATACGATACTTCCGCAATGGAATTCGTGGTGTCAATCAATATCCGTGAGGCGTGCCCCAGCCTGATCTCGTTCAAGCTGTCTATAAAGGTGATGCCCGTACGTTTCTTTATAAATCTGCTGAATGACACTTCTGTCATATTTACGAGCCTGGCAATATCTCCCAGCGTGATCTGTTTATCATAGTTCTTGTTCATGTATTCGAATGCCTTTTCAATGCGCCTGCTATTAAAATTAAGCTGGAAATCGCTATTAAAGCCCGCTTCAGAAAGTGTTCGTATATTACGCGAGATGGAAAGATCATGCAAAATATTGATAAGCGACATTACAGAATCGAATCCGCTTTCTTTGTCAAGTGACACAATACGCGGATAAATTTGTTGTATCGTTTCCCTCGAAAAAAGAATGCCTTTTTGTGAGAGGTCAAACATCTTTCTTATAAAACTTAGCTGGTTCCTCCGTAACAGTTTTTCATCCAGTAAATCTTTGTGCCATTGGATAGTGACTTCTTTTATCTCGTCTGATTTACATTGGTGGGTAAACCATGCATGTGATAAGTTGGGGCCGATCAGTACCAATTCAAGGTCATCGATCATATCGATATGGTCGCCTACTATCCGCTTGGCACCCTTTGCGTTGATGATAAGGTTTAACTCGAATTCTTCATGGTAATGTAAGGGGAAGTTGAACTCCTTTTTCACTCTTGAGAAAATGGTAAAGCAGTCGTTTTGCGTTAAAGGAGTAATCTCTCTAACAATATTCTTATTCATTTTAATGCAGTTTTATCATATGCACCACGAAAACAGATGTGAAAATACAAATAATAATAGTAAAAAAGTATCAAATAAGATCTTGCTTATTCTATCAATTTTACTGCTTCTTTTTGATTTACTTGTAGGTTTTATTTCCAGAAAATGCTATTGTATCATTCGAATAAATCAATTATAAGATAATATAGTATTAGTTAAAAGATAACACATATTCCTATTTTTGTTAGGCACTATCCCGTTACAATTAAAAGGTTGCCATTGAAAAAATTAAGAGATTGCTTGTTTTATTTTGTCCTCGCCATTAGCTCCTCTGTAACAGGACAAACCGCGGATAAGGCAGCTACAAAACAAACACAAAACCTTTTGCTCAACTTAAAAAAGCTTTTGCCAAAAGGGGTGATGTTTGGGCACCAGGACGATCTGGCGTACGGAGTGGGATGGAAATATGTGCCTGGAAAAAGTGACGTAAAAGACGTAACCGGGGAGTACCCCGCTGTGTATGGCTGGGATTATGCCGGCCTCGAAAAAGGTAGCCCGGTGAATATTGACAGTGTCCCTTTTTATAAAATGCGAGGGTATATTAAACAGGGCTATGAAAGAGGAGGTGTAATCACCGTTAGCTGGCACTTAAATAACCCTCTAACCAACAAAAACGCCTGGGATACCACGCACGGGGGCGTTTCGGCTGCTTTGCCGGGCGGCGTTGCCAACGATACCTACAATGCCTGGCTTGACCGCGTCGCGGATTTTATGCTTTCGCTTAAGGGTCCTAAGAACGAGTTGATCCCGGTTTTGTTCAGGCCATTTCATGAACTTACAGGGAATTGGTTTTGGTGGACAAAAAATACCTGCACACCTGAAGAATTCAAAAGATTATGGCGCTATACTATCGATTACCTGCGGGAGAAAAAGCAGGTCCATAATTTAATTTATGTGTACAATACGGCCGGTAATTTTAATACCAAGGAACAATTCCTCGAAAGATATCCCGGGGATGAATACGTTGACATTGTAAGCTTTGATGATTACCAATATGGTGATCCTTCCAGGGATAGCAGCTTTGTAAAAGGCCTCTCTTTAAAATTAAGTTTGCTAACCAGCATAGCAGAAGGACTTAAGAAAATACCGGCGTTGGCCGAAACCGGCTATGAGGCTATTCCGTACGATAAATGGTGGACCGAAGTGCTATGGAAGGGACTTGCCAGTCACGAGATATCTTACGTGTTGTTATGGAGAAATCATGGTTTGAAGTCAAATGGTCACATGCATTACTATGTACCATATAAAGGACACCGATCCGCACCCGACTTCCAGGCTTTTTATGATCGCGGGCCCGTATTATTTGAAAGTAAGGCAAGGCGGCAAAAACTTTATGATTCTCCGTAGCGTGAAAATGAATCTGAAGGACCGGTATTAATTCCCTAACATTGCCGCCGATTAATTTTTGAAAAGCTTGCATTTCCCTTAACACGCTTATGAAAATACAACTGCCGGATATCCTCATCTTAGTAAGCTACCTGCTTACCATGGTTCTTGTTGGTATCCGGATGCGTAAGAAAGCAAGGCGAAACAAGGATAGCTACCTGATGGGTGGAAAAAGTTTGCCCTGGTACATGCTTGGATTAAGTGATGCCTCAGATATGTTTGATATCAGTGGCACGATGTGGATGGTGGCGCTTTGTTTTGTTTATGGTCTTAAAAGCATTTGGGTGCCATGGTTATGGCCCGTTTTTAACCAGGTTTTTATGATGATGTTCCTGAGCAAATGGTTGCGCAGGAGTAATGCCAACACGGGCGCGGAGTGGTTGCGTACAAGGTTTGGCTTAGCCGGGAAAGGTGTAAAAGGTTCACATATTATTGTCATTGCTTTTGCGTTGATCAGTTGCCTTGGATTTTTAGCATACGGCTTTGTGGGCCTGGGAAAATTTATGCAGATATTTATTCCCTGGGATAACGTAAAGGGTTATGTGCCTTTTCACGTCGCAGATAAATATGTGCCGCATTTTTATGGTATTGTATTTACCCTTTTTGCGATGTTTTATTCTATACTGGGTGGTATGCACAGCATTGTGCTGGGTGATGTTATAAAATACTCAATCATGACCATAGGCTGTATTGCAATAGGCGTGATTGCAATGCAAAACCTGAACGGGCATTCCCTCAATGTTCCCGCGGGGTGGAATACTCCTTTCTTTAGCTGGCACCTCGACCTGGACTGGAGCAATATCGCGGCTGATGCTAATAAAAAGATCGCATCGGATGGATACAGTTTATTTGGATTATTTTTTATGATGATGCTCCTCAAAGGTGTATTTGCATCATTGGCCGGTCCGGCCCCTAACTACGATATGCAAAAGGTATTAAGTACCCGCAGCCCCAGGGAAGCCAGTAAAATGACGGGATTTGTGAGCATCATATTGTTGCCCATCCGGTATTCTATGATAACAGGCCTTGCTGTGCTCGCTTTGTTGCATTATAACCAGCTTAACTTAAAGGATCCCGCCGGCGTTACCGATTTTGAGCGTATCCTGCCTGCTACCGTCAACAACTTTTTGCCGGTTGGCATATTGGGAATTGTGCTGACCGGGTTGCTGGGCGCCTTCATGGGCACATTTAGCGGTACGCTCAATGCTGCCCAGGCTTATATTACCAACGATATTTATCTCAAATACATTAACCCGAAAGCAAGTACAAAAAAAGTCATCACGCTCAATTATGTTGTGGGGATACTGGTTGTGGCCATAGGGGTGTTCTTCGGTTTTTTAGCTAACGACGTAAATGAAATACTACAGTGGATCGTTGGCGGATTGTATGGTGGTTATGTAGCAGCAAATTGCCTCAAGTGGTATTGGTGGAGGTTTAATGCCCACGGGTTCTTTTGGGGGATGGCCGTGGGTGTTGCGGGAGCTTTGGTAATGCCAAATTTAATTGAATGGGGCATTAGTCATCAGTATATCACACAAGCTTTGCCATTATACTGGTGGCCCGAATTGTTCATTCTCTCGCTTGCCGGATGCTTTATTGGTACTTATTTAGCGCCGCCCACAGACGAGCTTGTTTTAAAATCCTTTTATAAAAATGTGCGGCCCTGGGGTTTCTGGAAGCCGGTTCACGAAAAGGTGGTGGCCGAGGATCCTTTATTTGTTGGTAACAAGCGATTTAAACTGGATATATTCAACGTGGTGATAGGCATCATTGGCCAGTTGTGTTTTACGCTGCTGCCCATGTATCTTATACTTAAAATGAAAACGCCATTATTGCTTACGATCGGGGCGATTATTGTGATCGTATGTATTTTGAAAAGAACCTGGTGGAACAAACTGGAAGACTAATACTACATTTATGAAAGAACAATTTGACAGAAGATTGGCGCTCTTACAACGGCAGCATTATGCACTGGTAAACAGGGAAAACGAAATGATGCCTCAAAGTAACGGCGTGTATAACCGGTATAAAAATCCAGTATTAACTGCAATGCATACCCCATTAGCCTGGCGCTATGACCTTAATTGTAAAACCAACCCATTTTTGATGGAGAGATTTGGCATCAATGCGACATTGAATGCAGGGGCCATCAAATGGAAGGGAAAATATGTATTGGTAGCACGTGTAGAGGGGGCGGATAGAAAAAGTTTTTTTGCAGTGGCCGACAGTGATAATGGTATCGATCATTTTAAGTTTTGGGAGTACCCGGTATTGATGCCAGAAACCGGTATAGCTGATACAAACGTGTATGATATGCGATTGATTGCGCATGAGGATGGATGGGTCTACGGACTTTTCTGCACGGAAAGAAAAGATCCTGCTGCACCGCCAGGCGATCACTCCTCCGCCATTGCGCAATGTGGTATTGCAAGAACCAGGGACCTGGTGGAGTGGCAGCGCCTGCCAGACCTAAAAACACCTTCGGCACAGCAGCGGAACGTGGTGTTGCATCCGGAATTTGTGAGCGGGCAATATGCTTTTTACACAAGGCCACAGGATAGTTTTATCGAAGCAGGAAAGGGCGGGGGAATAGGCTTTGGACTGGCGAAAGATATTACAAACGCTGTTGTTGAAAAAGAAAGCGTGATAGACAGCAGGGTATATCATACCGTGTATGAAATGAAGAACGGCCTGGGACCTGCGCCTATAAAAACTGATCGCGGATGGCTGCACCTGGCGCATGGTGTCAGGAATACCGCAGCCGGGCTTCGCTACACATTGTATTTGTTTATGACCGACCTGCATGATATCACAAGGATCATTCATAAGCCCGGCGGGTTTTTCCTGGCTCCCGAAGGAGAAGAACGGATCGGCGATGTGTCTAATGTTGTTTTCAGCAATGGCTGGATCGCCGATGAAGACGGAACAGTTTTCATTTACTATGCTTCATCGGATACGAGGATACATGTGGCCACGAGCACTATCGACCAGCTAATTGATTATGCCATCAATACACCGGAGGACGGGCTTCGTTCGGCCGCTTCCGTGCAAACCATCTTTAATATTATACGGCATAACCAGCAGCAGTTGCAAAGCTAGCAGGCGCGGTAGTCGGCATCAACAACTAACTTACAAAAAAGCAATAATCAATTATTTTTTCCAGAATTATGAATTATTCACATGGCATTCTGACTGACACGGGATTACTTACGACCTATTATAACGAAGTAAAAGCAGAGTTGAACGACATACTAAAATACTGGATGCTCAACACGCATGATACCGTTAATGGCGGATTTATAGGCAGGATAGATGAGAACAACATTCCGGACCATAATGCCCCAAAAGGCGCTGTGCTCAATGCAAGGATACTATGGGCCTTTTCAACCGCTTACAAACTAACGAGAGATAGCGAGCATTTGCACATTGCGCGGATGGCCTTCAATTACCTGTATGGAAATTTTATTGACAAGGAACATGGGGGAATTTACTGGACGGTAAACGCACAGGGTCATGCACTCGATACAAAGAAGCAGGTATATGCGTTGGCTTTTGCGATATATGGTTGCAGCGCGTATTTCCAGGCCGGCAATAATGAAGCAGCAAAAAACCTGGCAATCGAATTGTACCGGCAAATTGAAAAGCACAGTTTTGATCCAATCTATACCGGTTATCTCGAAGCGTTTACCCGTGACTGGCAGCCGACGAATGATCTCCGGTTGAGCGATAAAGATGCAAATGAGAAAAAAACGATGAACACGCATTTGCATGTACTGGAAGCTTATACCCTCCTTTACCACGCATGGCCGGATGAAAAATTAAAGGGTAAGATAAACGGCCTGCTGGAAAATTTTGCGGATCATATCGTTGATCCCGGATCGGGCCACCTGGGATTATTTTTTGATGAACAATGGAACAGGCGGTCTGGGACCATCTCTTACGGCCATGATATCGAAGCAGCCTGGCTGTTGGTGGAGGCGGCAAAATCACTGAATGATCCATCTATCACGCAAACCACAAAAGAATTATCCATTAAGATAGCAGAAGCCGCTGTTGAAGGATTAGACAACGATGGTGGACTTTGGTACGAATATGAACCTGGTTCCGGCCATCTCATCAAAGAAAAGCATTGGTGGGTGCAGGCAGAGGCCATGGTAGGTTTCCTTAACACCTGGCAATTGACGGAAAATGAAGCTTACCTGGGAAGATCGTTGCAGGCGTGGCGCTACATCCGCGGCTTCATTAAAGACAGAAATTGCGGAGAATGGTTATGGGGGCGGCATGAGGATGGCACGCTCATGCAAGGGCAAGACAAAGTGGGAATGTGGAAATGCCCTTATCACAATACAAGAGCGTGTATTGAAATTATGACACGATTACAACCCTTTCTTCAGGAAAAAATTCCGGTGTCTCAGTAATCAAATTCACAATAACAATGTTGTTGAACTTTAAAACGTTGTCGAAAAAAATGGCTTCAATAATCGGTTGGACAACTTATTTAACTTTTAGTTTCTTATTACTGGCAGTTGAACATATTATTTTTGCCGGAGCAGGATATTTGAATAGATGGCCGCGGCTAATTTAAGGGCCTCCCAATATCAATACTTTTAAATTTAAACAGAAATGAAAATAATTACAACAGCTATCATCCTATTTGTTGCGGGTTGCTGCACACAGGCGCAACCTGTAAAAATACATGGCCAGCTAAAGGTTGTGGGAACACAGTTAACGGATCAAAATAACCAACCTGTTGTGCTGAATGGCATGAGTTTCGGCTGGAGTTGCTTTCATCCACGATTCTACACCAACGCGGCTACAAGATGGTTGCACAAAGACTGGAAATGCGATGTGGTAAGGGCCGCGATGGGGATAGAACCCGAAAAAGGTTACCTGAAAGATTCGGGATTTAACAAGCGACTCATCAGAACCGTAGTGGAAACCGCTATTGACGAAGGAATTTATGTTATCATCGACTGGCATAGTCACAACCTCAACTTAAATGAGGCGAAGGCTTTCTTTAAGGAAATGGCTACAATATATGGTCGCAATCCGAACATTATTTATGAAATAGTTAATGAGCCGGATTATGAAACCTGGGATGAAGTTAAAGCATATGCTACTGAGATCATCTCAACTATTCGTGCCATTGATTCCAATAATATTATCCTGGTAGGCAGTCCGCATTGGGACCAGGACGTCAATTTGCCTGCCGAAGATCCCATTACTGGATTTAGCAACCTGATGTATACGCTTCATTTTTATGCGGCAACACACAAACAAAACCTGCGGGACAAGGCGGATGATGCCATTAAAAAAGGACTACCTCTGTTTGTTTCAGAATCGGCAGGTATGCAAGCTACCGGCAATGGAGCTATTGATTATACCGAGTGGAATAAATGGATCAGCTGGATGGAGGCAAAAAAATTAAGCTGGGTCACCTGGTCGGTATCGGATAAAGACGAAACCTGTTCTGTATTAAATATATCGGCTTCCGATTATGGTGGCTGGAAGAAGGATGATCTAAAAGAATCAGGTACTAAAACAAGGGAGATCTTAAGAAACAAATCTAAAAACAAGTAACAGACAGATCTTTGCTTTTTATAGCATTCCATTCCGGTTCAAACTTGCCACTAAAGCAATATAAGTAAGTGCTAAATTTTCATGCAAATAAAGGAACAGACCAGAAAGAAATGGCCTGAATATTGAACTTGACAATGCATGGGCACAGTTCGAAAAATAATGGCTGATCAACAGCAAGCAGATGCAGGCATAAAAGAGATGCCAAACGATATTCGTGAAAAAGCAAGATGGATGGAAGAAAACGGACGATTATCCGAAGCCGCGAAATTGTACGAGAAGTTGGTAAAACTACATCCCTACAAGGAAGAGAATTACGGCAGGCTGATGATTATCTACCGAAAGCAAAAGGATTATAAAAATGAGTTAAGAGTAATTAACCTTGGTATAAAGAACTTCCAGGAATATTACGCACCTTCTCTTACCGGAAAAAATAACCAGGTAATCAAGCTGAGCAGGATATTAAGCAAAATGGTTGGTCTTACTGATAAAAAAGGAAATAATTTGATTGAGCCGGGCCCGATTGAAAACTGGAAAAAGAGAAAGGGATTGGTTCTTAAAAAGATTAAGGGAGCTTAGCCGACAGGATTGTATTTTTTAAAAGAATGGGAAACGCGTCACAGTTAATAGATGGACTGCTTAAATTTTATTCACCAGTTTCATCATTTGAGGCATCAACGGGCTTTGATTGAGGTGATCCTTTTTGGCGCAGGTATATCGATAAGACGATTATGGCAAATACCGACAAAAATTCGCTCTGCCAGTTTTGAAATGACTCAAACCAGAACCTCGGATCAACGATGTAATGAGCTGCTGTTTCCTGCGGAAGATGTTTCAACATCAATTCGTGGTTCTCATCCTTGTAGCTGCCGTAAAAATGAAGTAAAAAGGAGATTATAAATAACAGAAAGAGTGAAAGGCTAAGTGAATGCTTATAAATCGCCAAAATAAAACCTCCTGTCTTCACCGGCCATGGAGCTCCCTTCCTGTTTGGAGACGGCTCCCTGTCTACTTCATCTTTACCTTTCATTTTCTTTGACTCGGATGATCCTTTTTGCCGAAGACTGATGGTTAACACGACAAATAGCGCCATCTGAAGAAATTCACTTTCCCAGTTTTCAAAAGTAGACTGTAAGAAATGACCCGAATGAAGATACGCACCCATTGAAACAGGCGTGCCTCCTTCTTCTGTATTTTGTTTGTTGTATTCAGCAAATCCGGTTAAAATCTGTCCCAGCAATGAGATAAAGAACATACTTAAAAATGCTATCGAAAGGCCGTTATTTCTGAGGAACTTTTTCATAATGCTTTATAGTACTGTAGATACAAATATATAACCATACATATCAATATATTCGAATGAACACAGCAAAACAATTATCACAGCATTACTATTACATTGATATACATTCGCAGCACAATTTTTGCTGATTACGTGTAAAGTTCAATTTTGCGTATGAAACATGTATTTTATGTGATTGTCACCAGTAGCATTTTTTCTGCGTTTGCACTTTCTTCAAATGCTCAAACAGCTACCGGCAGTACATCAACTCCGAGGCCGGTTCCATCTAAAGCATCATTAAAATTTATCGAGAGTGTTGAGATCACACGTACACCAATGTCTAATACTATAGCGGTTCCGGATGATATAATTGAGGGAAAAAATTTAACCGGTGACCAACCTTCCATCGTTAAGAATGGCATCCAATCTAACATCGAACATTGTTCGCCCGTACAATTTAAGTACGCCATGCTGATAGAAACGGAAGTAGAAAAAATTACTAACATTAAGCTCTATGAATTTATTAATAAGTGGTGGGCCACTCCTTATAAATTTGGCGGTGATGACAGTAATGGAATAGATTGCAGTGCTTTTGCAGGAAAGTTGTTATCTGCAGTGTACGGTTTAAATGTGCCTCGTACCGTAAGCGATCAATATAAGATTTGTGAACAACTGGCTACAAAAAACCTGGCGGAAGGCGACCTTGTTTTTTTTAATACAGGAGGTGGTATAAATCACGTGGGCCTTTATCTTGGCAATAACTATTTTGTACATAGCAGCGTGCATGATGGTGTAACGATCAGCAGTCTAAATGATCAATATTATAGTTCGAAGTTTGTAGCGGGTGGACGAATTGCCGCGATGTCCACACCATTGGCGGAGGGGAGTGTTAAAAATAGTCGGTAGCATCTAATAACCAGGGTCGTTTACTTAGGTCTGATTTTATTCACGCAAAACGCAATGGAATAAAATAAGGCGTTAAGGAAATACATAATCAACTTTGCAACTTTTCTCCTTTTTTATTTTGCATGAAATTTTCTTAAATAAACAACATCTACCTAAGCTCACGCTTCTCTTTATACGCTTTTTTGTAGCCCAAACTTCTTCAGTATCGTCTTCCAAACCGGCAAAATATCATCCGATAGTTTCAGCAATAAAGTGCCTGCTCCATAGATGATGATAAAACAGCCACTTCTTATTACAAGCCAGCCAAATCCCCGGTAGTTGTTAAACAGAAAATAGCAGGTGTAAAAAGCACCGAGGCCTAAAAGTATGGTATACAATGTTGCTTTTGTAAACGGCTGCATATTGAACTTCTTTTTCAGGTACCAGAAGCGAATGGCATTGTACACTGTAAATGTAAAGAGATTAGCTATGGCCGGGCCTGCAACGTCAAAATAATACTTCGTTAATACATAATTTAACGGCAATGTGATCAATAGCAGGATTACACCCGTGAAGAATTCAAATTTCCATAAGGTAGAAGTGGCTATGATCTGGGCGTTTACACCTGTGCCCATATCAATGATTCGCATAAGCCCAATGAAAAAGAAGACCCATCTTGCATCAAGGTACTTGCTCTGCAGGTGAAAGCTTGAAATGCCATCTGTAAAATTGAGCCATATCAGTGAAAACATGGCCACTGCAAATATGAGCTGATTGATGGATGATTGCCTGTAAATTCGGTTAATTCGTTTGTAATCTTTGTTTTTCCATGCCTGTGACAATGCTCCAAGGGATGAAGAAATAATACCGCGCTGAGGCGCCTGTATAAGGCTGGCCATATTTTGGGCCAGTGAATATATCCCGACGGCGACCAGCCCGTTTGCAGATACTGACGCCAGTACTAAGGAATCAAATACATTTGCAACGGCATACACCAGGGTGCCCCCATAAATAAATTTGATGAGGCTGAGGATTTTTTTAAAATACTTTTTGGTAACGATGCTGACTTTAAAAGTGAGGTGAATATAACCTTTGCCTAAAAGATAAATCAGCAAGATTGCCGCAATACCTAAATAAGTAAACGAATATAATTTTATAAAAACATCAAATGAACTCAGCGCACCAGCAAAAGTTAAGACTATCAGCAAGGTTGTAAACGCCCTGAACTGTACCTCGCGGAGAAAATTGGTAAAAATAGATTTTTTCAGTTGCCATGCATAGCTTTCAAGAATGCTGTACAGGGTCAATCCGAGCCCAAAAGGAAATATCCAGTTATAATATTTTATAAACTCCGGTGAGTGTGCCCCAAACTTATAAGTAATAAGGTCCTTAAAGTAAATACCCCCGATCACTACCAAACAAAACCCCAATAAGGAAATCAATAACGCCCAGCTTAAGATATCATTGTCTTTCTTATCGAGGTTATCATTATAATAAGGGTAAAATTTATAGATATAGGAGGTCATTCCGAGGTTAGCCAAAGAAAACATCAGGCTGGATACTGCAACAAATATTCCTGTCAGGCCATACTCGTCCGGTGAAAAACCACCTTCCTTAGTAAATAAATAGGTATTGAAAAAGCCTAACGCAAAACCAACGTAAACCATCAACGACGAAATAATACTCTGCCTCCTAATCTGGCTCATAGGTTAGTGTGTTGCTGATTAGTTTACCTGTTTCTGCCTCACATAAAAATTAGGATCCACCCAAAAATTAACACCAGCCGGATGGTTCCATGGAATTGTCTGCCATTCTTCAGTTGGTGTTATCCATTGCGAGCTGCTACGATTTATCCTTAACGGCATGCGGAATCCTTTAATACAATTTGAATAACGGTAAGATAACTGGTTATTAATTATCTTATATTCCAATAGCGGTATCTGCACTGTTCTCAGGTATTGATCAAAAATTTTGCTGAAATCAATTCCTGATTTGGTGCTAATATAATCTTCCACCTGTTTTGACGTGACTGTCTGATGATAAAAATCCTTGTTGAGCCCTCTTAATATTTTCCTGAACAGTGAATCATCGTTGATAATTTGCCTGATATTGTGAAGCATGTTGGCGCTTTTTGGATACATATCGCCGCTGCCTTCTTTGTTTACGTTGTAAATACCAATGATGGGGATATCGTTGGCAATGCCCTTTCTTATTCCGGATACATACGCCGTAGCGGCTTCTTTGCCATAGTAATATTGCGTAAACAAAGTTTCGGAATAGTTCGTAAATCCTTCGTGTACCCACATATCAGCAATATCCTTGCTGGTAATATTGTTGGCAAACCATTCGTGCCCGCTTTCATGTACAATAATAAAATCCCATTTCAAACCCCATCCGCTGCCACTTAGATCTCTACCCAAATATCCGTTTTGATAGCCATTGCCATAAGCCGTTGCGCTCTGGTGTTCCATACCTAAATGCGGGCTTTCTACCAACTTGTAACCATCTTCATAAAAAGGGTAGGGGCCAAACCAATATTCAAATGCCTTCATCATGCGGGGTGCATCGGTAAAATGCTTTTTTGCTTTTTCAAGGTTATATTCAAGTACCCAATAATCCATATCCAGCGGCCCTTTCTCGCCGTTGAATATTTCGCTGAAATGAGCATACTTCCCGATGGATGGAATGAGGCAATAATTATTAATAGGATTTACAACCGCCCAATCATAGGTGGCCGTGCCATCACTATTCTTTATGGTGCTACGCAGCCTTCCATTTCCAACGCAAACTAATGTATCAGGACACGTGATGTGCATTTCAGCGCTATCCGGCTCATCGGCTTGATGATCCTTGCACGGATACCACACACTGGCTCCCAAACCCTGGCAGGCAATGCTTACCCATGGATTGTTGTTTTTATCTTTTTTCCAGATAAGGCCGCCATCCCATGGCGGGCGTTTGGCTATCCTGGGCTTACCATGATAATAAATGGTAACAGCCGGGTTATTTAATACAGAACCTGGTTGTAAAACGGGCATGTCAACAAAATATGCGTTTCCATCTTTTCTAAACCGCTGATTAATTTGACTGCCCTGATTATCAGTGTTTTGGAGCAAAATACTATCCAGCACCATCGGAGCCTGGAGGTCGATCTGCATTATATTCCCGGTTTTCAAAACTTTAAATGACATAATGTTAAAGCCCTTTATCGTACTATCCTCAATGTTAAATTTAACATGCAAATCATATTTCAATACGTCCCACCATGCTCTTTCCGGGCCATAAGTGCCCCTCAATGTGTCGGCGTGGGTAAGCTCAGTTTTTCCGCTTAAAGGCTGGGCAACACTCTTTGATAAACAAACAATAATTGAAAAAAACAGGGCGAAGTAAACTTTCATATCTTACTTGGTAACATTTATGGTTTTGGTACCGGCATCCACATTAAAATGGAACGGGGCCTAAAATAACTGACAATGATTTTTTAATTTTAGATCAATTAATAAAAGTAAATAGAAATCGGGTAAAGCATTAAAAAGATTTGAAGTAATAAATAATGAACTTAAAACGTCGTCCGTTAACCATTGAGGTATTTGCTGTGTTTATGCTGCCTGTTATTCTTTGCGCATGCTCTTCTCATGAACATCCCGATAAAAAAATTTTTCATTATAACGAACAAACGGGTATTGCAAGCCTTGACCCCGCATTTGCCAAGAACCAGTCGGTAATGTGGGCCGTTCACCAGTTATACAATACATTGATAGAGGTGGACGAGAATTTGCGATTGAAGCCCTCGCTTGCAAAAAGCTGGGAATTATCGCCTGATAATCTTCGCTTTACATTTCATTTACGAACGGATGTATATTTTCACGACGATGCTGCATTCACAAACGCAAAGGGAAGACGATGCACCGCCGCGGATGTTGCCTATAGTTTTAACAGGATCATTGATAAAAATGTTGCCAGTACCGGGGCGTGGATATTCAATAACCGTGTTGATCCGGTTGATGGCTTTACGGCATTAAACGACTCCACTTTTCAATTAAAATTGGTTCGGCCGTTTCAGCCCATACTTGGTATTTTGAGCATGCAATATTGTTCTGTAGTGCCCCGCGAAGCAGTAGAAAAATATGGTAGTGGCTTTCGCAGGCATCCTGTTGGCACAGGGCCCTTTCAGTTTGTTGCCTGGGAAGAAGGACAGGCATTGCTTTTGAGAAAAAATGAAAACTATTTTGAGCGCGATAGCACCGGCACCCGGTTACCTTACCTGGACGGAATAAAAGTGTCCTTCTTTGACAGTAAGGCAACCGAGTTCCTCGAATTTCAGCAAAACAGGCTTGACTTCATAAATGATATTGAAGCATCGTTTAAAGATGAAGTGTTGACAAAAACCGGGCACCTCAAAAAACAGTGGGAGGGCAAACTGCTGTTGCAGAAACACAATTATCTCAATACAGAATACCTTGGTATCTTGATGGATAGCGATAATGAACTGGTTAAAAACTCACCACTCCGTTTACGAAAGATCAGGCAGGCGATCAATTATGGATTCAATCGAAGCAAGATGATGTTGTACCTGCGCAACTCAATCGGTACGGTGGCTGAGAGTGGGTTTATCCCTGCCGGCCTTCCTTCTTTTGATACTATTGTGAAAGGTTTTTGTTATGATCCTGCGAAAGCAGCGCGTTTGCTTGCTGAGGCTGGTTTTCCGAATGGGAAAAATCTGCCGGCTATAAAATTGTTAACGATACCCGTATATGCCGACCTGGCAAGTTATATCGCCAATGAACTCAATTTTTTAGGAATACACATCCAGGTGGAAGCCATTCAAAAAAGCCTCTTACTCGAACAGACTTCCAAATCGCAAGCCATGTTCTTCCGGGGTAGCTGGATAGCAGATTACCCGGATGCGGAAAATTATCTTAGTGTATTTTATGGGAAAAATCCTGCTCCTCCTAATTATACCCGCTATAAAAACACTTCATATGATGAATTATATGAAAAAGCGATTGCTGAAAAAAATGACACAGCGAGGTATAAGCTCTATCAGCAAATGGACAGGATAATTATTGAAGATGCGCCTGTTGTGCCACTTTGGTATGATATGGCTATCCACCTCGTTCATACAAATATCAGTAACTTTTTCCCAAACAGTCTTAATCTCCTTGAACTGAGAAAAGTGAAAAAATAAGCGGGACAAATTTCCTTTTTCTTCAGAAAAATGTCTAAATTTGTTTAAATTTGAAAATGAAAGAAGCTGCTGATTCATCAAAAGTATATAAGCAATACGACAAATATATTCGTCAGCAGGAAGCAAATATACTTGCAGAGCCCGAGGCAATCTATGCCACAGCTTTTGACGATATGCTGGCAGTATCAAACTATGATAAAGATTTTGCCGCTGATCTGCTGGATGTTTCCTACAAAACAGTGTCAAGATACCAAAAGGAAAAAAAGAAACTAAGTCCTTTGCAAAGTGAGTATATTTTAAAAACAATTGTACTTTTTAACAAAGGCAACCAGGTATTTGGCAATAAGGAAAGTTTTAACCGGTGGCTCGATAAACCCGCATTCGGTCTCGGTAATCGTATTCCCCGTCCCTTTATCTCTACAATCGGCGGTATTAATTTCATTATGGATGAACTTAACCGTATTGCCCACGGTGATCTCGCATAAGTTTGCTCTATGACTGTTTTCAGGATTACCGCTCATCAATGGAGCAAAGAGTTGAAAGCGTCAGGTTACCCGGCCAGATGGAACCTAAAAGGCGATTCAATAATTTATACGGCCGAAAGCAGGTCACTCGCCTGTCTCGAAAACCTGGTACACAGAAGCGGGGAAGGGGATAATAGCCTGTATAAAGTTATGGTAATTGAAATCCCCGAAACGGTTAAAATAGACATCATTGGAATATCTTCTTTACAAAAAGATTGGTATACGATAGAAAACTATAACTACTGCCAGCATATCGGGAGTAAATGGTTAAGTGACAATAAAACTGCCGTATTTAAAGTTCCTTCTGTAATTATTAAAAAGGAAGCTAACTACCTGATCAATCCCAATCATCCCGATTTTAAAAAAATAAAGCTTGTAGGAAACGAAGATTTTGATTTCGATAGCCGCTTTTGATCAATGTTTTTTCAGTTTGCTTTTAAATACTTTTTGAAATTTCTCCACCTTTGGCCTGATGACGAATTGGCAATAGCCCTGGCTGCCGTTTTCATTGTAATAATTCTGGTGGTAATCTTCAGCAGGATAAAATTTCACGAATGGTTCCAGGGTAGTCACAATCGGTTTATCCCAGGCGCCGCTTTTATCCAATTCGGCTTTATACTTTTCAACCTTCGCTTTTTGCTCCTGATTGTGATAAAACACCACACTGCGGTATTGTGTTCCAATATCATTTCCCTGCCTGTTCAACGAAGTGGGGTCATGCACCTGCCAAAATATTTCCAGCAGTTCATCGAAGGTGATTTTGGAAGGGTCGTATATAATATTTAAACATTCTGCATGGCCCGTGGTGCCGGTGCATACTTGTTTATAGCTTGGATTTTCCACCTTTCCGCCGCTATACCCGCTGGTTACTTTTATAACACCTTCCACCTGTTGGAAAATTGCTTCTGTGCACCAGAAACATCCGGTCCCAAATGTGGCTGTATCGGTCTTAACGTTGCTTATATTGTCAGTCATATGTTGTGATTTTATTGTATTGTCTTTTTGGTTAACGCCAAATAAACTTATCAATGTGCTTACTGTTAAATAAAATAATTTCATACCATTAATTTTAAAAAACTACGCAAATTTAACCCTACTGGTTTGCGAAACAATTTTTGCTAAGGAAGGTTTAACAAATCGCATTTTTAAAGAAGTTCCCGGATACATGTACGATCATCATTCAGGGCCGTTTGTCAAACTGTCTTCTAAATGCTTTGCTAAAGGCTGCCATCATATTTTCTTACCTTTGCCAGCAACAAAATACAACATTCTTAAGGGATATAATCAATATGAAATTTTTTCCGGAATCAGCATTGCAGCAGTTAGAATTTGAAAAAATTAGGGCACTACTGGCAGAGTTTTGCAAAACAACTCATGCAAAAGATAGGGCGGTTAATTTACGCATCCACACTAAAAAAGAATTTATTGACCTGGAACTAAAACAAAGCCACGAGTTCAAATTACTGTTGCAAACAGGCCAGTATTTTCCTAATGATTTTGTGCTCAATTTAACAAAAGAATTAAAGTTATTGAGTATTCCCGGAGCCGTACTTACCGGGGAACAATTTTTACATATCCGCAGGCTGGCAGAAAATACCGGTAATATTTTCAGATGGTTTGACAATGAAAGAAGGATTGCCTATCCGGCCCTTACCAAAGTCATCGAAGACACCTATTTTGAGAAAGTAATTACCGAATTGATTAATGAGATACTTGATGATTCGGGCAATGTAAAAGACAGTGCAAGCGAGGCCTTAGCTTCAATACGAATGAACCTGTACAGGAAAAGAAGTGAATTGCGCAGGATTTTTGACAGGATGGTAACTCGCCTGAACAAACTCGGATACCTTGCTGACATTGAGGAAAGTTTTATCAATGGTAGAAGAGTATTGGCGGTTTTTGCAGAGCAAAAGCGGCAGGTCAAAGGTATCCTGCATGGTGAGAGCGATAGCCGCAGAACCAGTTTTATTGAACCGGAAGAAACAACAGCACTCAATAATGAGATTTTTTCACTGGAAAATGACGAACGGAGAGAAATATACAAGGTCCTCCGGCAGTTGACGCAATCAGTGAGTACCTATGCCCCGCTTTTAAAAACCTATTATGATGCAGCGGGAGAATACGACTTTATCCACGCCAAAGCAAAATGGGCCATCCAGTTAGATGCTAATTACCCACAGGTGCATGATAAGGCCCATCTTCACCTGATAGAAGCGTACCATCCGCTGCTTAAAATATATAACAAAAACAACAACAAGCCAACCATACCTGTTAACCTTAAATTAAACGACAGGAGCAGGATATTGGTGATCAGCGGACCTAATGCCGGTGGTAAAACAGTTACGCTGAAAACTGTTGGATTATTGCAGCTGATGATGCAGAGCGGTTTGCTCGTTCCTGTGCACCCCGACAGTGAGATGGGAATCTTCAAACAGGTCATGATCCACATCGGCGACACCCAGAGCCTCGAATTTGAGTTGAGCACGTATTCTTCACACTTGAAGAATATGAAGTATTTTATGGAGAACGCCAATGGCAAGACCTTATTTTTTATCGATGAGCTGGGTAGCGGAAGCGACCCCAACCTCGGTGGGGCCTTTGCGGAAGTGATAATGGAGGAGCTTGCTCATAAACATTCTTTTGGCATAGTTACCACGCATTACCTCAACCTGAAAGTGATGGCCAACAAAGTGCCCGGTATCGTCAACGGCGCCATGCAGTTTGATGAAAAGAATTTGTTACCATTATATAAGCTCGTAGTGGGAAAGCCCGGGAGCTCGTATACGTTTTCAATTGCCGAAAGGATAGGGCTCGAGAAAAGGCTGATCGAAAAGGCAAGGACATTGGTGGATGAGGACCATTTTACCCTGGATAAATTATTGAACCGGACCGAACAGGACCTGCAAAAAATCGACCTCGAGAAAAAGGAATTATATCATCTGGTAAAGGAGAATCAGCGGTTAAAAAAGGAAATGCAGGAAGTAATGGATAAAGAGAAGCATATGCAGGAAGTGGAGCGATTGAAGCACCAGAATAAGATCTCGGAGGAGAAACTGGCTTACCTGAAGGACATGGAGCGCAGGTTGAAGGCAATGGTAATTGAATGGCGTAAAACTGAAGATAAAGACCAGGTGGTAAAGACGATTCATGCCTTGTTATTTAATCAAAAGGAGAAAATGGTAGCTGAAAAACGCCAGAAAAAATTAAATGAAAAGTTTGTTGAAATAGGCGGGGAGGTAAGTATTGGTGATAAAGTAAGGATGAAACAGAACCGGCAGGTAGGAATTGTTAAAGAACTGAGAGGTAAAAAAGCATTGCTGCAGGTGGGTATGGTGCCCATTACTGTTGACCTGAAGGATTTGGTGGTAGTAAGGGACAAGGATCCGGAACAAATAAACGTGTAAAGTTTTGGGTTGAAATAGTTCAAACCGTACTTTTGCGCCGGAGAGATGGCAGAGCGGTCTAATGCGGCGGTCTTGAAAACCGTTGACTGTTACAGGTCCGGGGGTTCGAATCCCTCTCTCTCCGCGGAAATCAATACTGAATTAAGCTAAAAGCCTGCAAACGCTATGTTTGCGGGCTTTTTTCGTTTTGGAGCAACACTCAAAATGTTCATTAAATCACAAAATTGTGGTGAGTGATTCGGTGAGTAAAAACTCCCGAACCCATTACTCACCAGAAATGGTATAAGTCATTGTTAGTCAACATGTTCATTAAATGAACATCTTGTTTGCTGATTACTGCATTGCTAATTTTGTTAACCTAAATGACTAAAAATCATGAAGACAAATTTTAGCATGCTTTTTTACCTAAAAAAGCAGAACAATTACACAAGCGGTCCGATGCCAATTTATCAAAGAATAACAGTAAATGGTAACCGGGCAGAAATCACGACAAACAGGGAATGTGAGCCGTTGAAATGGAACAGTCATGCTGGCCGGGCAATCCCCTGTGCACGGTTGATTGTAATCAGATGGGTTTGTGTCCGGGTTCCACATTGTTTGTACCAGAAGTAATGGATGACAATTGCATAAGTAATTAAATCACATTTTCATCTATTTGTTCGGTAGTGATATCAGGTCCTGAAAAATGTTGCACCATATAAGGAGATAGTCCGCAACATTCCAGCGATGGTATTAGAGTGTATCTTTTATTTGTTTAAGATTAAAGCAGTCAACAATTAGAAAAGTTGGGTCAAATCAAATTGTAATATATACACCAGCACACCAGCTGCAAATCCAATTAATGCAAGCCAGCTGATTTTTTTTAGGTACCACATGAAGTCAATCTGCTCAATTCCCATCACTGCAACTCCTGCCGCTGAACCGATGATAATTGCACTGCCGCCGGTACCCGTGGTTAAAGCTAAAAATTCCCAGAAAGGGCTGTCCGTGGGGTAAGAAGATAAATCGTACATTCCCTGCGCGGCGGCGACAAGTGGAACATTGTCCACCACGGAAGACAATAAACCTAGTGCAATGCCAATTAAATAATCGTTTTTGAACGCGCTATTAAGCGCTGTAGCTAATCCTCTTAAAATTCCGTAAGATTGTAGGGCTGAAACAGCCAACAAAATTCCCAGGAAGAATAAAATACTCGGGGTGTCTATTTTTTGTAACGCCCGCGATACGGTAAATCTTTCTGCGTAGTCAGCGTGGCTATCCTTGTGCAAAAAAGTTGTAATAATCCACATGAGTCCCAAAGCGAGCAACATACCGATAAATGGCGGAAGGTGAGTTAGGGTTTTAAATACGGGAACAAAAATCAAGAAGCCAATTCCAAAAATGAGAATAATCCGACCGTGTTTTTTTTCTGCTATGGTACATTGGGATGGCGGAATAGGCTTGATTTTTTTTCCTTTAAAACGTTTAGACATGATCAATGCAGGGATGGCACAAACGACCAGGCTTGGCAGTATGAGCTGTTTAGTAATATTAAGCGCTGTTATTTGCCCGCCGATCCAAAGCATAGTCGTAGTAACATCACCTAAAGGCGACCAGGCTCCGCCGGCATTCGCAGCAATTACAATCATACCGGCAAACCATAGCCTATGCTCTTTGTCGCTCAATATCTTTGAAGAAAGAGACGTCATTACAATGGCGGTGGTTAAATTGTCGAGCAAGGCCGATAGGAAAAAGGTTAAACCAGTTATTATGAACAGGATCTTTCGTTTACTTGTTGTGGTGATTTTTTGCGTGATCAGGTCAAAACCGTTGTGTGTATCTATTAGTTCCACAATAGTCATGGCGCCCAGTAAAAAAAATAGAATAGATGCGATCTCTCCCAGGTGATGTAATAATTCTTCCGTGACAGTCTCTGGAGACTCGCTTTGCAAAATATAGAGGGTCCAACAGAGGGCGCCTGTTATTAATGCGGAGGCTGCCTTATTTAATTTTAAAGTATGTTCAAAGGCAATTACAATATAGCCTACTATAAAAACAATGATGAGAAGTGCGCTCATGAAAGTGAATTCTTGAACGCAAATTTACAATACATATGCCTGAGTTGCCGTACAGGCATTTGAGATGTTAATGTAGATGGATTTTAAGTTAACATTTTAATTCCGTTTTAATCTGAAATAATGACCAGAAAGCGATTTTGTGAGGTTTGATGTTTTTACATTAAAAATTTGATTCTTAAAAGCAGTCTTTGCCCTTTTACTTACCTATTTATATCTGGAATGTGAGAACACTAAGCACACCTGTAAGCTGAGTTTTTGAATTTAAAGGGCCATTCAAATCATTCATTTCAAGCCAAACAACAAAAGGTTCAAGAGGCTCACTTGATGGTAAGGCTAGCTGAAATTTTAATCCCTTTTTAATGCCTTTTTAATTCGATACCTGATTTTTTTATTCGAATTTTGATTAATATGAAGCCCCATCTACTAAATATCCTGGCGCCCATTGATTTTTCGAGCGCAGGAGAAAATGCCTTACGCCTGGCCATAGATCTAGGCAGGCAACACGACGCTACTCTACATTTAATTTATGTCCTTGAAAACAGGTATATTATGTCCGGCTCAGCAACTGATATTAATGTGTTTGAAATGTCCCGTGAAATTAAAGAGAGGGCAAGAGCCTGTCTTCACGAAAAATATGAAACAATTTCAAAGAAACACAATCTGCGGGTCCAAATACATATGCCGGTTGGGATCCCTTATGATGAAATCTGCAAGGTTACGGACGAAATCCCTATAGATTTGATTGTAATTGGCACACATGGCAGATCCGGGGTAAAGGAGTTTTTGGCAGGATCAACTACCATTGCGGTATTAAAAAATGCCACTAAACCTGTTTTAACCGTTCCGGTTTACTGTAAAACAACAGAATTTAGGGAAATTCTGTTTCCAGTTAGACCCGTTAAGGGTATTATCGACAAATATCAGTTCATGCAGTCTTTTTTAAAGGGTGTAGAGTCATCTGTACACATTGCAAGTCTGTACCTTGAAAGCGAAGTGGAAGAAAGGCTGTTTCTTAATGATACAAAAGAATTATTTGAGATGATGCCGCTTATAAATGATACCAACCTTGCCTTTACAAAGAAATTGTATGTGTGTAATAACTTCGCAGGGAAAGTGCTTGACTTGAGTAGAACTTTACCTATCGACCTGATTATTATAAATTCATGCCTTGATTATAGCGGATTAGAGTTCTTCGTTAGCCCGTACACTGAGCAAATAATAAAACACTCTAAAATCCCCGTATTGAGTTTTAAAAATGGGTTCGACTTATTTAAGCAAAACAGGCAGGGAAAAAAGGCAAGGCAATATCCTTTCAATAACTCAAATCGCACTGAAGTGTAAATCTAATAAGAACTGTAACTGGAAGATATTTCATTTTGGTGCCGGAAGTGGAAAACAATGGGTGAAATTTTACCTTTAAAAGAAGAGTTTTAGTTTGGGATCGTTGACAAAAAGTTAGTCAGATACCTCAGAAAAGACATTTCGCATACTTTATCCAAATGGTTCTTTAGATCCCGTAAGCATTGGCAATTACTTGAAATTTAAAGCTCGAAGCATGTCATCTCACAAGAAACTAAATACATGGCTCGCAACGGCGATCTGCGGTAATGATATTACTTCCTCTTGTTTATATGTTTCAGCACTTACTATTGGTATGGCGGGTCAATATGCCTGGATCTCCTTGTTGATGGTGGCAGGTGTGCTTTTTATGTTTCGTAGAATTTACGGGGAAGTGGTTGGGGCACTACCTTTAAACGGTGGAGCATACAATGTATTGTTAAACACAACAAGTAAAAGCAACGCATCTGTGGCAGCCTGCCTTACTATTCTGTCTTATATGGCAACGGCTGTGATTTCAGCCAGTGAGGCAATGCATTATCTACACCAAATTATTCCCTCGCTGCATGTGATCTTTGCCACCTTTGTTTTGCTATTATTGTTTCTTTGTTTAACCATGTTTGGGATTTCGGATAGCGCCATCGTTGCGCTTGCAATATTTGTGTTCCATTTAATTTCGATGGCGCTGCTGATCATTAGCGCTTCGGTCTTTGTTTTTAAAAATGGAACGGGAGTTTTCCAGACAAATTATTCCTCTCCGGTGAGGAGTGGCGGTATAGCTGCAGCATTATATTTCGGTTTCAGTTCCGCCATGCTTGGTATTTCCGGCTTTGAAAGCTCTGCCAATTTTGTCGAGGAACAGAAAAAGGGAGTATTCCCGAAAACACTGCGAAACATGTGGCTGGCAGTTACTATTCTAAATCCCGTGATTGCATTACTTGCTATCGCAGTTTTACCTTTAGCTGCGGTGGACGCCCATCAACAATCGCTTTTGAATTATCTCGGAAAATTAACGGGTGGCAATTGGCTTGCCACCCTAATTTCAATAAATGCTGTAACTGTTCTCAGTGGGGCTCTGCTTACCTCCTTTGTTGGCGTAAATGGTTTGATAAAGAGAATGACCCTTGACAGAATTTTGCCGCAGTTCCTCTTGAAGGAAAACAAATTTTGCAGTAGTTATCGTATATTAATCACTTTTTTCCTGTTATGTGTTTCAGTGTTATTCGTAACACATGGGCAATTAGCTCCCTTAGCCGGTGTTTACACGATTTCCTTTTTGATGGTAATGGCTTTTTTTGCACTGGGAAACCTTATCCTGAAGATCAGGAGGGCTCGTTTACCAAGGCCCGAGTATGCAAGACCCGCTGTAGTTTTAATTGCTTTGCTGGCTATTATTGCCGCCCTTTATGGAAACGTAAAGATGAGGCCTCAATACCTTGTTGTATTCCTTCAATATTTTATACCGGCTATGCTGCTTATCTATGGAATGCTCAACCGAATTCATGTAATGGAATTTGTATTAGGTTTCCTTAAATCGCTTACAGATGATCTGCGTAAAATTGCCCTGGTAAGCCGAAAGAAAATCGGGCGTTCTATAACCGTATTACATCAGCAGGAATTTATCTTTTTTTCTAAGGCTGACGATATCGCCACACTTAATAAAGTTATGATCTACGTCCAGGAAAATGAAATCACCCGTAAGGTAAAAATTGTTACTGTTTTAAAAGAACATCAACCGGCACCAGAAAAATTTCTTAGCGATTTTGAAGTGCTTGATAGAGCCTATCCCAATATCAAAATGGAATTTGTTGCGATCACAGGTGAATTTGGTCCCGAATTAATCGAGCAGTTAAGTAAGGATTGGAAAATACCCAAGAATTTTATGTTTATCAGTTCGCCTGGCGAAAAATTCACTTATCGTGTAGAAGATTTTGGTGGTGTAAGATTGGTGCTTTAAGAAAGGACGACTTTTTAATTGATTGTAAGTACACCTCGTTTCCGGATATCTGCCAGATTGGATAGCAAGGGATAACCGGAGAATTAATATTGGTTAACCCGGTTGAATTCTGCGTAAAAATCCCTATGTGCCTCGTTGAAAGCTAAATAGCTGATATGGAAGAGATAAAAATATTACTTGTTGAAGATGAAAAAAAAATTGCCGATACGCTTTCAAAAGGCTTGATGGAGTTAAGTTATCATGTACAAACTGCCTATGATGGAAAAATTGGACTAAAGCTCTTCAATTCCGGGAACTTTGATTTAGTAATAACTGACATAAATATGCCGGGTGTCAACGGATATGATTTGTGTAAAATAATTCGCAGCAGCGATCAGCAAATACCAATCATTATGTTGACTGCCTTAAACGCAACTGATGACAAGATCGAAGGTTTTGACATGGGCGCGGACGACTATCTGATCAAGCCATTTGAATTTAAAGAACTGCTTGTTAGAATTCGGGCCTTGTTAAAGCGAACCATGAATCAACAGATGCCTGCCGGGCACATTTTGAAGGTAGCTGATCTTGAAATGAATATTGATAGCAAGGAAGTAGCCAGGGATGGCAAGCCTATCACTTTGACAGCCAAAGAATTTCAATTGTTGGAATATCTCATGCGCAATCGTAACCGTGTGGTATCAAGGGCAGATATCGCGATAAAAGTATGGGATATTGATTTTGACACTAAAACAAATGTGATTGATGTTTATGTAAATTTTCTTAGGAACAAAATTGACCGTGAATTTGAAACCAAGCTTATTCATACGCAGATTGGTATGGGCTATATGTTAAAAGCCAGATAGACAACATGAGCATAAAATACAAAATCGCATTTTTGTTTGCAACGCTGGTTACTATTTTTGTAACGATTGTCAGTGTATCAGTTTATTTTGTAAGCGCGAAGGAAAGAGCAGGTTTCTTTAGTACAAGGCTCAAAAACCGTGCAGTAAGCACTGCCAAAGTGTACGCTGGAACAAAAAATAATAAGGTTTCAGTTTTGCGAATGATTAATACCGCGGCGGTGGCTTCACTGTACAATAAAAGCATTACAGTTATTAATGATACCGGGTTGCCTGAATACTTTTTTTCGGACGTCTCGCGCGATTCCCTGATGCTTACGCCAAAAGAAATCGCTTATGTGAAAAAGGAAGGAGAATATTTCTTTGATTACTACAAAAAAAAAGCTGCTGCAATTTACTACAAGGCAGGCAACGACGGTAATTTCATAATAGCTGTTGCTGCATATGATATTGATGGTGAGGAGTACTTGTTTCAATTGCGAAGGACATTAATTATCGCCCTGCTGCTGGCTGCTATTTTTTCCTTTTTTGGCGGGTTGGCTTTTGCTATAAGTCTTCTATATCCAATTAAGAAAATAACCAGTGAGGTTAACCTGATCACCTCGAACAATCTTTCGAAGCATATAAAAATAGCAAGGCCCAAAGACGAGCTTACAAAGCTGGCCCAAACTTTTAATGACTTGCTTGACAGGCTGCAGGAATCATTTATGATTCAGCGGAATTTTATTTCCAACGCATCTCACGAATTGTCCACGCCACTGACATCTATATCCAGTCAACTTGAAGTAGCCATGCAAAAAAACAGATCTAATGGAGAATACCTTGAAGTAATGCAAAGTGTCTATGAAGACATCATGGAATTACATCAACTGACCCATAGTTTATTGAATATCGCGAAAACAGGTTCACACGGTATTGATCTAAATGAAGTACGAATCGACGAAATACTTTTTAAGGTGATATCAGATGTAAAAAAGCAAAACGGAGAATATAAAGTGTTACTGAATTTTGAAGTGTTCCCAAACGATGAAAAGCTGTTAACGGTTTTTGGAAACGCAAATCTCTTATACATTGCTTTAAAGAATATTATAGAAAACGGTTGTAAATATGCTGGCAATCACGAATCGATCGTGAACATATTATTCGATAAATCAACTATTATAATCAAAGTTCTCAATAGCGGCGATGTAATTGCCGAAGCTGATATCCAAAATATTTTTCAACCCTTTTTTCGCGCGGAAACTGCTCAAAATAAGCCAGGTTTCGGGCTTGGTCTAACACTTGCAAAGAGAATTCTGGCACTTCATAAGGCTACGATTGATGTAGAATCCGCCCTTGAAAAGGGGACTGTCTTTACTTTGAAGATTCCCAATATGGTTTTCTTATCTTAACTGATTTTACTCTTCATCCTGGTGCCGGGTTGATTTAATGAATGCCTAAGGATTTCGTTTTTAGAATAAATTCACTGAAACCATTTTAATCTGCTTTTAATAAAGACTTAATCCGCTTTTCATTCGTACGGGATATTATTGTACAGTAAAAATTAGCTCATGCGAAAATTGTTCAATAAGATCCTGATTCCCGTGGATTTTTCAAAAGGATCGAAAGAAATCGTTGATAAAGGAGTTGATATTGCGCGGGAATACCAATGCAGTATTTACCTGTTGCATGTGATTAATGAGGTTCCCTTTGCATTTGTTGCCATGTCACAGAGGCATATGGCCATTCCGTACGGAGCCATAGAGAACAGAAGCGAATTGGAATATAAGATGAATAAGCTGGTTGATCAGATCCATCTATCAGGTGGTGAATCGATTCCCGTGCAATACGGCATAGTAAAGGGAGAATGGGTTTCTGCAATCGGTGATCTTGTGGCGCATTATAAATTTGATCTGATACTTATCGGCCAAAGAAGAAAATTTGACCGAAAACATAAGCTCCTGGTGGATCCCGACAAACTTGCAGAAGTTACCAATATTCCTGTGATTACCGTTCCTGTTAACCGGAGATTGACAAAATTATTTGCTATAGTGATTCCGATAACCGATTTTCTACCGGTAAACAAATTAATGTATGGCATTTATATGGCTTCCTTATACAATACCACTATAAAGTTATTAGGGGTTGAAAACAACAAAACAAAGGATAAAGTGCAGTATTATATGCAAAAAGCGTTCAGGTTGATACGCGATAATTGCTCCATAAAAGTGCAGGCCGAAATAATTGTGTCTCAAAATGTAGCAGAGGCTGTTAACGAATTCGCAATGTTGGAATCCGCCGACCTCGTTATTCTTAATCCTGGCTCAGAAACCAGGATGCCTGGTTTGTTTTCCGCCATATTCCGGAATATTATACAGCGCTATACAGCTCCTCCTGTGCTTACGATTAACCCGCTTTGATATTATTTATTTAGCCTTAAAATTTTTATATGAAAAAGATATATGTATTATTGTTGCCCGCGTTTCTCATTTTTAGTTTTGCTAATTCTCAAACCATCGCAGAAGCGAAAAAGCACATTTATTACGAACGATTTGAAACGGCAAAAAATGTTTTGCGCGCTGTGATTAACCAGGACCATGCATCCCCGGATGCGTGGTATTGGCTTGCAGAACTTTACCTTGGCGACAATAACGTCGATTCCGCTAAGCAGGTTTTAGAAAATAAAATCACCCAATTATCGCAAAAAAATGGTTCGCTGAAACAAAGCCCATTGATTTATATAGGCTGGGCACACATGTTGCTTGATTCCGGCTTGAAAGAACAGGCCAGGGCGCAAATGGTAAAGGTGCTGGAAGTCGGTAAATATAAAGATGCGCTGGCTCTCCTTGCAGTTGCAAGGGCAAATATAGCCAGCAAAAACGGCGATAGCCTTTGGGCCGTGGAACTGCTGAAAAAGGCGGTAAAACGCGATAAAAAAAATGAAGAAATTTATACGGCCCTGGGCGACGCTTACCGGAAATTGATAGATGGTTCCAATGCAATAATGAATTATGATAAAGCATTGGAAATAAATCCTTCTTATGCAGAGGCAATGTTTAAAAAAGGGCTCATATATAAAACCCAAAAAAATCCTGAGATTTACCTGGACAGATTTTCCAAAGCCTTGGAGGCTGATTCCAATTATGCGCCAGCATTATATGAATTATACTACTACTACTATTTCCGGGACGTTGTAAAGTCTAAAAAGTTTCTTACAAAATATATTGAAAATGCCGATCCCTCACCCAAAGCTGCATACATGATTGCTGACCTGGACTATGTGTCAAAAAATTGGGAGCTGGCTATTAAAGAAGCCAACGATATTTTGAGGTTAGAAGGCACTGAGGCCCAACCCCGGTTGTACAAAATGATCGCTTACAGCCAGGCAGCTCTCGGCGATTCATCAGCGGCCCTCACGAATATGAATTTGTATTTTGAAAAACAAAATGATTCTGCATTGGTTGCAAAGGATTTTGAAATGAAGGCAGTCCTGCTTGAGAAGCTAAATCCTGATAAGTCGCTGGCGATTGTGTGGTATAAAAAAGCTCTGTCGCGCGAGCAGGACAAAGCTGAATCGCTGGGTTATATGATCAATGTCGCCGATCTGCAAAAACAACTTGGTAACAGCGAAAGAGAAGCAGCCTGGCGTGAAAAAATTTACATATTGAAGGAACAGCCCACCAACCTCGACATCTATAAATGGGGGATGGCTTTGTACTCAGGAAAAAATTATCTGAAGGCCGATAGTGTGTTTGCCATTTATGCTGAAAAATATCCCGATCATATTCATGGATATCTTTGGCGGGCAAGGAGCAATGCTGCGATTGACACAAATATGGAGAAAGGCCTCGCCGTTCCATATTACGTAAAACTGATTGAACTTATTTCGGGGGATACGGCAAAAAACAAACAACTGTTAATGAGGGCCTACGAATATTTGGGGGCATATGAGGCCAATACGACAAAAAATTATACCGCCTCGCTTGATTACTACGATAAAGTACTGGAACTTGATCCAGATAATAGTGACGCGTTGAAGTACACAGCTATTTTGAAAAAATGGATCAGTGATGGCAAAGGGGAAAATTAACGATGGCTTGTTATTTTTTTCTAAAAATTATGACAATGCTATTGGAAGGTTAGAGTGATATTGGGTTCCTTTAATCTTACTTTCAGCCATTTTCCAATAGCGCGTTTTTCGCGTGTCGGCAGATCTTTGACAAATGTCAACAAAACGAAGAAGGATTGATCTGCCCGTGCACTATCGCCGTAAACGATCGATGGCTGAAGGATAGCACTTTTTAAATTGGGATACATAGATTTTAATTCAGTATATATCTGTAATCCGATTTGTCGGTTGCTTTGAATGCTGTCTAACTTTAATTGAAGGGATTTATTATGTGTTTCTGTGAGTGCCAGGGCTGTTGTTAATTGACTAACCTGCTCTTTTTGCGGATCATCGGAGTTACCGGCCAGGTATGCAAAGCCTTGCTTTACTTCTAAAGTCACATCCTTCAAATCATATTTTTTTAGTTGCATTTTGAGTTGATCGATCTGTTGTGCCGATATTTCGTTGCCGCCAAAAACAAGGGAAATCCTTTTATTTTTGGCATCAATCTTCTTATTGAGTAAATAATCGTTTGCAAATTGAGCCTCATTCACGATGAAATTGTTGGCGACTTTCTCAAATTGCGTTCGTTGTATCATTTCATAACCTAAATAAATGCTTGGCAAAAGGGTGATTAATACAATTACCCAAATAACATGGTGGGCGACTTTTTCGCCTTTTGCATTTTGTAAATGTTTAAAAGGGAAATGATGAAGACGAACATAAACAAATGTTGCCAGGGCGATAAAAACCGTGTTAATTACAAAGAGATAAAAAGCGCCAAAGAAGAATCTAAACTGAAGGGTTGCTAATCCATACCCAGCGGTACAAAGCGGTGGCATTAGTGCGGTCGCGATAGCTACACCGGGGATTACATTCCCCTTGAATTTACTTGTAGTGGCAACGATGCCTGCAAAACCGCCAAACAGCGCAATCAGCACATCATAAATAGTTGGAGATGTTCGGGCCAATATTTCCGAGTGTGCATCATCTAAAGGAGAGAGTAAAAAGAAAAAAGTAGAGGTGGTTAACGCGGCGCCGGTAGCAAGAAGAAAATTGTTAAGGGCTCTACGTAATAAGGCAATGTCGTCGATGCCCATTCCTAATCCGATTCCCATGATTGGCCCCATTAGCGGAGAAATGAGCATTGCTCCAATGATAACAGCGGTGGAGTTAACGTTTAAGCCAAGCGATGCTATGAAGATGGCAAAAATAAGCACCCATAAATTTGTGCCGCGAAAGGTAATACCGTTTTCAATGTTTTTGATAACGAGTGCATAGTCTTCATTTTCTGAGTGAAGCTGAAATTTATTAAAAAAGTTATGCATTCAGATGAAAATTATTTTTCTATGAGGGCTTTTATATTTAAAGGTAGGATTTACTCGTCAACGGCAAATAATTTGCGATGGATAACTCTGCTGAGCCAAAAATAATTCATTAATTAATTCATTATTGTTTTTATGAAGCTGGCAAGTGCAATAAGTCTCGCTTTTCGATCGATTATGAATACCTGGTTAAATGTCAATATTGCAGTTCCCATCGCCATACCTGGGACGAACAACGTTTAAATGATGACTCATTATTACGATGAGTGTACAAATGCAACACCAAAAGATTTAAAGGCAGTGACTTAAATAATGCTGGTGAACTAATTGGTGATCCAATCGTTTAGCTATGATTAAGCAGCTACTTTTATTAATCATCGAACGTATGAACTTCCGTCAAACAAATCAGAACCTACATCTGCATGCACCCAAGCCGGTCAATCAGGAAAGTAAACTGCAGTTATACCCATGACTATTTTCAGGACAGCTTGTTGGTTCATTGCATGCTAACCAGGTTTTGTAGCATTGTTTTTATTAAACATTCTCTTTTTCAAAACAAATAAAATGGATATGAATGAAGTATACAGGATCATTGGCCTTAAACTGACTGGATGGTTGCATAATTTTATACGAATGCTGCCTGATATTTTTTTTGCAAGTATTATTTTAGTCTTTGGCTTTTTTATTGCAAAAAGACTTTCGAAATTCATACTAAAAATGGTAACGCGGATTTCATCTAATATTACCATGAATAATCTGATTGGATCTATTATCCATATTTTTCTGGTCTGCATTACAATATTTACGGCTCTAAGTATCCTTAAACTTGATAAGGCCGTTATGTCTATACTTGCAGGTGCGGGGATCATTGGGCTGGCGCTCGCTTTTGCCTTTCAGGATATTGCCGCGAATTTTATTTGTGGCATTTTTATTTCCTTTCGCAAGCCCTTACATATTGGAGACATTGTAAATGTTAAAGACTATATGGGTAAGGTTGAGGAGATTAATTTGCGGGATACCGTATTACGTACTTTCCAGGGACAAATCGTGATCATCCCGAATAAAGAGGTATTTCAAAACCCTATTGAAAATTTTTCGCTGCCTGGTAAAAGAAGAATCGACCTTTCTGTAGGTGTGTCTTATGGAGATGATCTCGAAAAAGTAAGAAAAATAGCGATCGACGCGGTGAAGAACATAGAACACTTATCGGACGAAGACGAAATAACGCTTTTCTTCCGCGAATTCGGCGATAGTTCAATCAATTTTCTAATCCGGATGTGGATAAAATCTCCCGAACAGATTGATTATCTCAACGGATGCAGTGAGGCCATCATTTGTATCAAAAAAGCATTTGATACAAATGATATTATGATACCCATTCCTATCAGCACCCTTGATTTTGGCATCGAAGGAGGTAAAACGCTCAAGGAAATGTTATCCTGAGCGGAGTAAAAGAAAAAAGATTCAGGCCGCCATTTTATGGCACTCTTCTGCACATTGCCGGCAGGCCTCTGCACACTCCTGGCAATGTTCAGTTTGATGTTTTGAGCATTCATCGCCACACAGTTGGCAAATTTCTGCACACACCCGGCAAAGATCTTTTGCTTTTTCACTACCCAAACTCATTAATTGTGCTGCCGCATAACAAATAGCGGCACATTCCATATCAGTCTGGATGCATTTTGCCATCATTTTCACATCTTCTTCCTGTGTGCATGATGAAGCACAATGATTGCATATTGCTGCGCACTTTAAACAAGCATCAATGCAAGATTTATATGTGTGGTAGCCTGTCATAATTATAAGTTTAATAATGAAATGATAGGTGTTGAGATACAAAAAGCAGACCATTGGGGAAAATATGGAATAGTAATTGAATTGAAGTAAAATGGTTTTCTTAACCTTTAACTTACTTAATCGTTTTTTTGATTAGTCGGAAAATCTTTAGCCGTTACGATGTAAAAACGGAACTGGCATTAGCGATTATGCCGGCCGTAATTATTATTGCCGTGTTGGTTTTGCTGGAAGCGTTTAGCAAGCAACAGTTGCTCTTTTCGTCTCTCGCTTCAAGTGCTTTCCTTATTTATCTCGACCCTAAGCACCCCACAAATAGTATCAGAACTCTAATGATTGCTCAACTGTCTGCATCGGTTATTGGTTATCTGATTTATTTGGTTGCCGGATCGGGATACTTAGCTGCTGCAATTTCAATGATTTTCGCAATTATTGTAATGATAGTGGCTAAAGCAATGCATCCACCGGCTGTATCGACGGCGTTGATTTTTGCCTTTGAGCATAAGGATGTGAACAATTTAATGCTGTTCTTTCTTGCAGTGCTGTTACTGGCAATATTGATTGTTTTACAACGAGCCTCTATATGGCTAATTCAAAGAGGTGAAAAACAGAAATAATGAAAGAGATCGCCGAAATAATTACCAAACATTTAAGTAGCACAGTGGAAATCCTCGCGGCGTTTGTAATTGCAGTTGCCCTGGTTAAATTTCTGTACAAGTATATAATGCACGTGTTTAACCCCGCAGATGGTATTACAAACCAAACGATACGCATACATTTTGGCAGTGCGCTTGCCCTCTCTCTTGAATTGTTATTGGGTGCTGATATACTGGCTACGGCTATTGCACCCACATGGGACGATATTGGAAAGTTAGCAGCGATAGCCGTGTTACGAACAGCCTTGAATTATTTTCTTGAAAGAGAGTTGAAGAATAATGAAAGGCAGGTTAATAGAGAAAATGTGAAAACGCTCTAAACCACACTAAAGTCTAATTATGGAAAACACTTCAAACGATTTAAGCTATGTAAAAAAGGTGTGGATTAAAGGAGGAATTTACGCTTTAATTGTAATCCTTATCCTTCTTTTTAAGGCAACTTTTTCTGTTTTTCTCTTGATTTTAGCAGGTACATTAATAGCTATATTCCTTAGAGGCTTAAGTGATTTAATATGCCGGGCAACACACGGGAAGGAAGCAATTTGTTTGGCTATATCGATTATAGGAACTATTCTTTTGGTTATAGCGTTGTTCTAGTTGGTAGGCTTGAAGGTGCAAAATCAGGTAACGGAGTTAAGTGATAAGATGCCTCAGATGATTGATAATGCCAAAGCTGAAATCAGTCAAAATCCTGTCGGTAAAAAGATACTTGAAAAGGTGTCCTCACCCGGTTCAATCAAGAAGACACAAAATTTGACAGGAACGTTTTTTAAATCTACGTTTGGTATTTTTGGAGATATTTATGTGGTATTGTTTCTCGGAATTTTCTTCACAGTCGCACCAGGTAAGTACAAGCAGGGGATTATTACATTAATACCTAAAAAGGGTCAAGCTAAGGGTGAACAAATATTAGATAAACTTGGAGAGAATTTAAAGAAGTGGTTAAAGGGAAAAAATATTCTCCATGACAGTTGTAATGATATTAACTGCAATAGGTTTAGCAATTGCAGGTGTTCCAATGTGGCTTGTATTATCGATTATTGCAGGCATACTTAACTTCATTCCGAATTTTGGACCTTTGATAGCCATGATACCTGCTGTATTGGTTGGTTTTATGCAAGGAACCACAACGGCAGCAATTGTTGCCGGTATGTATATAGTAATACAAGTGGTGGAGAGTAATTTTATAACTCCAATGGTACAGCAAAAGTTGGTTGATATCCCCCCTGCACTAATTATTTCTGCCCAGCTTTTAATAAGCCCGTTAACGGGTGGGTGGGGATTGGTATTAGCTACACCTCTTATGCTAATATTAATGATTTTGATACAGAAGTTGTATATAGCCCCAGGAGGATATAAAACTACTTATGAAATTTTCTTTTAAGTTGTCAATCGATTTTTTAAGCGCTGTTACTTCTGTCTTTAAAGGCATCAAAAAAGTTAATAAAAACTTAGTTAAACGCGGGCAAATGATATGAATAGGTTATAATAAGTGTACCAAGCCTGCTGTTAAATCCCATAATCGGGCTACTCACTATCATCGTACTGTCATTTATAGTATCAACCATAGTTGTCTTGGATAACAGATAAACCGGGTCGCCAATAATAGCAAATTCTTTACCCTGTTCCCTTTTAGCAGTGGAGAATACAACAATTCCCTTGCCATCCGTAATTGTTACTTTTTGAATATTATCTTCTTTTAACATGTCATTTACATATAAATTTGCCCGGCTGAGCTTGCCCGATATTATTTCGTCACGTACTACCCACACAAAAGACTTGGCCAATAATTTCAAATGATTTTTATGTGATTGCTGAATTTGACCTATTGCTTCTTCCTTAAATTGCTGCCTTTCGGCCGCATCTTTTGCCAAAATATTCCTGATCTCGATGGATTTCCATATCCACAAAACGGAGAGGAGTACTAATCCTGTCACAACTATAAGTGCGATTTGCTTTGCGGCATCTGTAGAAAACAAATTTTTCCAGTGCTCTGGTTTGTTTGAAAAAGTGGTATCTTCCGGGAGAGTACTCATAAAATAACTTTAAAATTAATGTACTGCCGAATCAAACGCAAAAGGTTTTTTAATTGAGAAGGCACAATCGCAATTTAAATTGTTTTATATAGATGGCTCCGGGGGAGATCTGTGAAATTGTAAGCCGGTGTCTTGATCCCGGTTCAGTTTGGGCCAGAACTTAGGAATACTTAGGGGAGAAAACTTTTTCCCAAAGGGCAACTACTTGTTTCAATCACCGGGGCAGCGGCCAGGTCTTATCATCAAAATATAATTCTTTGCCCTTGCCAATTCACCTTTTATCGCATTGCAAAACCATTTGTGCTTTCGACTTTGTATTTCATAAATTTTATATTTACCTATTTTTTAAAGAGAAATATTGTAACAGGAATGCCTTACCTATAAGCACAATTCCCGCGCCACCTTATACGGGACGAAATTGATCTGTTCAGCACAGCATATCAATTGTGCAGGTAACGGATCATAAAATAAATCCGGGTAATGATTTATTCTATGATTGTAAACGAAGTGGCATGATTTTTTTTAAACTACTGCTTTTCGGTATTGACAAAATGGGAATCCGATGATATTATGAAATTTGATTCCTTCCAGCACCCCTTTTGCCAGAGGTTTTCAGTAAAGTAGATGGACTTATGCTTTCTTAGCTCTTCCAGTTCAGGACTATAATTAGATCAATAAGCGTTCCGTCGAGATCGGAAATAACAAATATTTCTGCGTTGGCTATCTTTCTACCAAGCCGTTTTCTTTGCAAAACCAAAAGTGTTGCTATTTTTCTGCGCGAAAATGTGATTAATTACTTCAATGTACCTGTTGGTGAACGAAGTCCATGAATACAATTGATTAGCTGCAATAATCCCATTGCCCGAATATTTTTCCCACAATGCCTGATCGACGATTATTTTCTTTAATGCCTCGGCTATGGCCCCTGGGTTTTCAACATCCACCAGCAATCCGTTTTTACAATGCTCCAGTATTTCCTTTGGGCCGCCCGTTGGTGAAGCAATTACAGGTAATCCGCATGCGGCCGCTTCCACGATGGTAAGACCGAAATTTTCACCCGCTGTGGCATTCACAAATACGCCTTTTTTACGTGCGGCAAGGCGATAGATCTCAGGCACATCCAGCTTCAAATCATTTTTTTTCGGAATAGCCATCTTGCTGTAGGCTCCCGACCGAAGCTGAGCCGTGGTTTGTGACCTCACAAACCATTTGCTGCAACAATTTGGAATGCAGCCATGAAAACTATTAACGAAATCCTTAATAATTTTTAGCAACTGTTATTTTCTTACCAGGGCATCGAAAATGTCTTCACAAACGTGAAGCATTTTATTGCTTCGATTACTCCTTCTTTCACTCCCAATCCTGAATCTTTAATACCACCAAATGGCGAACTTTCAATACGATAACCCGGCACTTCATTAATGTTTACCGTGCCCACTTTCAGTTCTTTCACAAACCTAAGTGCATATTCCATATTGTTGGTAACAATCCCGCTCGACAGTCCGTAAGCAGTAGAGTTGCTTAGTGCAATGGCATCATCAATATCCTTAAAAGGCATGATCGGTGCCAAAGGGCCGAATGATTCGTGTACGACCATATCGGCGTTTCTTGGAACATCAACAATGACTGTTGGTTCTAACAGGGCCCCCTCTCTTTGTCCCCCTAATAAAACTTTTGCTCCCTGTTCCACTGCTTTCTTAACTACTCCTTCTAAATAAATAGCAGATGCTTCGTCTATCACGGTGCCTACTTTTGTTTCGGGGTCGGCAGGATCGCCACAGGTATATTCTTTTGCTTTGGTGACAAATCTTTCTATAAAAACATCTTTTATTTTTTCATGCACTAAAATTCTTTTTACAGCCGTACAACGTTGGCCGCTGTTTCTAAAGGAACCTTCTGCAGCAAGTGTAACAGCCGTATCCAGGTTTGCATCTTCCATAATTATAATCGGATCATTGCCGCCTAATTCAAGGATCACTTTTTTATAACCTGCTGCTGATGCTATATGTTTTCCTACCGGCACACTTCCGGTAAAGGAAACAATTTCTACTCTTGGATCTTTTACCAATGGTTCTGCAATTTCATTGGTTGGTCCCAGCAATACACTAAGCATGTAGGGAGGCAATCCAGCTTCATACAATAATTCCACAAACTTAATAGCCGTAAGCGGGGTTTTTTCTGAAGGCTTTAAAATAACCGGTGTGCCCACTGCAATAGCCGGCGCTATTTTATGTGCTACCTGGTTCAGCGGATGATTAAAAGGAGTGATGCAAAGGGCTAAAGATAGTGGTTCACGCAGTGTAAAAATTTTTCTTGCTTTCCCACTGGGAGAAATGTCGCAGGAAAATATTTGTCCGTCATCTTTCAGGCTTTCAATGGCTGCAAACATCAGCACATCATGTGCACGACCGGTCTCATATCTTGCTTCTCTTATTGCCAATCCTGACTCTGCACTGATGATTTGCGCAAATTCTTCTTTACGTTCTACCAGTAGTTGTCTTGTTTTTTCCAGTATGCTATAACGGTCATATCTCGATAATTTTTGTCCCCCTTTTAATGCTGCTTCAATAGCATGCTGTGCATGGGTAGCATGGGCCAATTTCACCTTTCCTACTAAGCGATTGTCGTAAGGGCTGCGTACTTCCAGCAACTTATCCGATTCAATTGCTTTACCTGCTATATAACATGGAAGATCAATAACAGCAGTATCATTCGTAGCACTTTGCATTTTTGCTGTTGTTGAAATTGTCGTGTTGCTCATGTTAACTTTAAAATTTATTGATTTGGAAATTTGAAAATGGCTTATGGCTTTTACACAACATCCCTAACATCATTTGCACATTTTCACATTTGTATATTTTTACATTAATTCGTTCCATTCACCGTAAAATCAAAAATGTCGAAATTTCTGGGATCGCCTGCTGCTTTCATTTTATAGCTTGCATTCAACGGATGAGAAATTACCATCGGCACCATCTCTTCATAACGTCCACCATGTGAACGCAGCGTTCCATCCAACGCAGACAGCTCATGATACTGTGGTCGACGACCAACAACTACATCTCTTCCAGACAAAACAACCAGGTCGCCAATGCGGTCTTCGGGTTGTTCCAGTACACGAACGGCTGTGGCTTTGTCATACACTTCCGTAATGCCGGGTTGAACAGCCAGCCAGTTTTTTATTTCATTGATCTTTGTTTTATCATTTATATGCACTACCACATAAGAACCCAATGCACCATGATGTTTTACATAAGGATCGGTAATAGGACAGATGACGCGGAACCCATTCTCGCCAAATTTTTCTTCCAGCATGTCTTCTACAAACAATACATTTGGCGTACCATCGGCTTTTACCTTTGCATTCATGCCATGATCCGCTGTAGCGCCAACAACTGCTCCTAATGCCACCAATTTTCCAATCTCTTTATCCATCGCTTCATAAAAAGCCAGTGACTCTTCCGCTTCCGGTGAATAAGTATGTTGCATATAATCCGTAAGGGAGAGATACAGAAAATCAGCCAGTCCTTTTTCAATAAATGCAACACCTGCACGCAACACAAACAAGCTTGCATCGGCACTGTAAATAACGGGGGTAGGGTAGCCTACAATTTCTTCCACTGCATCAACGCCATGTGTTTCATTCTTTGCCTGGTTGGCTTTTTCAGCAGAGATGGCAATGCCTTTCATTTTATAGGAAAGGATATCTCTTAATTTTTCTTTAGCTGTAACTACCGCCACTTTTCTTCCGGCATTTGCGGCAGCAGCTAGCAACGTTTCTGCACGCAGATATTCAGCAGAGTTCATCATTACTTCCTGGTCTTTGGCTGCATCGTAAAAAAAGTTGCCGCTAATGCCATGCACTGCAGGTGATACACCTGTTACGATGGAAGAATTATTTACATTGGTAAACGAAGGCAATGCGCCACGCACCATACCACGGTAGCCGTTTGTTGACATCTTTTTGAGATTGGGCATACGGTCAAATGCCATTGTTGTATCAAGGTATTCATCTGCTGAACCATCAATACAAATTACTACAATTGGTTTTGCCTGAGGTTGATAGTTTATACCGTTTGCTGAAAAGGTTGCTGTTGAAATTGTATTCATTATGCTCAATTTTTTATATTTAGGTTAATATTTCTGTAAAGATTGTATATTCCGATAATGGATATTCCTCATTCCAAACATGGTAAGCCCCTCTTTGGGGAACCAGCAAATGAAAGAACTTTTTGTAAATTATGAAGTTACAATTTTGATTTTTTCATTGCCTGTTTTTTATTTCTTCCGGACTCTCCTTGTAATTCCAGTCAGCGACTTTTGGCTGTTATTCCATGATTGAATCGGCCAGAGTGGGCTCATCCCGGACTCATGCCAATTTGCAACCGGTAACTGAGAAGTAACAATCAATGATTTTTTAGCTGTCTTCCATGATTTGCAGTATAGCAAGTGTCATATTTTTGCAGAGTGCCTGCAATCCAAAATCATCGTTGTAGGCAGACTTCCTTGTTCAGGTAATAAACATTTTGAGAAGAATGTTTGTCATCTCTATTTTCTAAGTGAAAATCAACGACACGAAAAAGCCAATCAATCCAATGTAAAATATCATTAAAAACAAATTTCCAATGGCTTTTAGTTGTTTATTAGGTTCTTCTCTTTTCAATGGCAATAAAAATCTATATGAATTGGTTGGAAAGTAAGGAAGAAGCCAAAACAAATCGTTTTTCGGGCTTACAATAGCTGCTTGAATAAGCATATTTGTAAAAAATGATAAAATTGTTGTCCATTGTAAAACGTTTATCAAACTTAAAATAAATCGTCTAAGATCTTGGTTACCAAATAAAAATTAGTAATCTTAATATTTGATTATCGATGTACGAAAAAACTTGTAAAAAATTCATTAATGTCCGACTAAATCGGGTTTAAAACTAGTGTAATGCTTTGTGGTCAAAGGTTCCAGCTTAAAAATGCTGTGTTTCAATACTTGGGGTAGTTCCTCCCTCGTTTTTTTATGTTGTAAAAGCAAAGGAAGCATTATGTGTTTTTCTCCATGCTTGTAAGCATCTTTTATAAATTCAGGTAGTTCCACATAACTCATCAGGTGTAATCGCACAACCGTAATCATGTTAGCAAAGGATTTCTTTGTAGCGGCTTTCTTATGTAATATCACCATTAACAACTGAGCTATTAATACAATACACCTGCATTTTTATTGCGGTTGAACCTTCACACCAAAAATAGCGTAAGGGAAAGTTCTGTTTTATTTGTTTAAACAGCAGTTCTATCATCCAACGATTTTTATAGATGGTTGCCACCGCTGACGCGGGTAAGGTAAAATTGTTGGTAACAAACACATACGTTTTTCCATCCTCAGTTTTGAAGGTGATGGGCCTACTGTCACCAAACAGTTGGCTGGTATTAGATAAGGCTTACACAGACGATTGTATAATGAGCCTGAAAAACTTTAACTCATTTATGAACAGGAACTTCCGTTTTGTCTACATAACAGGATAATTGCAATCTAAGTTTTTTTGTTTGCCTGGCCCTATCATATACTTTATAAAAAGCCCCCGAAGTAGTGCGCTTTTCTGTTGCGCCTGCCAGGCATGCTCCAAAACGAATATCTTCGTCCTTTATCGCTATTTCAGATCCCCCGAAAACTGAATCACAGGTTACTTTAACATTCACATCATTCAAACGCCAATTTGATTTATTCACAACTTTGATATATATCGCTTGTCCTTCAGGCTTGAAACTAAAATCTACAATTCCATTTGACTCATTCAAGTTAATAAATTCTACGTTTGTGTTTAGTGTATTATCGGGCGTTGATGTGTCTAAAGGATTTTTAAGCGTGATGCTTTTTCCAATCAGAAAGCTTCGTTGGTGAACGACGGCCACCACATTTACCCGTACGTCCTTGTTTTTATTTACCACCGGAACTCTAACCCTGATGATACGTGGCTCTATAATTTTTATGGCACCTTTGAACTTATTAAAATAAATTGAAATGCTATCACGTTCTGTTGGGAAATTTCTTCCTGAAATAGTCAATATATCACCCGCCTTAAAAGTGTTTAACTTTAAAGAATCGAAAGAAATTGCAGTATCAACAATCGGTGTTGCAGGCTCAATATGGTTTCCTGTTACTGTGTCGTCCGGGATTGGTATAGGAGATGGGCCATCAATTTTTTTCGCTATTAAGAAGAATATTATCATTAAAGTAATAACTGCCACTCCCGTGTATATGATCTTCTTAACAAGAGGGGTAAGCCAGGGCCACCGCGACGATGATGGCAATACTTTTATTGTGAGGGACTGATCCTGTTGGCCTGATTCATTTAATGCAAGTAACCTGAATGTTATTTTATTATTTTTTTCATCATATCGTTCAGATAACTTTTTGCTTTTCGTTTGAATTGTTATTCCATTGTACTTTGTTTCGTTTCTGTACAGTATGATTTCGGTTGCGTTTTCCACATGCCAGGTAAGCACAAAATTTTCCCGGTCTTTAACGCTGGTTTTATCTGAAGCAAATGCATAAATTACCGGAGATGGAACTGAAGGAGCTATGATGATTTTGACCGGCGCTGATTCAACTTTCTGCCCTGCTTCATTTCCAGCAATTAATACAAATTCTACGCTATTATTTTTTTTATCATACAACTCAAACAATTTTATACTGGTCTCACCCGTACTCAATTTTTTGAATTCTTTTCCATTTCTATATAGCGTTATTCTCTTCGCGTTCTCCACCTTCCAGTGCAGTAGGAAATTTTCCGTGTGTTTTACATTGTATTTATCCGCTGCAAATTCAAGGATGGCCGGGTTAACAGGTTCAACAAGGATCTGTATCTCCTCGGACTCAACTTCCTTCCCTGATTCGTTTGCTGCCACCAATTTGAATGTTGGATTATTTTTATTTTTATCATACAATTCAAACAATTCTATATTAGTTTCCTGGATTTGGATTTCTTTGAATTCCAGGTTATTTCTGTAAAGTGTTATTTTGGATGCGTTCTTTACCTTCCATTGAAGCATAAATGGCTCTTTCGGCCTTACCGTGTTCTTATTACTTGTAAATTCATTTATCACCGGGAGTTTTACGCGGATGGCAGGGGGCGAAATAACCAGGGTAAGTGTTTTCGAATCACTCTTTCCAGATTCATTCAAAGCCTCCAGCCTGAACACTACCTCATTTTTATATTCAGCAGCCTTTTCAAACAATTGTATACCTGTCTCCTGAATGCTAAATTTTTTAAATTCGCGATCCTGCCTGTAAAGAATCAGATTGCTTGCATTTTCCACCTTCCATTCCAATTTAAAAGATTCCTGGTGTTTTATAGCTTTCCTATTTACCGTAAATTGGAGGATAACAGGATCGGCCTTAAGAGGGGAGGGTTCTGAGGTAACCAGTATTGTAATGGTTTTGGTTTCCCCTGGCATATCGCCATATTTGGCATCTAAAGAATAAACTACAATTTTTTCCTTACCATCAACGATTTCTGTAATCTCTGTGTTTTTTTTACCGCTTTCAAGTTTCCTGTTAAATACGCCATTTCTATACAGTTCGAGGCTGCATTTAATATCTACATCCCAATTTAACGTAAAAGATTTTTTGCTGTACACGATAAAACGCTCATCCTTTTCTTCAATATAATTGGCAACTGAAAAATTATGAATCAGTTTTTCAGGTTCAATCGGCTTGTCAGCCCGGTCAACATTAATTATTTTTTCTCTTACAAGGTCACGGATCTTGAGTATATCCGCGGAAGTAAAAGATTCTTGAGGATCTTTAATTGCCTGCTTAAACAGCTCTGTAAATTGAGGATCTAAATCAAAAAGAATCTTTGGAAGATCATCATACAGTTTATTATACTGCTCTACATGGCCAGCATAAAACTCCTTAAGGCGAAGGATAAGGAAAATCGCATGAAGGCAGTTAAAGGAAATTCCATTTAAATCGGAATGTTCAATACTAGTGATATGTAAAATATCATTATAAAATTTAATGACAAGAATCCAATAATCTTCACAATAATCTATGTTTCTTTCAGGTAATTTTGAGAGCGGAAGGGCGCTATCAAGGTCAATTAATAGAAATTTTCCATTTTTATCGAGTAATATATTTTTTTCACAAAAGTCGGGTAACCAATGTTTATAGGCCTGGATTGATAAAATAGCACTAAACAGGTCATTGTTCAACCTGTTTAAATCAACTTTATCACTGTCGTTATTCACTTCATGGAGCGTCCTACCTTCACTTAATTCAAAAAATACATAGTAGGCCAGGTTACTTTCTTCTTTTACGGCAACTACATCGTGAAGTCTTGGGAGATTTGGTGCAAACTTATTTTTTAATTTTACCAGTAGGTCCCAGCCTGGAATCTTTTCAACTATTGCGGCAAATATTTCATTAAACCTTGGGAGATTTGGTTCATACCTATCTTTTGATTTGACCTCCAGTAGGGCCCAGTCTGGAATTTTTCCAGTTATTTTTGGTTGAAATCGTTTTACAAAACATTTATGCGGACCAATAATTACAGGAAATTTATAGGGATCGCCTGAGGCGTGCTTCCATCCGTTGGGGTGGTCTGATTTATAGTCTGATTCATACTCATATTCCCTCTCCCTGATTGATACTTTCATAACTATGCAAGTTTTATGGAACGCCTGGAAGCCAACCACAATTATAAGTCAAAAAAACACCGGGGATTGCGGTTCAAATCTTTCCAACTTGAATTTTTTACTATCCCTTTTAATTTGAACCAGCCCTTATTGTTTTATCTAATCCTGGATTTCTATTACAGTATAATAAAATGCAAATGCGTTTGGCAATATCATTAACCACTTCTTCTTTCCAGACGTCGTTACCACTTCATTCGGGTTTAAAAGATGAGGTGTAAACCGTTTTCCCGCCTATACGTACATTTATTTTAACCGTATCTGATAAATTTTTATTTGGAATATAATGAGGTGCCTTCACTACCAAACTATCCTTCGATGAATTTGTTATCATTCCCTTTGCATAATTAAAATAAATACTTACTTGGTTGATATTCCGTAAATTATTGCAGTACAACGTAACGGTACTATCCAGTAAATAATTATCTATTTTTATGCGCCTTACCGCAAAAGCATTTTTATCAAACAATTGAAGGTTGCGCGAAAATAAATCATGTCCATTTCCCTTGACGGTTAGAGTAATATCCTTACCGGGTGATTTTTCGTTCTTCAGATCCGGGATGGCCACCACAAGACTGTCGTTGGCATAAGATACAATTTTTCCATTGGATGCGTTAAAGAGCACTTCCATTTTCTTTGCATCAAAAAAATTTTCTCCATAAATGGTAACGGTAGAATCTTCAAACAGATTTTGTGGTTCAATTGATTTTATTTTTGCGTCCGGATACCTGAGATTGCGAAATGCCCACCTGGCTAGAAAAAAAACAATAACAGCACCTAGTATTATGGCCGCAACCTTTAAATAGAAAACCCAATTAATACGGGCTGGAATAATAGGTGATTCAAGGTCAATGATAACGGGTTCGCTAACGCATCTACCGAAATTATTTGAAGCTACCAGGGTGTATTCGGTACTGGTTAACCTGCTCTCGAAAGCTTCGGTTAACTCTACGCTTTTTTCATCAGGATCCACTACTTTAAACAGCTTGCCGTTCTTATGAAGTTCAAGGCGATTTACATTTTTCGTATCCCAGCTCAGGATGAACGGCTCCATCTTTTTGACTAAATATTTGTCCGATTTAAATTCAACTATTTCCGGCCCGGGCCCCACTATTTTTCCGACTAAAATGTTTATCGGGTTGCTAACCGTTACCGCAGATTCGTTGGATGCCTGAAGTCTATATTCTATCTTTATTTCAGCGTCATCATTTAGTTCTTTCAGATCTATGCTTTTGTCGTAATTATTGAGCTCGCGGTAAACGGAGCCATTTTTACATATTTCCAACTTATCCGCATTACTTACATTCCAGCTCAAAGTAAAATACTCCCCGCTGGCTACCCGGTATTCCTCCCCGTTGATTTCTACATAGTTACTAATTGCAAAATCGCTGATAATAGGTTCGCCTGGAGAAGGTTTTTTGATCCGTAACGTCAGAGCTCTGGCTTCTGACTTTTTGCTGCCGTTAACCGCAATCAATGTATAAATAATATTAGCTGCCCTGCTGTCAGCAAATTCCTTTAATTCGATATGTTCCTGTGAACTCTTGAATATCCGGTAGGGAGCATTGTTCCTGAGCAATTCCAGTGTAGCGGCATTTTCCACTGTCCAGCTTAATTTAAAATTTGCGCCGTTGCCAACAATATATTCATCACCCTTCTTTTCAAGGTAACCCAATAAGGTGAAATCCCGGACAAGCGGTTCGATCCCTGGCCGATTTTTAAATCTTACTTTTAAAGACGCGCTGGCTGATGCTCCCTTGTCGTTCACTACTATCAGTTTGTATACAATATCAGACGACCTTCCGTCGGAAAATTCTTTTAATACGATTTTTTCCTGGGAGTTGGGGATTGAACGGTATGGAGCGCCGTTCCTGTTCAATTCAATGCTTATCGCTTTTTTTACTTTCCATCCGAGGGTGAAATTTTCACCGCTTTTTATATAGTATCCCTCCGGATATTTTTCCTCGTAATCGATTATATCAAAATCCTCGATAATTGGTTCATCCGTCACAAGATCTTTAATCATTACCCTGAGTACTGCGCTGGCTGATTTACCATATTCATTTGTTGCGACCAGCTTATATTCGGTAACGGATATCCTGCCATCGAAAAATTCTTTAAGAACAATCGATTTCTGTGTGTTAGGCGCGTTGGAATACAAAGCACCGTTCCGGTACAATTCAAGTGTTGCGTGGTTTAGAACCTCCCATTCCAGCTCAAATGGCTCCCCAGCAGCCACTTTGTATATTCCCCCATATTCTTCCGGCTTGTTGCTTATTGAAATATGAAGTATTTCTGGTGGCTTGCTTTCAAAAGGGGAAGGCTTTGTTGCAATTATTAAAGGCTCCTTTTCATTGGATAAAGAATATTCCTTTGGCAATATTTCCAGGATCGATTTTTTTATTTCTTCAATATCAAAGGGCTGGATAGCGAGTTCATCATTGCGTAAAACATTTGTAAAGATCTCCTTAAATTTTGATGAAGATTCGTTTAAGCTGGAGGGTAATTGTTTGAATAGCTCTTCTGAATCATAATTCACTTTTTCCTTATAACACAGGCTAAGTTTCCAGATCAAAAAAACAGCCTGGAGACAGTTGAGCGATAAACCATTAATATTATTGGGATGTAAATTTGTTTCAAGCCCGGTTTCCCTGTAAAAATTAAAAACAAGATTCCAAAGCTGGTTGTTACCGATTATATTTTTAGTGGGTAATTTGGATGTGGGTGCTGTTTTGTGAAGATCTACCAATAAAAACCTTCCGTCTTTTTCACAATATATATTTTCTTCGCAAAAACCAGTGATCCAATAGTTTTTCCTGTTAAGTGATCCAAGGGCTTTAAATAAGCCCCGTGTTAATTTCACCAGGTCAACTTGTACATTTTCCTTCACTAATCTTTCAAGGCTATTGCCTTCTATATATTCAAAAATAACATAATAGATATTTCTGCCTTCTTCATTATCAGGAACAGTATCATGGATCCCGGGAAGATTAGCCTCACTTTTACCTTTTAAAGTCACCAGCAGCTGCCACCCGGAAAGCTCATCCATGGTCTTTCTTTCAAACCGTTTTACAAAACAGTTATGAGGGCCAATCGCTACCGGAAATTTATAGGCGTCTCCTGCCAGATTAGACCAGCCATTCGGGTAATCTGAAAAGTATTCATACTCTTTTGCTCCGATGCGTACTTGCATAATTTTAATACTTAAGACTTATCGCCGTCTCAAATTATTCCCCGGCAATTAGGGTTAAGCTATGCTGATATGATACCAGTATACCTTATACTCATTATTTATTGAAGTTGTTTTATTTCCAGGAAACAAATTGATTTATCGTCCGCGGTACCTTGTATCTGCGTAATTATTTCCTGTCTTATCTCATCCGGTGCACGTTTAAATTCCTCTTTCAAAGCCTCTTCCGTTACCCAACCGATACCGTCTGAAAAGGCAATAACAAGGCTAATGTCCTTTTCCGTGATGATCTCAAACAATGGCTCATTATATAAAATCTCGAAATTTTCATTATCGTCAAGCTGAATGCGGAAAAACACGCGATCGTTACTCAGCGAATTTTTTTCCTCAAGGGTTGATTCTACATAATTCATTTCGGTTGCTGATTTTGTACTAAATAAAAGCATTTTCGAATCACCGGATCGGTATCCTGTAAAATCGCCATTGATCGAAAGCCTGCTCAATAAAAGGGTAGAGGAGCATTCAGGTAAATTCTGCTTGTTGATATTTGTTTTCAGTAGCTTTTTTTCAGTTTCCGGCAGTTTATTGATCACCTCCAGCCAATCGACCCTTACGGATTGTATTGCCTCGTTTACGAATTCATTCAGTGGGGTGGTGGGTGTTTCGATGAATTGTTTTTTTAGCTTTTTGGCGATGCATTGTGCCTGTAAACGGCTTGAGAAATATTCGCGGTTGGTTTCAGGGTTTATTAAACAATGGGCATCAGAGGTGCCATCCAGCAACCATAGCAATACTTCGTTTGTAGTGGATATAAAGCCGCAAACGTCTTCTCCCAGGTCCTTATCAGCATTGGGCTGATTCATGAATTTTTTTCTCGGGCCAGCGGTCATCATTATTTCGCAAAGAAAAAACCGGTTGGCGGTTTCTTTATTATTCACAACGGTTGATTTTTTCTGTTCCAGCTTCACCGATTGCAGTTGCCCGGTTGCCTGGGCAAGGGCGGTTTCAGCTATTTCCAGGTTGGTATTTACTTCTTTTATTAATGACTCCTTTTGATTTATTTCCTGTTGAAAAACCAACGTGGGGTCCAGGATTGAGCTAAATCTTTTCCCTTTTGCTTTTCTCATACTTTTCGCGAGTATATTGAAGTACAGAATGGCAATAATAAAAAAAATGATAAACAGGAAAATTGCTCCGTAGAGGGTCCATGGAACAGGATTTTTTGTAGGGACGGGGATAACCGGCTTAACTACGGGTTGTACAGGTTTGCCAGTATCAACAGGCGGCGAAATTATTGCTTTACCTGTATCCCTGGTTCGTAAACCAATCATTAATGCGGCGCCGTTTTTATTTGCTGTATAGTCCGTTAAAGAAGGAAAATACTTATCTGCGCTTACGCTAATTCTATATTGACGGTTTAACACCAGCAACGCATCAAAATAGTTTGTACTGTCCTTTCTTTGGGTAAAACGGGTGATGGGTTTGCCCGATGAATCAATTTTCAGCGTGCCTGCTATGCCTTGTTTTGTAACACTGTCAATTACTATGATGGTAACCTTTGCCACGGTGTCTAAGTGAACGATACTAAGTGCGCTGATAAGTTTTTTTACTATAATGGCAAGGCTGTCGATTCTTTTGTCCGGGCAGGTGGTGTCATTCCTTGTCTTATCGAAAGCGAGAAATTTTATGCCGGTATTTTTAAGTAGCTGTATATTTTTGGTACTGATCGTGCTTACATTTTTTTGTTGCAGTTGAAGATAAAGGCTATCGATATTTCTTTTACAGGGAGCCGCAATTAGCGAATCATCCAGGATAGGCCCGATGGCCGTTCTTATTTGATTTGAAAGTTGTAAAACTTTTTGTTGCTGTGCGCTTATGTTAGTGAAGAACAGGGAACAGAGGGCTATATAAATAATTTTCCTGTACATACAGTCTTTGTGTAATGTTGGTTGTCTTTAAATAAGGCCACTATGTATAATTTTTTATTAGTCACAGGAATATAAACCGGATATTAGTTATTAAGTAAATTAGGAAACTGATTTAATAAGATAGAATTAAAGCCAAAATATTCAATACGCTCATCATTAATATAAAAGCCTTTGATATGCCCGGGAGCTTTCATGCATCAATAATGTACCTTATTGAGGAGGAGACAATGTCTTGTCCAGGCATAATGGGCAAAACCCGGATGCACCGGAGGCCATCCGGAAAAGGTTTTTCAGGTAGTCGATCTTTTCAGGGCCATCAAATAAAAAAAACTGTTTCGTAGTAGTATGTATCGGGCAGTAGCTTAACAGGCTTTTTAATTCCTGGCAGCCATCATCATTTTCCTGGCCAAAGAAAGCCCCGATAACAATATCATGATTAAGGCCTTCTATCGGGTCCGCCTGAAATGGATTGTCATACAATCTTTTATTCTGATTTGAATCATATTGCATCCCATCCGTATAGATAAACACCCGTACATTGGGGATGGCGGCAGATATGATCTTTCCGTCAGTGGATTTTCCTATCGGTAGCCGATGTGACATAGGCGTGTACTCTTTTAAAGGAAATCCAGGTAGTTGATTTTTCATGAATTTGTCAACGAAGCTGTGAGCAACCGCGAGAGCCTGGTTAATATCTGTTTGCTGCTGCATCTCAAAAAGCTCATCATAAATATAATTTCCGAATGCCTTTACATTTTTATACTGGTCTATCAGGTTGGAAATAGTATCTGTGACCATATGTTCTACCCGGTCGTCAAACTTATACAGGGATACGAATGCATTGGGGTTATTGTGCATGCGCATAAGATCAAAAATTCCTCCAGCGGCACTGGCGGCGGCCAGGCGCATCTTTGTTAAAGGGCTGCCTTCAAATGCGGTATCCAGCATGGAAGCCGAAGCATCCATCATCATAACACATAGGCCGACCTCGGGAAATCTGTTGCCTGGATTAACTTTGATCGTTACTGTCTCGGTGGCACTTAGGCCGGTGCTTGCCCAGGCTGTTACTTTAATAACGCACCTGCCTTCATTAACCAGGGTATAGTCGTAAGTATAAGGAAGGGCGCTATCTTCACCGATCTTATTATCATCAACATAAAATTCTACACGATTTATCGTTCCCTTCATTACAGTTGCATTAGCCGTAATAGTGATCTTTGTTCCTTTTACTAATTTTTCTGTAACTGAGGGATAAGTAATAGTTACCTCCGGATCGTCTCCCCCTTTGGGAGGCCATTGTTTAAGCAAAAGAATACCATGATAAGGCGGGTCTTCAGGACACCAGCCGTCACTAGTCACTTCATCAAAAACATGCGGACGAGGGAACCTGTCGTGATCTTGGTCCCAGGTTCTACATACCCATTTTTCTGACATAAATTATGGTTTTAGATATTCAATAATAATTCAATAAACTATCGATTTAACATTTAAATTCCGCGCTTTTTATTCATTTGTTCCATTAAGCCGTTTCTTATTTATTTTTTAGAATTAGCCCCTTGGTTGCGATCCGGATTTATTACAATTTTTTGGAGTCTCTTCCGCGCAATATTTTGGTCAAATATATTAGCTCAGCGGCTCCCATCGGGTTGCCTAATGAAAAACAACTAAAATACGGCGCCTCTGCAAGGCATTACTAACCTATGAAAATTCCCACCTAAATGTATAATCCAATTATTTTTATCGCTGTTACCATACTACCTGTATAAATTTTTTCATCCATGGAAATTTAATCATGCCATATCCCCACGGAATCGTGTTTAACAGTATATCATATCCTTTTTTTTCTACCTGTAAGGTCCAATTCGATTCATTTTCAAAAAGAATCCCTTTACGTTTAAGGAAAGATTCGCGCAGGCCATTCGAAGAAGTGTTTTTTAAAGCTTTCCAGTTTCTGACAACAGCCGCCAGTAGGTTTTCAGTTTCTGAGATTTCTTTTTTGGATAACCGGGTACTCTTTGTAATATAATCATCAATCCTGAAACCGCAAAGCAGTTTATTAAATTGAAGTAGATATTCAGGGTTTTTATTTTGTCCCGTTGCGATGAATTGCAGTACATAGACCCCCCGGATAGCAAAACTCTTGTTCCGGAAGATGCCATTTTCCAGGTAGCCCAGCTGTTTGAAAAATCCAGGTAAGTAAGGCGCCAGAAGACAAAGGCCGGCATTTTCTACCAATATATTTTGTTGTGGCTCGTCCTCAGTAAAGTGTGTGATTTCCTTGTATCCAGGTTCGCCGGGTAGGGAAGTGGGTACGGAGGATAATCGTTCTATCTCCCGGGTAGGTAGCTCTGCCAAAAATTTTAGAAGAAGGATGTTTTCCGGTGGCAGTTTAAGAAGCGTTCTCTTTAAAAGATTTTTCTCACTATTGGTATCAAGCCTGCCTTTTTGAAAAATATCTTTTATGATAACCAGGTTCTTGACCGGTAGGTTTGTCCAATAAGAGCGGAATACAGTTTGTGCTGAATGCAGTTTTTTTTGCAGCGCCCGTGGTAAAGCCGTTTTCGAGAGATTTTTTTTATTTGAAATTTCTACAGCGGTTTTAAAGTATAGTACTTTAGCGGGTAAAAAATTTGCAAGCAGCTTCAGGATATCCGGACTTAAAAAAGCCGGGTGTTCCAGTAATCCCCTGACTAATTTTTTGTGCCCGATATTATTCAATACATGTAGTTTGAAAACTGCTTGGATATGTTGGATGGTCTGTACATCCAATTGCTGCAGGTAATTAAGAATAAGGGCATCGGAAGTATTCATCCTTTTCATGATAAAGGCGATCATCTTATCTAAAGAATGGTTCAGAGCAGGATCCGGGGCCAATTTTTTAAATTCGTCTTTATTAAGTAGAGGAGATAATTGAGAAAGTAAAAATTCTGCCTGGAAAACTGTTAAATTATTGGTTAGGCCGATTATTTCCTTTTTCTTTCTTTGCTCATTTGCAGGGAGCTCCGTTGCTGAGGATAATAATAACAGAAGCAGTTGATGCGCATCGGGTATTGAAAACAGGGTTTTAAGATTCGTTTCTTCCATTATTGACCTGTTCAGGCGTATTTGCCTGTACAACTCCATCAGCCTGTTTACGAGGCGCATTTTGACCAAACCAGCAGGGGATTGATGTAGTTTCCTAAAGATAGATTTAAGCCTCTTTATCATCAAAGGTGAAAGCCGTTCAATTCCGGCCCAAGGCGTTTCATCAATGAATCTTTCTTTTGCGAAAGCAGCCGAAAGTATACGCGCCAAATCAACTCCGGTTTCCGGTGTTTCAGAAATGATTTTTTCGTTTGCAAAAGCAGCCGAAAGTACGGGCGCCAATTCAATTCCGGTTTCCGCTGTTTCATAAATGAATCTTTCTTTTGCGAAAGCAGGCGAAGGTATAGGTGACAAATCAACACCGGTTTCCGGCGTTTCATAAATGAATCTTTCTTTTGCGAAGGCAGGCGAAAGAACCGGCGCCAATTCAACTATTTTAGCCAGTGTTGCAGGTTTCATTTGTGTGAATAGCCTGAGCACAACATTCGGGTTCTTGCCAATGGATTCCAGTAATTGTCTTAAAGCCCGGGGATGACGCTGTAAGAACTTATGTACAACTGAATCAATATTAAACGGGATATGTTTATCCACCCACCAGGGTACATCACCATGTAACAGGAATGATTCAATCAATTGAAGTTCCTGCTGGATGTCGGATAATGCTTCCGGCCGGTTTTTTGATTTTTCAGCACTTATTTGCCGTTGCAGTATTTCTTTGAAGCTGGTTAGCATTTCCAGACCGCCAAAATCATATTCCGCAATATTTCCTAAATCAATTTCGATCTTATCTATTTTGAGGTAATTGCTTTCCTCGCTCCCACCGGAAAGGATAGACTGTACTATTTGATTGATACTGGCTGCTGTATGGGCTTCAATTTCGTGCTGTATTCTTTTCGCGGTCTCTTCCGCTTTACAGGTAAATTCAAAAGCCTGCCTGTTTATAATATCATTAAACATCGGGGCTGGTTCTTAAATTTATAAGGGCCTTGATCATTTCATTAACGATATCTTCAGAGGGAAATGATTTATTAGTTATTTTCGCTGTCATTTCGTTTACCCATATTTCATAAGCTTTTTCAAAGTGTCTCATTTCATCGTGATCGAGCCAATAAACGTGCGGGTATATATGTGAAGGTGTTTCCAGGTAGATCGTCTTTTCCATGAGGTGTTTAAAAGTAATATCGCGGAACTTCTTTTGCCAGGAAGGAAGAATAAAAGATACCTGGAAAGAATAGGGATCAGCATAAAAAACTGCAGTGTCTGTGTCTGTTGGGGAGGTTAAAAAATCCTCATCTGATGACATAAACATTATCAGGTCCTGGATATCCTTTTCCATATCTTCTACATTCCTGTAATTTTTGCTGCTTTCAGCTAAAATTTTTTTGTTGTCTTTGATTTTATAGGTAAACAGCCTGTCTTTCGGTTCTGTCACATAATTTACCCTGTCGGCAGCAAATTCGCGGATATGATTCATTCGCCTGGCCACATGCTTATAAATTACAAAATCATCACTCACCTTCAAAAATTCGAGATTGTTTTTCATAAGGCTTAGCTTCCAATGGTCTTCTTTTTTATCGCGCCTGCTTATTGGCTTATAACCTTGTTCCTTTGTACCCGTTACGGCCGGGTTATGAAGAATTCTAAATTTATAACGGTATTCTTTCGATGATACGCCGGAGGTTTTTATGTGTTCGGGTATGCCTTCAGGAGGTAACAAAAGCACCTCTTTAATAACCGGTGGACTTTGATCCGGTTCAGTTGACTTAACTCCAATACCTGGCCTTAAAAGTATATGTTCGATTATATGAAAATTTTCGTCTTCCGAGAGATCCTTTAATACCTGTATTGTTTTTTCAAGAACCTTATCCCTCTCTTCCATAGTAGAAAATATGTTACTGGAGGCCACCGTCTCATATTTATCTTCCGGTGTTTCTTTTTTTAAAACAAACTGCCATTTCTGCCCGCTTCCTATTTTGGAATAGTAATCCGGATTATTCCCGTTTTCCAATATATGGTTCAAAATTATTACTGCTTCAGGCCTACTTCTTAAATCATCTTCAAACCTGTTTACCCCATTTTGCGTGCTAAGGAGAATCACATTGTAGTCCTCAGGATCGGTCAACGCTACAACCCACCTTTCAACTCCCTGCTCGATCTTTATTTCCTTAATGGTGACCGCTTCAGTAGCTATTTTTTTTCTATTGTAATTTTTTGAGCCTGGTTTACCATTTTTTGTATCCATATCCCTGGCAGAAATGCCCAGGAGCCTGCAAATACGCTTTTTCAATCCTTCCACATTATTTGAGTTCCAGCTACCTCCAGGATCACCATAGTTATAGCCCTGACCCCTATAATTGCTGATGCCTATATAATCAGTTAAAAAATCGATCTTGTCGTCTATTAATATACCTCCGGCCTGCTTGCCCGCGTATACGTTCATAAAAAAAGCATAGTTATCCATCGACTCGGCAAACCTGGCCAGGAGATGATCCAGGATTTTATTGCGGGTAATGCTGAAAGATTCCGGAGTTTCAAGCAATTTAATGTGGAATTCCTTATAGTCCCTGAAGTTAATAAACAGGGTCTCTATATCCTCAATTTCATCAATCACCTGGGTATAAAATGTCTGTGTTAATCTATCCTGGCTGTCAAAAGAAAAAATTTCCCTGATATGAGCCAGTTTGGAAAGATAATCAGCAAGCATTTGTTCGAATATCATCAGGAATCCCCGAAGTTGTAGAACAAGCTTTTTGTCCTTATCCAGCATGTCGACCTGGTGTAACCGGTAAAGAGAATCCAACTCGGCAATTTCTCCGGGTTCATTTATCTCATGAAGGGTTTTTCCTTTCATATAATTTGAAGCAAGCTTCTGCAAGAGAAGCGCCTTTTTCGAAGGGGTATTATAGGCCGGGTTTTCTTCAACATACCTGTACAGCTCTTCCCGTTGCGGCTGGTAACCTGCATCTTTTTTTAACAATTCGTGAAAGAGCCTTATCATCAATTTTTCACTTGCTTCCTCCAAAGTTTTTTTTGTAATCTTTTCACCAAGATCATCATAATTGAGTTGTGTATCGTCCAGCGCCTCGTTAAGTACCGCCCTGACAGAGGTGGCCTTTTTCGGCTCGCCTTTAATTATGCCGAGCACCATTTTTTCAATTGCAGCCCTATTGTATTTTTTATACTTTAAAAGCCTATCGATCAATTCTGCACCATGAACCCCAACCTTTTCAACAAGAACTTCATATTCGGCCTTGTCCACAGTTGCCTTGTCAATAAAATCACTGTTATTAGTGAATGATTCATGCATTCCATAAACGGTGGGAAGATTTTTTTGAAAAGGGTAATATTTTTCAATATCCATAAATTCGCCGGGTGGAACAAGAAGGTCTTTTTCCGAACCCAACAACTTCTTTTTGAGACTATCCTTTTTAAGAAAATTATACAGCCTTTTTACCTGGTCTATATTTGGACGCTTTTCCTCATCTGTCCTGTGCCTGTCACCGCTTCGTTCAAAAGTAATAATGGATTTATCAATATCCAGCCTCGGAATTTTCTGGTTATCTTTTATATCATTTATCCATTCGGTAAAATTGGAATAAGTATACTTTACATCTGATGCAAAAACGAACTTTTTTACAGCCATCACTCCTTCGATACTGGATATCAAATTGATAATATCGGAAAGATGAATATTTTTAAACCGATCCGATTTTTCCAGTTCTGCCGTATCGATAAAACCATAATTGAGTACCGGCCCTTCAAAGATTTCTTCAGGCGAAAGGTCTTTTTCAAGCATTTCTGCCAGGGTATAGAACCTAACCGGCGGAGAAAAAAAATCATAGATCACTTTATATATCTGGGCATTGATCTTTACAATATCCACTCCTTCGCCGACCTGGATTATGGAGTTAATATCAAAATCTTCATATTGAATTGGTGACACATCATAGAAATCCTCAGTAAGGTTGCGGTGCGACCGGAGCTTTTTCCAGATTTCGTCCTCCACTTTTTGCGGATCTTTTACATCTTCTTCGTATTCAACAAATACTTTGTATAACCCTCTCAAGTATAATACATCATTCGTATCCCTCGAGTCATATGTTAAAGCATAAGGTGGATCCGTCTGTTTATTTTGCTGTATTTTTTGCAGGTACATCAAAGTTTCATATTCATCACTTATTTCAACCCATGCATTTCTAACCCCGGCTGTATCTATTATTAATTTGCGGTAATCAACAAGCGTCAGTGGATTGCAGGGCAATATATCATGGGCAGTATAAATTAATTTTTTCCAATCATTGGCTGTCAACGTACGGAGCGAAGCAAGAATGTCGGGCATTTCGAACGATGTCCTGTAGCCGAGGTCCGTAAGCGCAAAACATAATACTTCCAACAACGTAATCCCGGGATCATGTGTATTGTAGTCTGTCCATACCTTGCCTGCCAGATCTTGAATAGATTTGATGCCTTGCTTTCTTAAGAAATGATAATCCTGCGCATTGGGCAACAGGTTGTTTTTGTCGATGGTTAGTATTTCAGCCATGCTTGATATTGTTCGGTTATCCTGGTAATATCATCAATAATACTTACGATTGTGTTATTTTATCTTCAGGAACCAGGTCTATGTCGTGCTTTGGAGCCGATACCAGGACGGAATGATTGGTGGTCAGCCTCGTTTCCACCATTGTCAGGAGTTCATAGGGATCAACCACATATTCTTTTACTCCTTTGTCATTCTCCGTGTATTGTCTCATTTCCAGTTCCTGAACATAATCCACATATTCTCTTTTATCAATAAAATTTATAATTGAAGAAGCATATACCTTGCCTGAAAAAGTAACCCGGCCGGGGTCATTTGCCCAGGGGGTCAAAAAATTTATAATATCCAGGTTTAATTGCTTCAGGTAATAACCCTTACTTCTGCCGGGAAGAAACTTCACCTTGCAAGTGACATGAATATACTCCAACTTGGGATTAATAGCATGAATTTTCGCGAAAGGAGACGCTATTGAACACAGGTATTCCTCAATCTTAATCAGGTCAATATAATTTGTTTTTGGTACCAGGATACTACTACCCTCATAGCTTTTGTTTCTCAGGTCTGCTATCGGGACAATGGTTACATGGCCCCGGGCGAAATTGCCGTTGTAATAATTATTAAGGCATTTAACTTTGAAGATGGCCGGGAATCTTTCAAGTACCAGGTTTTCGTAATCCCAGTTATTAATGGCTCTTTCCTTATGTCTTAGCCGTTCGCTTACCCTGGTATAGTATTCATTTTCTTTCTCGCCTACTTTACCGTTAAAAGAGGCAGCCGGCTGATTGATTTTTTTTACCTCGGGGACCTCATCCAGCAATATTTTTATCTTTTCCGCTGGCAGTGGCACTGCCATATGCATCGGATTATTCTTGTAATCCACAAATGTTACACCGGCCGCCTGGGCCTTTACATCAGAGATGTAGGGAAAGGCATTCGAGGTCGAATTAACGCCCACAGCTAGCCAGTATTTCGATGGTATATTGAAATAAGTATTGGAATTGTCTGCATCGGCAGGAATAGCAAATTCAATGATACCTGTTGTCTGCAACTCGTAGGTACTGTCTGAAATGATATCATCTTTGGGTATATTCACCCATTCATTATGCCGCAGGTAAAACCAGTAAATCGCCGGAGGCTTTTTGTCATTGTTCTTCGTGCCTTCCAACACGTGGAATAAAAGAGATAAATTTTGATCAGGCAGCAAATCCTTAATGCCGATAAAAAGGATGCCTTGTAAATGTATTACTGATGTGGGAGATAGCTTGACTTCCAGGGGCTGGGGGAACATGAAATTTGTCTGGTACAATGTATCCTTTAAATCATCCTGATCTTTCCCGTCCACTATTACAACCGGCGCAGTATTTTTTTTCCAGGTTTTAACGGGCAATTGGGCGTCCATCATATTATCTTTCTTCCAGATGGTGGTTTCCACAGCGCCGCCCATTGGGGTAAGCTGGAAGAATTTATCTCCCTTCACATTATCCTTATCCAATCGTGACATTATTTTTGTTGACACATAATTAAGTGAAATATTATTTATCAGCGGCGAATAGGGTGGGGGAGGAATTTCATTGGTTGCCAGGAATGTAGCAATCTTTTTAGCGATCATATCATTGACCACCTTCCTGGCTTTTATAAATTCATCATCAAATATTTTCTTGACGTCATCCGGGTTTACCTTTTTATCTTCCGAACTATCCCTTAAATCAAGTACATTCTCAACGATAACTGTCACCGTTTGATTGATGATCTTGTTTACTTCATTGACGATAAGATTGATCATTTCCCTTTTTGAAGGAAGTATAAAGTCTGCCACTTTATTAATATCTTTTTCAACACCTTTCAGCTTTTCCTCAACATCCTGTTCATCTTTATCAAGATGTACATCACGGCCCGTAACTTTCCTGTAAACCCAAAGGATAGTATTTTCCCAAAAATTACTGTCATGCACTATTTCTGCGCTATCTTTAGGGTCCACCAATTCCTTTGTATCCCCGGGTTTTTTGGGAACTATTTCAATACCATTTTTCCGGGTAATAAGAGCGCTCAGGTAATTTATCAGCATGGTCTTTGCGTTGTCATCCTGCTGAAATTCAAGGATATCGTACATTACTGAATAGTCATCACTGTCCCGGTCATCGACACCGTCAGGAAGCACAATCGTAAAGGTATCTTCGCCGAGCCTATGTTTTACTACCTTGAAGTAATCAACATCATCCGATTTTTGTGTCGCCTTTTCCATGACAATAGAGGTGATCAGCTGGGGATAAACACTATGGCCAAAATCGGGGTAGCGTAATTTTAATTTAATGGTGCCGTTCGATTTAACATTATCGTAGGTAGAAAGGGGCTCATCCAGGAAATTGGGGTTGTCAAGGTTCATACTGATGTTCCTCAACCGGGGGTCGCTTGAATTTGCTTCTATCAATGATACATCTGCATATTTTTTCCATTTTTTTCCATCCAGGTAGCTTAAAGTTGCTATAAACTTATTTGTGTCGTAGGGGGGATTGTATTTTTGATAGTGTGCCTTGAAATTATCCGGTAAGAGCCATTCGATATTAACAGAAAGTTGCTTGATCTGTTTGTAATAAAGATCCGGGCAACCAATGTAAAAAGCGCCGCTGACCTTGGGCACTGGCGTAAAGGGATAAAATGGTTTTGTACTGTCGAGTATGGATTCATCGTTTTCCAGTATCAAATCTCTTACTCCGTCAAAACCCATTTCCTTTTGCGTACCTACCATCACTTTAATGGTGGCATTTGTTACCTGGAATTTTTGGAGGAAATTCAGTTGTTGGATGAGCTTATCCGCATTAGCCGGAGGGTCTTTTTCCGGAGGAAATTTGAGAACAAATTGCATGACGGGCAAATCCGTGGTGAAATTACCTTCATGCAGTTTTTTGTCAAAAGCTACAATTGCCTGTTCCTGGGAAATGGGAATTGTAAAGCTTAGCACAAGGATTGAATTATCGATTACCTGCAGCGAACGATCATTTAATTCGATTGAATTGTCTTCGCTACTGACCCATCCTTTTTCCCCGCTTAGCAATAGCTTGAAAATGCTCTTTTCACAAAAATTTTCCATTGCATCATTGCCCTGATTTTCCCCTGTATTTGCCTCTGTGACTTTTTCATTCTTCAGCGTTATCACAACATCTCTTTTTCCTTTAGCCAGGTATAATTGAGAGGAGGCAATAGCAAATCCGATTTCGGTAATCGATGTAGGGTCTTTTTCGCCAAATATCGGAGTTGGCATTACTTCACCGGGTGCAGTTTTCACCAGTTCAGGCAAAGGTTTGATAGTTTGGGCATAGTAGTTAAGTACTTCCTCTTTTTCTGTCTTGTCAATAAAGGCGGTACGAAGGTAACTGACCTGTGCATTGCTTAGAAATACATCTTTATCGGTCTGGTATACCAGCTCATTGTTTTGCTTGTCCTTGCCTGCAAATAACCTGGTGCCTTTTTTTAACAGGAAGCTATCGAACCCCTTGGTTAACTCAAAAATGATATGTGCCTGGTCAGGGATTGCAGATTTTGCTTTTATTTTTAAAACATCCCTATAATAAAAATTTAGAAGGGTTTGCGGGATCTTGTTCAGTTCTGTCTGTTGATAGGCAAATAATTTGATAAAAGTTATGATGAGAGCAACATGCGGAGGGTGATCTTGTTTGAGGATAGTGGCATTATAATACCTATCTGATTTACCTGTAATTGTTTGAGTAACATAATAAACTGAATCAAAGATGTCCTGCAAATGTACTGCGGCACTTATCAGTTTGTCGGTCAATCTATCCCCGCTGAATATTTCTTCCCTAAGCTTTGTTTTTTCTTTTTTGCTCAGATCCCAGACAGCGTCCATGTACTGCAGATTCTCCCTTGTCTTTTCCTTTTTGATCTCTATTTCGTGTCTTTTAGATAGATCGATGTCATCATCTTCGTGATCGAAACAGTACAGTAATAATTCTCTCAGTTTTTCCATTTCCTGTTTCAGGTACGACTGGATATTGAGGTGAATGTCACTGCGTGGCATACTGTCAACAGGCGCCTTCTTGTACCATTCATCGATTTGAACAAACCTTGAAAACACGTATCTCACCAACGTTGCAAAGCTTCCAATGGTAGGATCCTTTTCAAATAATTTCCTTAGCCTGTCATAATCATCCGCTGTTTTTTGTTCACCAGCCCTGGCCATATGCGCAATTAGCAGGAACTCATCATCAGCAAAAAAATTTTCCCAGCTATCGAAATAAATGGACTCACTCTCCGTATTTACAAACCGAAGGTTCCTGGAATAATCATGTATATAAAGGATGATATCATACCATTTTCTTTTATCAAGCAGATTTGCGGTTTCACGCAGTGCGGGCAAATACCGCTCCTGGCGGGCGGTGCCTTCCTGGTTTAAAATGAGACCTAATTGTTTAAGACTGACTTGCATTAATTAATTTCTTTGCCGGTTACAAAAATTCTTCTTTCCTGCACTTGTTTAATTAAAATTCATCCCGGTTACCTTACAAGGTTTGTAGCTTCTGTCATATAAAACGGATATACATAATTATACCTGTTATTGGTTGAATTTATTGTATAACCGATTTTTATATCCAGCCTGCCCAATTCTTCTACGGATTGTACTATTTCAACCTCATCCAGGATGATCCTGGGTTCGTTAAATAATATTTCATCACCGATAATTTCCTGCATATAGGTTAAGGTGCTTCTGTTGATGGGCATAAAAAGAAAATTTTCCAGGGCCGACCCATAATTGGCATGCATCACCCTTTCTCCTACACGGGTTTTAAAAAGTATATCGAGGCTGTTCCTGATATCCTCTACGCCTTCAAGCATGGCAACTTCCTTCCCCGGGCCGGGTTTATTATTTGTAAACTCTATGGGAAATTTCCAACCTCTTCCTAAAAAACTTTGTGATGATGTTTTCATAATTTATCCTCCAATATTTACGGTTGGGCAACCAAGTACAATAAGGCCGCCATGAGCGGTGGTATCTCCCATCCTGGCTGCCGGCTTGTTACAGATCATTACTGTGGCCGATCCCTTTATAATTGTATCCGGCCCCCCGGCACAAACAAGCATATCGCCAACGGTTGCTGCAGGTAAATTGCTTATCAGTACAGTCGGGTTCCCGGGCGGCAATATGGGGCCCCCCACGTGTGGCACCAGCCCGGTCACCATCGGACAGGAATGCATATCCGTTATTCTCGCTGCAAATGGCATAACATTGCTTTAGTTAATATTTACGATCGATCCTTTTATTACTGTTTGTCCTGTTGAATTTATTTCCGCACCTGCATTTCCTTTGGCGGTGAATTTAGCATTCGCTTTATTGTCTATATTCAACCCTTCTGTTTTTACATCACCGCCCGAAGTTTTGATAGAAATATTTTTTACGCTTTCGATCGAGATCCCATCGGATCCCATCGAAATCTTATTCTGGTGATTGTCAGATAATACGATTAAATCGCTGTCATCATTTATTTCAATCTTTTTTCCCTTTGGTGTTTCAAGGGAAAGTATTTTCTTATTATCATCAAACATTATTTTCATTTTACTGCGGGTTACAAAACCCTTTTCATCATTTGCGTCCTTGGCGGTAATAGGCGCCGGTTTCGCACTGCTGTTTAACATACCCATCACAACCGCATGCCGTGGATCATCATTCAGGAAACCGACCACCACTTCATCATTTATCTCGGGCCTGAAAAAAGAACCCCGTTCGTCTCCCGCATCCAGGCAGGCCACCCTTGCCCATAAGCCATCTTTCATTTCTACTAAAGGCAGTTTGATCTTAATCCGGTGTTCACCGGCAGGATCATTTTCCAACTGCATTACGATACCAATCTGCAACCCGTTGATACCGGGAATAATACCGGAGGCCGGTCTGTCAATGATATCATCGCGCTGGTAGAACCATTGCTCCGAAAAGCCAAACTGGATATTGGTTTCCCATTGCGATTTATTATAGGCATGGCTTATCCCCGTCACCAGCACATTACCATTAAACCGTTTACTAAAACCGGTTAATTTTATTACCTGTCCAACCAATATTTCGGTAGTTCCTTTGATCTTCAACAGGCCAACCGCTTTGGCCAGCCTGCTTTTTAATAATTGTGCATTGCTCCAGGCCTTGAGTTCATCTTTTTCAAGGTTACCCGAGTGAAAAAGATTAAATTCATTCACACCGAGTGATTCTGCCAGCTTTTCACCTTTTAAATTCCCGCTTTCTTTAAACTGAATTTTAGCCTCGGCCGAATCCTCTGCTTTCTGGTCCTTGTAGTTCCATGCATGGCTTTTTATTTGTTTCAACTGGGTATTGCCATCTATCTCGCATTCAAATTCAATGATCTCAACGCCGAATTTGATCTCTTTTGAAAATTCCTGGTTTGTGTCGGGTATCTTGATCACAAGCTTGTTATCATTCGTTAATACCAGCATGCCATTCATTTCCGCCCTTGATACAATAAAATCCCAATCCAACACATCGTATTGCATCATCTCTTTGTTCATCAGCATGTTGGAATCAATATCGAGGTCCGTTTTTTTATAACCAGCTTTCAATGCAATAGATTCTATTATTTCTGCATCTGTCTTATCAATAAAACCAAGGCTTTTCCTTCCCTTTGTAAGTTTGATGGCTTTATCTTTCATTTCGATGGTTAAGGTGGAATGCTTTCCTTTGATCGCCTTGATGACATGCCTGATAATGATGCCCTTAAAAACTGTTTTAGATTTTGCATGGTACCCCATGGTGATTTCGATCTCGCTCCCCGGTACCAGGCCGTCTTCATTACTGCTTATTGCAAAGTCCTGTAAAGCCACATCTCCATCGGCGATCGTTATCTTTGCTGATGAAATTTTATTATAGGCTTTGACTACGTTTAAGGAAACGATCCTGTACTCACCCTTTATTGGATTCCCGTTTAGCAGAATACCGAAGTTTACAACATCTGTTGATTCGTTTACAGTAGATGTGGTGGTACCGTTATTGTTCATCACTATCTGTCATTGGAGGAATTGTCAATGTTGTTCCAGGCTCGAGTTTGCGGAAATGTTTTAGTTTATTTACTCTTGCAAGCTGCAGATAATAAGAGGAGTCCTCATAATTTTCTTTTGATATTAACGATATAATATCGCCTCCGATAACAGTTTTATACTTTGTCAGGTCAGGTGATTCAAGCATGGTTTCCCTGCCCTCGGCACCGGGCCCCTTTCTTTCAAGAAATCCCAGGTTGAGCTTTGCCCGAAGAGGTGAGCCTGATTTGTCGAAGAGACTGTAAGTAATATTAAGGGAAGTGAGCACACAATTAATATAGAATGTTCCCCACAATACGGCCAGGTAATTGGGCCGGTGAATGGAGCCATTGATATCGCTCGCTGTTACGTCTCTTAATTCTTTAACGCGGTTCTTCACATAGTCGTTCTTATGCTCTGCGGTTTGTTGCCTGGTTTCGTTGAATTGATTTCTCTGTTCATTGGCAAGATTCTCACTAACAGCACCTGTTCCATCTATCGTAAATTCAATAGTAAATTCAAGCGGCGGGATCTTGTCAAATTGGGGGTCCCCGCCCGTCTTGCCCTTTGCTTCATCTTTCTTATATTCCAGCTTGTTGTTTATGGTAAAGGAGCTTGGATTAAAATCAACCATAAATGTTTTCTTCTCTCCCTGTTTCTTATTTCCATCAGGTTTATAATAAGCAATAATTTGCAGATTTTCAGCCATTATCGTTGATTTTTGTTATTGAGTATCTCCAACACCATAGCTACACACTCTTTTACGATTTCATCTTTGTTTTCCCCTGTACTAGTTGTACCGGAAGGGCTCTCTGTTTTTTTTCCTTCTCCTTCCACAATATTCGCCCTGATGATCATTTCATTAATCTGGATTGGCATATGGTTTTAATTTTATTAATCTTTTTTTCGTTCAAAATTTTGATAAGCAAGTTCAATGGTTTCAACTACCAAAGAATTTCCGGTTGCACTAAAATCTGAAATAACCCATTTAACCGGGTAGGCCTGGTTGAATATCCAATGTGAAACAGGATTATGTTCTTCGTTGAGCAGGCTGACCTCCACAGTAGCGGGTTTAAATTCAAAATTCTCAATCGCATTTTTGAACCAGTCAATAAGTTTTGAATCTTTCAACAAGCCTCTTTTCAATACCAGGTTCCCGTATTTAGCGCGGGTGGGTAAGCGATAGGCGAATCGGTTCTCGCCGCCGGAAACCAGTTCCTCTACGCCTATTTCTGCGGTTATCCCCCCACAATCCTGGAACCTGATATCATTTTTATCTGAATCGAAGCCATAAATTTTTACACGAAAATGAAAACTTACAGGCGCATTATATGGATACGTATCAAAGGTGGCTGGTTTGTTTGCCATACAATAAAAATGTATTATTTTTTCCTGGAAAGATAACCAGGACCGTGTCAAATAATTATGTCAACAAATAACAATCGCATTTCTCAAAACAAGTATTGTTACTTTATGAAATTAGCATTGCAAATGAAAGAGGCGGTGAAAAGCGTTAGAATTAACAATTTGAGAAACCTGGTTTTTAATGCGAAACTGTGGAGAAATATTCGGGCCGTACCCAATCTTTTGTCTGAACTATGATTTTATTGATTTCTTGATGCACTATGATTTTTTGGCCGGATTCATCTACTCATGTTCATAGTATTCAATCAATCAAATAAATCATAGTTCCAGATCATAATCCACAAATTCACACCAAAGCCCTGCATTACTTTAAATGCCGTTGAGTAAGCCGGTTTGTGCAGAACATCCCGGATATAGGCAATTTTACACTTGCCATAAGGCAGTTTGTTGTACAGCGTTCCAGCTTTAGTCAACGGCATTCCTATGCAACAAAGCACATTTTTAATCATTTTGTAATGCAAGCCCTTCATGCGCAATTTCAACGGACTCGATAGCCACTTCATTGCCTGATGCCTTTAGTCCAGGTCCTTCCACCTTGACCGGGAATGCATTGCGTGCTTTCCAAACCATTACTGCTGCGTGTTCTTCATTCATAAGGCTGATCGTAAGATCCCGGCGCTCAATAGTGTTAAGTTTAACAGTGTTCAGCCATTTAAAGAATTCATTATCTCCCTTCACGATGCCACGTTTAAGTGTTATGTTATTATACTTATGCAGCCCGGGCATTTTTATGGTGGAATAATCGGGGCTGTTGCCATCACGGTATTCAATTATTTGTAACTCCTGGGTGAGGCCCGAAGCTTCCGAGAAACCTACATTTTTACCGCCCCATTCAACTTTAAAATGGAAGACGGGAATTGGGTAATTTGGTTTATCTGCCATACAATTTGTTTTTTAGAATGAATTAAGAAACTTGACTTTTGTGAGTGAATTTCAGGATGATGAACTCGGCAGGCCTTACAGCGGCCAGGCCAATCTCTATGATCATCCTGCCCTCGTTTACATCCGTTAAAGACATGGTTTGGCCGAGGCCCACCCGGACATAAAAGGAGTCGTCAGGCTTTATTCCCGCCAGCGCGCCATCCCGCCATTTTAACGTCAGGTAATTTTCTATCATCGCCCTCACTTTTATCCAGGTATTGATGTCATTGGATTCGAATACTGCCCAGTAGGTCGATTTTTTCAGAGATTCCTCCACCATATTAAAGAACCGGCGCACATTAATGTATCTCCATTCATTACTGTTTCCATCCAGCGTTCTGGCTCCCCAGATAACTATGCCCCTGCCAAGAAAGGGCCTTATTGCGTTTACGGATTTACCTGCATTCACATCGATATTCATTTGCTGCTGCTGATCATGCGTAATTTTAATGTCGACGTCGTTTACATCGCTCAGGGCCACATTCGCAGGGGCTTTCCATACGCCTTTTGCATTATCCACACTTGCATACACACCGGCGATGGCAGCACAGGGTGTCAGGGTAATCCCCTGTACTGAAAGTTTCTGTTTAATTGTATTTTTTGCGAGGTTATTCAACTTACTATAAACCAAATCGCTTTTACTGCTTGTTTGTAAGGCAGTTGCATCACTATCCTTTGCAGTAGCCAGAGCGTTCGCATCATCTAAGGCTTTTTTTGCCTCAGCTGTTTTTGCATCGGCTGCAGTCTTGTCCGGTCCTGGAGTCGTAATGCTGTCCGACTTGGCTTTCGCTTTATCAAAAGCTTTCTGAGCCTCGTCAGCCGCTTTCTTTGCCGCTACCGCATCTTTTATAGCGTCTTCTAATTTTGAGGCAGCGTCGGGGTCTGGAGTAGTAAATATTACAAAAGCTTTGTCATCAACATTATCGTTATCATCCCGATATGAATAACTAATGCTGGTCTTTAAATAAGGAAAATATGCTGCTGCGTATTTAAGTTGTCTGTTATCTGATGCCGACAAATCGGAGTTGTTCCTAAAATTGTCTACGGAGTTTTTTATATCGCCATCCTGGATCACATCTATAATGGCAAACCTGTCACCTAATCTTGTACATTCTGCTACCGCAAATCCCATTACCTTATAATAAGTGTCCGCTGCAAGCCAAAAAGGTGCGTCAGGTAAAACGATGAGCGTTGGTTCGTCTTCAGTGGATGAAGCTGCAATCGCGTCCAGGTATGTTTGATCGGTTGGAGTGAAGGGGCCTGGCGCCGGAGCTGGGCCACCACCGGCAGGAGGAGGGCCCGGAGGGGCCAGGTAATTTCCCGCCGGCACTATATAACAATCACCCCCTCCATTTAAATAATATAACTGCATTGCATAATACAGCACATTGTTGGAATGTTTTTTAACCACAACCTCGGAAACCAAGTCGATTTTTTTAGTTTTATCGTCTTCATCCGGGACTTTTTCCATAATAACAGACATACCTTTTTCAGGGTCAGCTTTTCCAAAAAGATCTTCATATTCTTTTAGTGACGATATTTTTGTAGGGACTCCAACAGCGCCCTTTTCAGTAATACCGATGAAAGCTGGAATAGCAGTTTCAACTTCTGCGACCGAAGGTGGTAATGTTGAGATTTCTTCTACATACACACCCGGTGTTCTATAGTTATTAGCCATCTTAAAAAATTTATTTTTATAATTTATTTGATGAAATTGTGAGTAGAGTTATTAAAATCTCAATCTATTCTAGGAACTGTTCAGGTATATTTTATTCATATTGGGATTCATCGGCCAGCATTTTTAATATTATAATAAATGGATTTTGAGTTATGGTTAAAGACAGTGTTTTTTTCTTTCAAACATGTAAAATACCCTCCCCTCCGTGCTATACGGCAGCTTTAAAACATCCATTAAAAAATGGTTATTGGACCGGCTCCGGCCCACAAAATTTTACTTTGTAAACTGCAAGATATTTTTGGCTAAACGGGTTAAATCAATAAGAATGAATAAAGGACAGCTGTTGTTGCCAACAAGTTATAGGAATATACTCCGGGAAATCTTTAAAACGAAGGCGGCTCTTTTGAGTTTTGTTTTGTAACTATTTGCTGCCTGACTGGTAGGAAGAGAAATTATACCAAAATTCCTTTTCGGTTTCACTAAGCGTATTTTCCAGTCATCTCTACATTTAAATGTTTCAGACCATCAAATAATTAAACCTTCATAAAACGGATTTACATTCCAAACGCCTAACAAGCTATAAATAATTATTTTATTATGCAAGCATTTTCTCAAATATTTAAAAACAAAATTGTACATCGCTTGCATTTAAAAAAAAATGCAGTTCTTTTTACTCTTCATTCTATTTGTTTTAACTGGAACATCGGCAGGGTTTAGATTTAGGAATGACAAGGAGCTTATGATTTTTTGAGAATTTTGTTAGTTTTATCTAAAAATAAAATGTTATGGAAAAAATGAAATTCGTTAAAGCGACTGCTTTCCCCAATATGAATTACCCGGATGCGGGTGACCTTAAACCTGTTGAAATTTTAGTTCCGGTAGAGGCTATTTCCTGCCTGCAAAAAAGCCCGGGCTCAACAACCAAATACCAGGTAAAATTCAAACCCGAGTACCCTTTTTCATTGGGGTTTCCTATTAGTTTTGTTGAGGCAACGATAGATAATACCAACATTGATATTTTGTAATAGTCCGGGCAAGCAGTCGCTGCTGCTATTTGTCATTTGGGCAGCAGTGGCATCTGCAATTGAGGAGGAGAAGGCCTGGTTTGAAAGATAAAGATCTTATGAAGCGTTTTAATATTATGAAGTACTGGCTGAATATCAGGCCACGGAAAACAAGTACAATTAGGACACCGGCCGCGGTTAGCTGAATTGAATTATTATGCAAGAACCTGCCATTTCCCTCTTTCATTACTTCGTGCTTGAACACTGAGTCCTTCTACTTTATAAAAGTACTTTTTCCAGGCAAGATGTTGTTCTTCAGGTTTGTTTTTAAGGTAGTCCCGTAAAGATAATGATCCGGTATTTGGTAAGCCTGCTCTGGGTTTGGAATCTTGCCTTTCACCAAAATAGGTATTGAAATTGGAATTTAGAGTAATTGTTGTTAACGCCAGGTTTTCATATGAATGTAAATTCTTAAATCTAGTTGACTGTTCAATAATATGTTCCCATTCTGTACCTGCCTCGTTGTGTTGATCATTTCTGGACCTATAATTTAATACCTTGCGAGCAATGTCGGGTGAATCCCATATTTCTTTTTTATTCTCTGCCTGTAATAACTCATCCTTCATACCCACGGCTTGTGGAGAACTTTTTACCCAGGCAGTTCCCCGGCTCTGTAACGTAAGCTTTGACGATCTCTTATCTTTTAGTTCTATAGTTTCGCAAGTAAATGCAGGTAAGCCCATCATCTCTTCATTAATTGAAATAACCTTGTTAAAAACACCTTCTTTTTCAGTTGAAACTCTAATCGTATCGCCCACCTTAAGTGGACTTTCATCTACTTCTGCTTCATCTAATTCTTCTGCCTTTGTTTCATCACTAGCCGTGTATAAAAAATCTATTTTTTTACCTACTTCCTTAATTCTAAAGGAACTAAAGACAGGATGATTTGCTTTAACATGGGCAGCTACTTTTCCAGCATCGGCTATGGTAATTTTTCCACTTTTTAAATACTTTTTTTGTTCCTCGTGCATAGTAATGATCCCAGCATCAATTTTAGCCTGCTTTTCAGGGCTATGCTCCTCCTCCTTCTTCTCCTTATCCTTTCCAAATCCCAATGCCTTACCTACTCCCTTCACCAAACTAACTGACTTATTAATTACAAAGTCAATCGCCTTATCCACCCTTGCCCTTATCCTTGTAATGATGTCCCTTACCTTGGCGGCGATATCATTCAGGTGCAGTAACGCTGCAAGGAAACCAATGATCACAGGTATGGATTTCGCAAAAGCTTTTTCTATGGCGTTCGCTGCGCCGTCAATCCTGCCTTCTGCTACATCTGTCACCGCATTAAGAATACTATCCAGTAATTCAATGATACGGTCCTTGAACCTTACCAGCATCATCAGGAAATCATAAATGGCCATGCACACCTTGATAAATGCCCCAATTGGATTAAGCAGGCTTAATAAGAACACGATTGCGGCTTCTATTATTTTTGTCTTGATGAAAGATTTTATTGCTTCCCAAACGATATCTTTCAGGTCAGTAAGTTTTTCTTTGATCATATCCCAAATCGCACCCAGGCCCTCATTGGCTATCCGGTATAATATTCCGCCGGCGGTTTCCAATACCACTACTGTTTTTTCGCCCAATATGGCAATCGCCCGTTCCTTTATATGTTGCCTGGTGAGCCCTAGCACCTGCAATACCAGGGTAAAAATGGCCATTGGTGAAAACTCCTTGGGAAGTTCAATTCCCGCAATTCCCAAGTTGGTGGCCAGCCAATCCATCAGGCCTTTTTCAAGATATTCCAGGAACTTGTCCTTGAAATTGTTGAACCCCTGTTTAAATGCACGGCCCAGGTTATCAAAGAAGCCGCCCGGACTGCTTAGGATCGTCCCGATAATCGCGGCCAGTTTTGAAAGAATAGTAGTAAAGAGGTTGGTAAGGTCTTTAATCACCTTCCATACCTTTTTCAGGAACCCGATCGCGGCATCAATAAGCCCCTGGTTGGCTTCTTTCATTTCAGTGATCCGGTCATCGATCTTCTTTACGTTATCTACATATTTTTTGGCAAGGCCCTCTATTAACTGGTCCTTTTTATCATTTACATTTTGTTCAAGCGTGTCAAATTTGTCCTGTATATCGGAGGCTGCCTGTTTACCAACATCCGCCAGGCTTTCAGGAAGTGATTTTACATAATCATCTATTTGCTTTTTGCCATCTTTGATCGCCTGTTTGGCCTCATTGAGCTTGCCGGTAACATAAGTTGCAACCTGGGTTATCACCTGGTCCATTTTATCCAGGTACATTTGCCGCCCATCCGTGTAAAAAACATTTACCTCGTCGGGCATACCGAATAGCTTGTCCTCGAGCCAGCTCAGACCTCCCCAAAAACCGGAATAGCGCTCACGCTTATACGCTGTCATTCTTGCATCCACATAATTTTCAAAAGCAACCCTGGCTGCTTCGGCACCCTCATCAAAAATCCTGTTGGATTCCTTGTCTGCTTCATCCAGCACCCTTGTAACAATGGCCTCAGCCGCTTTATACCGGTCTTCAATATTTTTTGCCACATCCGACCTGGTAAGGTGATCCTTATCTTTTGTTGTTTGCTGGTGCTGTACCACCATGTTGAAATTTTTTCCCCTCGCATCATCCATCCCGGCTAAAGCATGCGCGGAATCCTGCTGGGTGACTGCCTTTGCCTGGCTGAGCATCAACTTTTCATCCTTCCTGTATTCTTTTGGCTTTTGTACTGCATCCTTCTGGGCGTTTCTTTTTTGATCGAGCGCCTTTCCAGCACAGTGGGATCCGAAGCTTGGAATTCACGTGACTTGAAGTCGCGG
>JADMIO011678459.1_pt1 | contig 73822 bp, 60 predicted proteins | sample 8958161 | NCBI WGS metagenome assembly JADMIO01 (sample SAMN16585339, study PRJNA669376) | soil metagenome | isolation source: Crop rotation soil | place: USA: Cullars Rotation, Alabama | collected 2011
CACCCGAAGGTGAGCCAGTGTGATTACATTTGCGGCCTAACTGTGGCCAGTCCAGTTACGCTGGAGTCACTAGTATTTAGGTGACACTATAGAAGCGGCCGCGACAACTTGTCCACGTGGAATTCTAAGCTTAGGATCCCAATGTGCTGGAAAGCCGATGGCGGATGAGCACGCCCTTTTCCATCGGCTCGACGTGAATGTCGCTCGCCTTGCTCTTGATCGCGCTCTTCACCACGAGGTCGACGAGATCGATGATCGGCGCTGCCTCGCTGCGCTCTTTCAATCCGGCGACAGGCTCGAAGATTTCCTCTTCCACGCGGCGCGCGAGGGCGGTCTCGCCGAGCGGCCCCTCGCCCTTCTGGCCGCTTCGTCCGGGCCGCGTCGGAGTTGTCGCGAGCTCCGACGTCTGACCTGGACGCATCAGCGCCTTGTCGGGATAGCCCGTCTGGATGGCTTCGAGAATGTCGCCGCGTGTCGCGACGACCTGCTTGATGCGGTAGCCGGTCTGGAACTCGAGGTCCTGCACGAGGCTGAACAACAGCGGATCCGACATCGCGACCGTCAGCAGGTTTTTCTCGAGCCCGACGGCGACGCACACGCGCTTCAACGACACTTCTTTGGGAATCAGAACAACGGCCGCAGGATCGGGCGGGTTCTCGGCAAGGTTCACGTACGGAAAGCCGAGCTGAAAAGCGAGCGCCTTCGCGATCTGCTTCTCGGTCGCGAGGTTCATGCGTACGAGCACGACGCCCACACGCTCTCCCGTGCGTTTGTGCTCTGCCAGCGCCGTCTGCAGGTCTTCCTCAGTAATGAGGCCGGCCTGAATCAGGCACTCGCCAATCTTCTTGCGCACTCGTCGCCCTCGCTAAACAACTGGAAATCGGAACAAAAATTTTACGACATCAACCCTACGCATTTGCCCGCACCATCTTGTGCAGGCGTGCGCAGTTCTGAATCCAACGTCATTTTTCTCGCGTTCGCCGATCCCTCATCACGAGCTGCCGCAGCCGTCCGCGTGTGTCTCGAAGCAGCACTTCGTTCGGCCTGATCTCAATCACCTTCGCCCCGCGCACGTCGTCGCCGACTTGAACGATACGGCCGTCGACAATCGCGAGCTTCCGATCGCCGCCATAGAGGATCGTCCCGAGCTCCGCGTCGAAAGGCTCGTGAACGTCGTCGACGGCACCTTGATTCGTCGCAGCCGAACGTTCCGGACGCTTCGGCTGCGGGCGCGCGGCGACCGCCGCTGGCATCGGTTTCGGCGTCACCGGAGTCAGCACCAATGGAGCAACCGTTTCCTCGTTCGCACGTGCGGGAATGGCAGGCGCGAGAGCCGGAACCGCGACGACCGCGGGATCCGCCTGCGCGCGCGGCGTCAAGACGAGCGAAGGTGCGGCTGCGGGCAGCTCGGCCCGCGCACGCGGCTCGGTCGCGACCACGCCCGACGCTGGCGCCAGCCATCCGCTTGCGGCAATCCCCCAGGCGGCGGTCACACCGGTCGCGACGCCGGCCACGACAGCCGCGCGCGTCAGGAGTGTTTTTGTCGCCAGCCTTCGGCGTTCGCGCATGAAGTTGATGGGCGCCTCCCAATCAGCCGCGACGGCCCATGCGACGCGCATCTCCGCGATGCGATCGGGAAAGTCGTCAGAGGGATCTGGCAGACGATCGCCGTCGATGCCGAACAGCGAATCGAGCGGCTCGACTTCCACGTCAAGGCGTTCCATCAGCGCCAGCGTCATGCTGCGAAGCTCCGGCATTCCGCCGCAGACGCAAACCTGCGACACCATGCTTCGCCGCACGCCGCAGTCGCCGAAAAAAGTTTCGACCGCGCCGCCGAGGCGACTGGAGACCTCTTCGCGCGACCGCACCCGCGTCCCATCCTGATAGCCCCACTCCAATTCCCGCGCGGCGACGAGCACCGCATCCCTGATCAACGCAATCGCCGTGCTCGTCTCTTCGAGCGCGACGTACGCTTCGGCCGTGCCGGGCGGCGTCAGACGCCGCCTCATGCGCGACAGCGACATCATCGCCAGGCCCGGCGTGACGACGGACCGCACCCGAACGCCCGCAGACACGAACGGCCGCAGCGCAGCAGCGACATCGCTCGTCCGCGCCAACGCCACCATCACGGGCCGTCGCCGCGACCGCTCCGCGCCGGCCACCGCGATATCGGCGAGCATCTTCCGCGTGTCGGCCCCAGCTTCCCGCGCCGCGCTCACCGCTTCGCGCCGCATCTCCTGATACGCGCCGGCCGTGACGACGGCCTGCCGATGCTCCGCACGCAAACCCCACACGACCAGCGAGGCGTGCCGGCCGCGATAGTCCGCGAGCGCCGACGGATTCGGCCACGAGGCTCGCATCATCGAGCGCACGACGGTCGATTCGTCGCCACCGCGGGCGTCCACTTCGACGACGCGGCATGCGCCGGGGGCGATCTCGATGCCGAGGCGACGAGCCATCACTCGGCCCGCCCGCGCAGCGGCACGCAAGAGTTCCCGTCAGTATTTCGGTGTGTAGGAGCGACGGCGGTAGGGCACCGTCGCTTGCGTCGGCCCCGCCATTCTGTGAACATGTCACCAATCCCGCGCATGAATGCTTCGGAACCGACGTTCGGAGACGACGACTCAGGACAGATTCAGGACGATCTTCGCCAACAGATCTCGGCGACGCTCGTCGCGCAGGCCGAAATCATCACGGCCGACACGGTCGCGATTTTCCCACATAGCGGCGACGAACAGCTCGATTCCGAGTATTGCCTCCGCATCGGACAGCTCCTCACGCAACTGCTGGCGTTTGCGGTCAGAGACGGACGGCTCGACGCGCGGGGAGGATTCGTCGGCGACCTGACTCGGCTGCTGCTGGAACGTTCTCTCCCGGTGGAACGGCTCTTTACCTTCGCCTACCTTACCGAGCGCACCGCCCTCGACGAGCTCGCACTCAGTGAAACCATCGGCGCCACCAGCGAACCGTGGCCAACGGTCGCCCAACTGGTCCGTCGAGCCTCTTTCGATTTGCTCGCGGCCTACGCCGAACGTGCACAGCTCGAACCCTCCGGCAGCACGACCACCGATCGCCTGACGACCCTCTATTCGCGGGCCTTGTTCGATGCGGTCCTCGCCAAGGAAGTCGATCGGGCAGGACGCTTCGGGCACTCGTTTTCGATCATCGTCTTCGACGTCGACCGTCTGTCCGCGATCAACAACGACTACGGCTACGGCGTCGGCGACAAGGTGCTGGAGCGCCTGGGGATCCTGCTGCGCACGTACTTCCGCCAGCACGACTGGGTCGCGCGCCATTCCGAGGACGTGATGGTGGTGCTGCTCACGCAAACCGAAGCCGCGCGCGCGATGGAGCTCGCCGAACGGGTGCGACACACGGTCGAAGAGCGGCTCTGGTTTACCGACCACCGCTCCGAGCGCCAGGTGCCGGTCACCGTCAGCGCCGCGGTTGTGAACGTTCCCGTGTCGGTCGGCGACGTGATCGACCCTGAACGCGTCATTTCGATCGGAGAAGCCGCCGTCGAACACGTGAAGCGGCTCGGGCGCAACCGTGTCGAGACAGTCGACGGCTCGCCGGCGATCCAGGCACGTCTTCCGAACTTCTAGTCCCTTTCGTCGTAGTTTGCTTTCAGCTTCGCCACGACTCCCGGATCGGCGAGCGTCGTCGTATCTCCGAGCGCCTTGCCTTCCGCGATGTCACGCAGCAGCCTGCGCATGATTTTTCCCGAGCGGGTTTTGGGAAGATCCGCGGTGAACAGCACATCGTCGGGCCTCGCAATGGCGCCGATTTTCTTCACGACGTGCTCTTTCAAGTTGTCGCTCATGCGCTGATCGCCGTGCTGGCCTTCTTTGAGCGTGACGAAGGCGGCGATCGCCTGACCCTTGATTTCGTGCGTCTTGCCGACCACGGCGGCTTCCGCGACGCTCGGATGATCGACCAGCGCGCTCTCAACTTCCATCGTGCCGATGCGATGTCCGGCGACGTTGATCACATCGTCAACGCGACCGAGCAGCCAGAAATATCCATCGGCGTCGCGTTTCGCACCGTCCCCGGTGACGTAAACGCCGGGGCCCCACTTGTTCCAGTACTGACGGACGTATCGATCCGGATCGCCGTAGATGCCGCGCAGCATGGAGGGCCACGGCTTCGTGATCGCGAGCAGCCCTCCGCCGACCTCCACCGAATCTCCCCGCTCGTTGCGAATCTCCGCGCTGATGCCGGGGAATGCGCGGGTCGCGGATCCTGGCTTGGTCCTCGTAATTCCGGGGAGCGGCGTGATCATGATGGCGCCGGTTTCCGTCTGCCACCAAGTGTCGACGACGGGACAGCGGCCGCCGCCGATCACTTGCTGATACCAGATCCACGCCTCGGGGTTGATCGGCTCGCCGACCGAACCGAGCAGCCGAAGCGATGAAAGGTCGTGGCGCTTGGGCCAATCGGTGCCCCACCGCATGAACGCACGAATCGCGGTCGGCGCCGTGTATAGCACGGTGATTCCGTAGCGCTCGATCAACGCCCAGAAACGATCTTTCTCCGGCCAGTCAGGTGCGCCCTCATACATGACGACCGTCGCACCATTCGCGAGGGGACCATAGACGACGTAGCTATGGCCGGTCACCCATCCCAGATCGGCCGTGCACCAATAGACGTCGTCTTCGCGAAGATCGAACACCATCTTCGTGGTGGCGTACGTGCCGGTGAGATATCCGCCGGTCGTGTGAACGATGCCTTTGGGTTTTCCGGTTGTGCCCGAGGTGTAGAGGATATAAAGCATGTCCTCCGCATCCATCGCCTCGGGCTCACAGCGAGGCGACGCACTCGCCATCAGCTCGTGGTACCAGCGATCGCGGCCGACCTTCATCTCGACAGGGATTGCCGTGCCGCCGCCGCGTTGATATACGACGACGTGCTCGATAGACGGCGTGCCGGCGAGCGCCTCGTCGGCGATCTGCTTCAGTTTGACGACCCCGCCGCGACGGAAGCCGCCGTCCGCGGTGATGAGCACGCGCGCCTGCGCGTCGTTGATGCGATCGCGCAGCGATTCCGCGCTGAACCCGCCGAAGACGACGCTATGCACGGCGCCGATCCGCGCGCACGCGAGCATCGCGATCGCGAGCTCGGGCACGAGCGGCATGTAAATGGCGACGCGATCGCCTTTCTTTACGCCGAGCGATTTCAGCACGTTCGCGAACTTCGAGACCTCACGCTGCAGATCGAAATACGTCAGCGTTCGCGTGTCGCCTGGCTCGCCTTCCCAGATGATCGCGGCTTTGTTGCGGCGTCCGCCTCGGACGTGCCGGTCGACGCAATTGACGCTCGCATTGATGCGTCCCCCGACGAACCACTTCGCATGCGGCGGCTGCCAGTCGAGCACCGTGGTCCACGGATGCGACCATTCAAGCTCGCCTGCGAGCCGGGCCCAGTACGCCTCGGGATCTTTGGCCGCCTCGGCGTACACACGGTCGTCGTGAACAACGGCTGTGGTGGTGAAATCCTGGGAGGGCGCGAAGCTGCGGTCTTCGCGCAGGAGATCGTCGAACTCGGCATGCCGCTCGTTGGACATGCCGGAATATTACTGTAGTGGCCCGGCCGTCCGCCGTCAGCCGGTCAGTGCCGCGAGGCGCGCGCGAACGGCGCCGACCAACTCGCCGTGAGTGACCGCCCCGTATCGAAGGAACGCGCGGTAGTGTTCAATCGCGGAGGCGCGGTCGCCGCTCTCGTCGGCCACCACAGCCAGGTTGTAGTGCGAGCCGGCGCTCAACGGATCGATCGCAATCGCGCGACGCAGTAGTTCGCGCGCCTCGACGGTCCGCCCTGAAGCTTTCTGCACCAGGGCCAGATTGACGAGCGACTCGACGTTCCGCGGCTCTAGAGACAGGGCAACGCGGAATTCGGCCGCCGCGGCGTCGCCGCGATTGGAACGCATGAACGCAACGCCAAGGTTGTTGTGCGCGCGAACGTACTTCGGGTTGATTTCGATGGCGCGCTCGTATTCGCGCACTGCCTCGTCGAGCCGTCCCTGATCCTGACTGATGAGGCCGATGTTGTTGTGGACTTCCGCCGCGTTGTCGTTCTCGGCGAGCAGGGCGCGATAGTGCGTCAACGCCTCTTCGTAGTTCGCAATACGCTGGTTGTAGAGCCCAAGCGCAAAATGATTCGGCGCCGGCGGTCGGAACGCCGGCTCCTGCACCGCTGCTGAAACAGGCGCTGGCGAAGCGGGCGCCGCCGCGGGCTCCGGCGCTGGCCGCACAACGGGTGCTGGCTTGGTACGCACTTCGGGAGTTGGGCGCGCCTCAACGTGAGGCGGTGGAACAACCGCGCGCGGCGGAAGGACGGTCGGCAGCGGCACCAGGGCCGGCGGCGGAACGACGTCTGGCGGCGCGTCATTCCGTGCGACGGGCGGCGGCGGTGCCGGCGCAAGTTCCGCAGGTTTCGACGGCGCCGTCGTCGGCCGTGCAGCGGCCGTACGTGCCGGTCGAGTCGGGCGCGGCTGTTCTGGAGGCGCGAGAAAAAAGACCGCCGCCGACAGTCCGGCAAACCCGATCGCCGCGGCTGCCGCACCATAAATCGCCAGCATCTTCAGCGAAACGCCACCCTGGCGGGCGGGTCGCGGATAACCCAGAGAGGCGAGTACGGCGTCGGAGTTCGCGTCGGTTCCTGCGGCGTCAGGCCCCTCGCCGGGCCTGTTTCGCCCGCGAAGCGCGTCGAGAATCGTGCTCACGGATTCATTCCAGCTTCACGAACGACGATGGGAGAGCCGGACGTCCGCGCTGCCATTACCTGCGCATCGATTGAGGGTAGCGACGCCTTCAAACGCTCGGCATCCGCCTGCGCCATCGCATCGTCCGCGTACGCTCCGGCGAGTACGCGTTGCCAGTGACCTCCGGATTCCGAATCGATCGGCGCGTAGTAAACGTGCATCCCGGCCGCCTCAAGCCATTCGGTCGTCGAGCGGATTTCGGCGGCGGACTGCGGATTCTCGAGCGGGTATGCGCCGACGAGAATCGTGTACGCGGCGTCAGGCGGCAAGGTGCGATCAACGGCGGGCCGTTTGATGGGCGGCGCCGGTGCGACAGCAATCGGCGGGGCCGCGGCGTGGACCACCGGCCGCGCGTAGCGCTCGTACAGCAGAGCCGTCGTTCCGACAGCGCTGGCGCAGGCAAGCAGAACAACTGCGGCTGTCGCGACGAAGGGCGCTGGCCGCGACCACGAGCGCAGGCCCGACGACTGTGGCGCCGCCTGCTGCACGTCGAGGCTTTCGGCCGCGTCGGCGACCATCGCGTCGGAAATTCGATTCGTGCGCTCCGCGAAACCGGCGAGCAGCGCCCGATCGCAAATCAGGTTGATCAGCCGAGGGATACCGGCGGTCAGGTGGTGGATCTTCTGCACCGCTCTGGAGGAAAACCGGACGGCGCCCGCGCCACCCGCGATCGTCAAACGATGTGCGATGTACGCCTCGACGCCCTCGCGGTCGAGGGGATCGAGCTGATAACGAATGGAGACGCGCTGATCCAGCTGACGCATGTCGGGCGACTTGAGCAGCGGCAGCAGATTGAGCTGACCAACGAGAATGATTTGCAGCAACTTCTCTTTGTCAGTTTCGAGATTCGAGAGGATGCGGATTTGCTCGAGCACCGACACCGGCAGGTTCTGCGCCTCATCGATGATCAGGACGGCGCTGGCCTTCAGCGGAATCAGACCCAGCAGGAACTCGTAGAGCGCATCGATCAGCTCCTGCTTGGTCACGTGCGCGAGATTGCCTCGCTTGATGTCCTCGCGGGAGATGACACCGAAATCCTGGAGCACTCGCTTGAGCAAGTCCTCCTCGGACACGAACGGGTTGAGGACGAGCGCGGTAAACGTATTCCGATCGATATCCTCGAGCAGGGCACGGCACAGCGTGGTTTTTCCCGTTCCGATGTCTCCTGTGACGACGACGAACCCCTCGCGCCGGCGGATGGCGTACTGCAGCAGTTCGAACGCGTTCGCGTGCGACGGGCTCCTGTAGAGAAACTTGGGGTCCGGGGTCAGGCTGAACGGCTTCTCTTTGAGTCCGTAGTAGCTCTCGTACATGACGGTTATGGCAGCGGCACAATTCTCGGCGTCAACAGGACGACGAGCTCGATATGTTTTCTGGTGACCACGGTACGCCGGCCGAACCAGCCGCCGCTCGTGCCCGCGTTCTGACGCTCACGGATTTCGCGGTCGCGGCCCAGTCCGGCGATCACGATGGTCTGGCCGTCACCGACACGCGCGACCATATCGGTCTGAAGCTCCTGCGGCGCGGGAAGCATTGGACTCAGGCTGAGCGTGATGATGCCCTCCGGTGAGACCTGCGGCGTGACGCTCAACGCGATTCCCTCGGTCTTGACGAACGCCGGTTCGTTGTTCAGCATCGAAAGCCGCGGCGTGGCGAGCGTCGTTACCTTGCCCTGCGCGTTCAGCGCCTCGAGCACTTTCGCCAAATCACGCGTTCGGCCGAGCGCCGTCCAGTCGAGCGTCGTCGCTTTGTCATCGTTCAACTCCACTTCGACGATCCGCGCTTCGACCTGCACCTGACGCTGCGCCCGATCCTGAACCGCATCCAGATACACAGCGACACGATCGAGCCGCTCGCGGAAGTCGGTGACCTGGACCAGCCCGGCCTTGCGATCGACGTTGAACGTTCCGCGCTCGGAAAGAATGGTCGGAAGGCCTTTCGCGATGTCCGCGAACGCGTCGCCATGGGTAGCGGTGGTCACACGTGCCGAACTGCCTCCGGCTGAATCGACGCCGATACTGCTGTTGACCGATCGATCGGTCGCAAGCAGCGCGACGTCGTAAATGCGCGTTTCGGGCTGGCGTTTGAACACGCGAATGAACCCGCCGTCGGCGGCGAAATCGAGGCCGAACGGCTGCAGGATGAGACCGAGGGCCTGTCGCACGGTGACGTTCTTCAACTCGCCGATGAACATCCCGTTGACCGATGGCTCAGGGACGATGCTGAGGCTGGTGCCGCGCACGAGCAGCAGCAGCACCTCCTGCACCGGAACAGGCTGCGCGAACGTCAGCGAAAACGTGCGGTTGTCGAGGTCGGCGGAGAGAGCGCGGTCGTCAATCTGGGTCAGCGGCAGCGGCGACAGTGCGCCCTGTCCGGCACGAGGCGATTGTGCCGGTGCCTGAATAGCAGCCGCCGCGAAGACGAGCGCGAGGGGGAGCGACACCCAGTCCACGTGTCAAAGTGTCGGTCACACGCAGGACTGGCGATAGATATGCGAGCGCGTGCAGCAGCGTGCAGCTATGCGTTCGACGGCTGCGGCTTCTTGAACATCAGCGCGCCGAGCAGGCCGCCGAGCGTCGAGAAGATGCTGCACACGACCATCATGAGGACCAGCACCCCAAGCCTTCGCAGGAGCAGGAACACCAGTCCTCCGCGCTCGCTCTGTTCGAGACTTCGCGTGATCATGTCCTGCATCTGCGGATTGTTGGTCATGTCCCGCACGCGCTCACCCAAAGAACGCTCCCAGGGGCCGAACACGATGTCGATGGGAATCGACAGCACGAAGTGAATGGCCGCACCGGTCAGACCCGCGAGCAGGCCAACAAGGGCTCCGTCCGCCGGCGTGATGGGGCCCGCCTCGTTGGACTGCAACACGTAGGCGGCGACTGCGCCTCCACCAAGAATCCACAAACAACAGCAGTTGCCGAAAGAGACAATCGGCAGCGCCGACAGCACGCCGACGACAAGGCCGCCGATCAGCGCAGGCTGTGCGTAGTTAGTCGTAGTACTCACGGCCGAGGTGCGTGATGAGCTCTTCGCCCTTCAGATAGCGCAGCGTGTTCTTCAGCTTCATCAACTGGATGAAGAGATCGTGCTCTGGATAGAGTCCGGGCGCGTGCACGGGGGCTTTGAAATAGAACGACAGCCACTCTTGAATGCCGCTCATGCCGGCACGCTTCGCGAGATCGAGGAACAAGGCGACGTCGAGGACGATGGGAGCCGCGAGAATGCTGTCGCGGCAGAGGAAGTTGATCTTCAACTGCATCTTGTAGCCGAGCCAGCCGAAGATGTCGATGTTGTCCCAGCCCTCTTTATTGTCGCCGCGCGGCGGATAGTAATTGATACGCACCATGTGCGTGAGGTCGCCGTACAGCTCGGGATAAAGATGTGGCTGGAAAATGTAGTCGAGCGACGACTTCTTGGTTTCTTCCTTCGTCTTGAACGATTCGGGATCGTCGAGCACTTCGCCGTCGCGGTTGCCGAGAATGTTCGTCGAGTACCAGCCGTTCACGCCGATGAGCCGCGCCTTGAGGCCCGGCGCAATGATCGTCTTGATCAGTGTCTGGCCCGTCTTCATGTCTTTGCCGGCAAGCGGCGACTTCGTGTGCTGCGCGAGCTCGACGAGCGCGGGAATGTCGGCGCTCAGGTTCGGCGCCGCGTTCGCATACGGAATGCCTTCGCGAATGGCGGCATAGGCGTAGATCATGCTCGACGGAATGGCCGGATCGTTTTCTTCGAGCCCGCGCTCGAAGTTCTTCACCGACTGGTGCACTTCGCTCTCGGTCATGAAAATTTCAGTGCTGCCGCACCAAATCATGACGAGCCGATCGAGATTGTTGTCCTTCTTGAACTTCTGGATGTCGGCCATCACCTGTTCGGCGAGGTCGCGCTTGTTCTTGCCCTTCTTGACGTTGGGGCCGTCGAGGCGTTTGACGTAGTGCTGATCGAACACGGCCGGCCACGGGCGGATCTTCTCGAGCTCGGGACGGACCTTGTCGAGCAACGACTGATCGATGACGCCGGCGGTCTTGGCCGCGCTGTAGCAATCTTCTTCGAAGATGTCCCATCCGCCGAACACGAGATCGTCGAGCGGCACGAGCGGCACGACCTCGTTGATTTTCGGCGAGCGGCCTTCTGTCCGCTTGCCGAGGCGAATCGTACCCATCTGGGTCAGCGAGCCGATCGGAGATGACAATCCTTGACGAATGGCGAGCACGCCGGCGATGGTGGTGGTGCTGACGGCTCCAAGACCGACGAGCAACACCCCGAGTTTGCCGCGTGCAGGGGCGATATCAATTGGAGTAGGCACAAATGGGAACTATATCAGTCTCCTGTCTCCAGTCACCAGTCTCCCGTCGCAAAAGATAGACTGTGAGAAATGGCGCTCAATCCATTCGCGAGGCAGACCACCGACCCGCACATGCTCGCCGTGAGCATGACGGGCGTGAAGCTGGGTGATCGCGTAGCATTTGTCGCGGTCCCCAACCCCGGGCGCGCGGCCGCCATCGCGGCCAAAGTCGGCATCTCGGGCCGGGCCGCCGCCGTGATTCGAAACGATGCGGATGCCGCGCGTCTCACAAAAGCCGCGGCTCACGCTAGCGTGCTCGTCGACGCCGACCTCGCATCCACCACCAATCTGCCGTACGGCGACAACGAATTCGATCTCGTGGTGCTCGACGACACCGGGCAGCTGCTCGAGCAACTCAGCGAGCCCGATCGCGTGGCCACGACAAAGGAAGCCGCGCGGATTTTGCGGCCGGGAGGGCGTCTTGTGGTCGTCGGAGGCGCCGAACAAACAGGTCTCAACCGGCTGCTGTCAAAGACCACGCCCTCGCCATTCGTCATCTCTGGCGCCGCCAATTCCTTACTCCAGTCGAACGGGTTCGGCATCGTCCGAACGCTCGCAGAGCGCGAGGGCCTGGTGTTTGTCGAGGGACTCAAGCCGAGGACAACTGTCACGCGCTGAGCACACGCGTCGCGGCGTTTTTGCAGGAAAGCAGCGTAAGCCCACAGGCAAGGGTTTTGCCTCGATCGACACAATCCAGAGATGCGACACGACGGTCTGGCGCACGTCTACTCGCTGGAAGAGGTCGCGCAGGCGGTCGGCGCCGACGCAGCTCAAGTACGCGTGCTTGCGGGAGCGGCCGACTACCTCCTCGCGCACGACGCTCTAAGGATCGGCCGCGCGATCGTGGCGGAGCGCCAAGCGACGCGAGACACGCGCGAAGCTCCGCTGTTCTCGGAGCAACCATGGCAGACAGCCATGAAGGGCTCCGGCATCCCGATCGCACTGTCTGGATCGCTTCACGTCGCCCTCCTTGCAATCCTCGTCGTCGCGCTTGGGCTTCGGAGCACGGCGTCCACCGCTGAATCTGAGGGTGGCGGCCCACCCGTTCACATGGTTTTTCTTGCCACGCCAGGTCCGGGCGGAGGCGGAGGCGGAGGCGGTCTGCGGCAGAAGACGGCGGCACCGAAAATCCTGATGAAAGGCCGCAACGAAATTGCGAGTCCTGCCCCGCCGCCTGACCCGGCTCCTGTGCGGCAAGCGACGCCCCCCGCTCCGTCTCCGTCGCAACCGCCGCAACCAATCGTCGCGCCCGTGGCGAGCGCGCCGAACGATGCGCGCACACGCGCGGGCGTGTTCGAAGAGGCCAACCCGCGCGACGACAGCAACGGATCCGGGCGCGGCGGCGGCGCAGGCACGGGAGCAGGAACCGGCAGCGGCGAGGGTGAGGGCTCCGGAATCGGCGCAGGTTTTGGCGGCGGTACAGGCGGCGGAGTCTATCGGCCCGGGAGCGGAATCACTCCGCCGCGCGTGCTGCGCGAGGTCAAGGCGGACTACACCGAAGAGGCGCGGCGGCGTGGGCTCACCGGTGAAGTCGTGCTCGAGATCGTCGTGCGTCGCGACGGCTCGGTAGGAGCCGTGAAACTCCTCCAGGGCCTCGGGCTCGGACTCGACGAGCGTGCAATTGCGGCGGTGCGCCAGTGGCGGTTTGCGCCGGCCGAGCGGTTCGGGACGGCCGTGGACGTCGCCGTGGAAGTGGGTGTGGAGTTCAGGCTGCGATGAACGCCGTCCTTCTCGTCATCACGCTCGTGTCCTTTACGATCGCGGTCGTCGCCTCCTTCGTCGCACTCCGCGTGATGCGCGAAGAGCGCCGTCGAGCCCAGGCGAGCATCAACGCGTTGTCACACGCGATCTACGGCGACAGCGGATCCGAACCACGGATGCTCGAACCGCGCGAGGACAGATCGCGCGTGCGCTACCAAGTCGCCGCTATCGCGGCCACATGCCTGGTAGTGCTGCTCGTGGGCGGTGTGTTTGTTGCCGTACGGCAGGCTGGCCGTTCCGCCCCGGACGTCTCCGCGTCGAAGACCATAGCTCCTGCGATGGCGGTGCCGCTCGAACTCACCGCGCTCGAAAACGAACGGGACGGCGATCGACTGATCGTCCGCGGCTTGGTACGCAATCCCGCGAAAGGGCGGGAACTGGACGGCGTTGCGGCGGTTGTCCTCGTGTTCGGCCGCGACGGCACTCTCATCGCGACCGGCCGCGCCGCACTGCCGTCTTCGAGGCTCGCGCCTGGAGCGACCGCGCCCTTTGTCGTGTCGGTGCCGGGCGCCGCAGGCGTGGAAAAATTCCGTCTCAGTTTCCGAACCGACGCACACATCGAGCCTCACGTCGACCGAAGGACATCATGACCAGAGCACACTTTGCCATGGGCGCTGCGGTCGTCGCCGTGCTGGCCGCGTCGATCCACGCGCAGGACAGCGCGTTCAAATTCCGCAGCGGCGTCGAACTGATCAACGTCACGGCGACGGTGTCCGACTTCGACGGCCGGTTCGTGTCGAATCTGAAGCAGGACGACTTCATCGTGTACGAAGACGACCAGCGGGTCGACGTCACGCATTTCAGCGCCGAGCGCGTGCCGGTCAGCCTCGGCATCGCGCTCGATTCGAGCGGCAGCATGGCGGGAGACAAGATGAATGCCGCGCGTGCGGCCATCGGACGCTTCGTCAACGAGCTGCTCGACCTCGACGACGAGTTGTTCCTCTACCGGTTCAGTAACTACGCCTCGCTCGTTCAAGGGTGGACACGCAACCGCCGCGATCTGCTCGATCCGCTCGATCGTATTCAGCCGAACGGCGCGACGGCGATGTACGACGCCGTGTCGCGCGCGATTCCGCTCGCGCAGCAGGGACAGAATCTCAAAAAGGCGCTCGTCGTGATCTCGGACGGCAACGACACGTCCAGCCGCATCGACATCCGCGAGTTGAAGGAACAGATTCGGCAAAGCGAAGTGCTGGTGTACGCCGTCGGCATCGACACGGACGGCGATCAGTCAAGCAGACGCGGCCCGGTCACCCCGCCCCCTCGCGTGCCGATTCCGCGGCCGTTTCCCGGTTTTCCTCGCGGCGGCAGCGGCCGTTTTCCGCCGACGACACCGCCGCCGCCAATCGGCGGAACGGGTGGATCGTGGCAGACGCGAGGGCTCGACGATCGCGTCAACATCGCGGCCTTGCGCGACATGACGGACGACAGCGGCGGCCGCACCGAAATCGTCCGAAGCGCACGGGATCTCGATCCGGCGACTGCCGGCATCGCGGACGAACTGAGCAAGCAGTATTACCTCGGGTATCAGTCGCCGGGAAAGAAAGACGGCCGCTGGCACACGATTCGTGTGGAAGTGAAGACGCGAGGCTATCGCGTGCGTGCGCGGCGGGGCTATTTCGCGAACTGACGCGCTTGCCAGATAGAATGTCGCGTGCCTTTGCTCGCGACCGCGCTCGGCCTGAGCCTGCTCGGCAGCTGCGGCGGTCTCCTCGTCGCCAGCTCGCTGCTGCTGTTCACCCAACGTATTCGTACCCGCATGATCCCGTGGCTGGTGAGCTACGCCGTCGGCGCGCTGCTCGGCGTCGCGCTGCTGGCGCTGCTGCCTGAGGCGCTCGACGAACTGCGTCCCACGACCGTGTTCGCGACGCTGCTGTTCGGCATCCTCACGTTTTTCGTGCTCGAGAAGCTGGTGCTGCTGCGGCATTGCCACACCGACGAATGCCAGGTGCACGGCGCCACCGTGCCGCTCGTCGTGATTGGCGACGCCTTCCACAACTTCATCGACGGCGCCATCATCTCGACGGCGGTCATGACGTCGATTCCGCTCGGAGTGAACACGGCCATCGCCGTCGCCGCGCACGAGATCCCGCAGGAAGTCGGCGACGTCGCGATCATGCTTGCCGCGGGCTACAGCCGCGGCGGCGCGCTCATGCTCAACGTGGTCTCCGGCGCATCCGGAATCGTCGGCGCACTCGTTGCGTACGCCGCGGTCGGAGTGGTCCCGGGTGTGCGTCCGTTCATCCTCGCGTTCTCATCGGCGAGCCTGCTGTACATCGCCATGTCCGATCTGATTCCCGACCTTCACCGCGGCCAGATTGATGCGAACGCCGTACGGCAGGTCGTGCTTATCGCGGCCGGCATTCTGACGATTGTCGTTTTCGAACAGCTGATCGGATAAGGCCGATGGCCATCGATAGAGCCAACCTCGCTACGGTTGAGAAGATGTGGCGGCGCGAAGTCGAAGCCGCCCACACCTATAAGCTGTTGGCCGAGCGCGAGGGCGACGCAAAGCGTCGCGCGATTCTTCTTCGACTCGCCGACCAGGAAGACAAACACGCTGCACGCTGGTCCGAGCGGATTCATGCGGCCACCGGTCGTACTCCAGATCCTGGCGAAGTTGAGCGCGGCCTGACGTGGTTCCAGAAGATCAGCGATCCCACCGTCGTGCTGCACCGGCTCGAGCAGGAAGAAACAAAAGCCGACGAGGAGTACGGCGAGCTGATGGCTCGTCTGAGCGACCCGGCAGACAAGAAGATCGCGCAGGAAGCGATGCTCGAGGAGCGCGACCACGCGGTAATCCTCCGCACTCTGGCCGGCGGAAAGATTCCCACGCCCCGCTCCACGCTCGACACCATCCTCCACCGCGAGCGCTGGCATCGGCGCGGCACGGGTTGGATCGGGGACGCGATCTACGGCGTCAACGACGGCCTCGGCGCCGTCTTCGGCATCGTGTCGGGCATGGCCGGCTATACGGGCGGAAGCGAGGTCGTGCTCGCGGCAGGTCTTGCCGGAACGCTCGCCAGCGCATTGTCTATGGGCGCTGGAGCGTACTTGTCGTCCAAGTCTCAGCGCGAGGTGTACGAATCCGAGGTCTCGCGCGAGCGCGCGGAAATGGAAGCCGACCCGGAAGAAGAGATCCTCGAACTCGAACTCTTCTACCAGCTCAAGGGCTTCAGCGCGGAAGAATCACGCAGAATGGCGGAGCAGATCGCCAAACAGCCGAAGCAGTTTCTTCGAGCGCTCGTGCAGGAGGAGCTCGGGTTGTCGGAGGAGACGTTTCCCAATCCGTGGCGATCGACCGTGTCGGCCAGCATTTCGACGGCGATTGGCGGGTTCATCCCCATCATTCCGTTTTTCTTCACAGTCGGCATGCCTGCCGTCATCGCGTCGTTCGTCATCAGCACGGTTGCGCACTTCGCCGTCGGCGCGTCGAAAGCACTGGTCACCACCCGCCCGTGGTGGGCCAGCGGGCTCGAGATGACCGCCGTCGGCGTCATCGAAGCCGCGATCACCTACGGTCTCGGCCTCGCGTTCGCCGGCCATTGAACGGCCGCGCGTCCATTGCGGAGGACACGCATCGCCGGGACGACTCAAAAGATCGCAGATCCCCAAGCATTTCGCGCTGTTAGTCCTGGCACTTCGCTTGCCCCGCTTGCTCAGCATCGAGGAGGCCGTATGACGAAGCGAGTGCTCACGTTGATGGCCGCGTTCGCGTTTGTGACGAGTGTCGCCTTCGCGGACGACGGCGACAGAAAAGATCTTCAGGTGTTCAACGACATCTCGAAGACGGTCACGCGCTACGCGCATTTCACCGTGTTCGACAATGTCGATGCCGCGGTAAAGGACGGCGTCGTGACGCTGACCGGGCAGGTGACGATGCCGTACAAGAAGGACGACATCATGCGCCGGGTCGCGAAGATCGACGGCGTGAGGCAAGTGAACGACCGAATCACGGTACTGCCGGTGTCGCAGTTCGACGATCAGCTGCGGTATCGTCTCGCGAGGGCGATTTACAGCAACCCGAACTTCTGGAACTACGCGATTGGGCCCAACCCGCCGATCCACATCGTCGTCGACCACAGCCACGTCACACTTGAAGGTGTGGTGATGAACGACGCCGACCGCCTCATCGCGCGCTCGATCGTGTCCAATCAGTTCGGCGTGATGTCGGTGAAGAACAACCTCAAGACGGACGCCGAGGCGCACGACGCGCTTGAAAAAGCCTTCTGAGCTCCGCATCGCCGTCGGGACGAGCGCCAGAACCACGGCGCTCGTCTATGCGTCGGAGCATCGGGCGTCGGCCGCGCTGATTCTCGGCCACGGGGCGGGGGCGGGCCAGCACAGCTCCTTCATAGTCGACTTCGCCAACGCCTTGTCCGATCTCGGCTTCGACGTCGTCACCTTCAACTTCCTCTACACAGAGCAGAAGCGGCGGCTGCCAGATCGCGCTCCCGTGCTCGAAGAGTGCTACCGCGCTGTGATAACAGGCGCGCGCGAGCATCTTGAAAGCGCGCGCAGATCGCTGTTCATCGGCGGTAAATCGATGGGTGGCCGCATCGCCACGCAAGTTGCAGCGGCGGACGCCTCGCTTCCGATCGCTGGTCTCGTGCTGCTTGGATATCCACTCCACCCGCCGGGCCAGCCTCAAAAGCTACGCGATGCGCACCTTCCGTCGGTCGGCAGACCCATGTTGTTCGTTCAAGGCAGCCGCGACGTGTTCGGCACGCCCGACGAACTCGCGCCGATTCTGGAGAAGCTGAAGCCGACGCCGACCGTCCACGTCATTCGCGGCGGCGATCACTCGTTCAAGCTGAGCAAGAAGGATCCGGCACGACAGGCTGAGGTTTTTGCCGGTATCCAGCAGACGATTGCCGCGTGGATCAGAGCGGGTGGGAAGTAATCAGAAACTCTTGAACGGGCGTCCCGCCAATCAAATGCTCCTGGATGATTCGCTCGAGCGCGGGCGGATCGCAGTGGCCGTACCACGTGCCCTCGGGATAGACGACAGCGACGGGACCGCCTTCGCAGATGCGCAGGCAGTTGGCTTTGGTCCGCAGAATGCCCCCCTGCTCCGACAGCCCGAGTTCCTTCAGCCGCTTCTTTAAAAAGTCCCAGGCGGCGATTCCGCGCTCCTTGTCGCAGCACTTCGGCGTCGTCTGATCCGCGCAGAGAAAGATGTGCCTCGTCGCCGAGGGGATGCCGATCTTCGCCGCGACCTGCCGTTCGCTTTCCCACTCAGCCATGCGGTTTCCTCCCATGTGCCCTTCTGTGAATCTGCAAAATCATTGATATCATGAAGACGCTCAGGGGACGCCCCGAATGGAACACAAGGAACATCCGCTGCACGCCTCAGCGTCGGAAGCGATCACGAACAACGTTCGTGTCGAAGTCGAGTCGCAGTTCGTTCCGGACCGGTCGCAGCCGTTCGAGCAGCTCTGGCACTTCACGTACACGGTGCGGATCACCAACGAAGGCGACGACAACGTGCAGTTGCTCAGCCGCCACTGGATCATCACCGATGCAACGGGACATGTGCAGGAAGTACGCGGTCCCGGCGTGGTGGGCGAACAACCGCTGCTCCATCCCGGCGAGTCGTTTCAGTACTCGTCGAACTGCGAGCTGTCGACATCCACAGGCGTCATGCGCGGAACGTATCAGATGGTGACCGAAGACGGCGATCACTTCGACGTCGAGATCGCTCCGTTCGCGCTTCACGAGCCGTACACGGTTCACTGATGAGCTTCACGCAAACGCCGATCGTTGCTCGCCGCCCTACAGTGATGCCTGCTCGCTCCGATAAAGGAGCCATGACACTTCGTTCGAAATTCGTTTGGACCGGATCTAGCGCCGCTTAGCCTGATACCTTGTCGACACGTAGTCGTCCACGAGGCGCTGAAATTCCGCCGCAAGCTCTTCGTACGATCCCCGCAGCGTCGTCACGTGCTGGCCGTCGATGAAGATCGGACAGCTCGGTTCCTCGCCGGTGCCCGGGAGGCTGATCCCAATGTTCGCGGCTTTCGATTCGCCGGGGCCGTTCACGATGCAGCCCATGACGGCGAGCGTCATCGTTTCCACGCCTTCGTACTGCGTTTTCCAGACGGGCATCTTCTCGCGGATGTATTCCTGAGTACGCTCGGCGAGTTCCTGAAACGTTGAACTGGTCGTCCGCCCGCAGCCCGGGCAGGCGGTGACGCTCGGCGAGAAGGCGCGCAGTCCCAGCGCCTGCAGGAGTTCACAAGCGGCGTAGACTTCCTCGCGTCGATCGCCGCCCGGCTTCGGCGTGAGCGAAATTCGGATCGTGTCGCCGATGCCTTCGTTGAGTAGTACGGCCATCGCCGACGCGGACCACACCAGGCCCTTCATGCCCATGCCTGCTTCGGTCAGACCAAGATGCAGCGGCTGATCGGTCTGCTTCGCGAGGGCTCGATAGACGCCGATCAGATCGCGCGGCCGCGAAGTCTTGCACGAGATGATGATCTGATCTTTCCGAAGGCCCGACTCGATTGCCAGCGCCGTCGACTCGAGCGCCGACAACACCATACATTCGTTGATGATGTCTTCAGACGTCTTGCCGAGATCGCGATCGGTGTTCTCCTGCATCTTTGCGACGACGAGCTCCTGGTTGAGCGAGCCCCCGTTGACACCGATGCGAACCGGCTTCGCGTGATCGACGGCGACCTTGCAGATGGTGGCGAACTGCTCGTCGCGGCGCCTCCCGGTGCCGACGTTTCCCGGATTGATGCGGTACTTGTCGAGGGCGGTTGCGCAGTCCGGATAGCGGGTGAGCAGCAGATGGCCGTTGTAGTGAAAGTCGCCGATCAGCGGTGCCGTGCATCCGGCGTCGAGCATCCGCTGTTTGATTTCAGGAACGGCGGCCGCCGCTTCGGGAAGGTTCACCGTCACGCGGACCATTTCAGATCCAGCCTCCGCGAGCTCGATGCACTGTTGCGCCGTCGCTTTCGCATCGGCTGTGTCGGTCATCGTCATCGACTGCACGACGATCGGCGCGCCGCCGCCGACCTGGACGCTCGTCGTGCGCCGGCCGTCGCCGACTCTGACGCCGATGGTTTTGTGCAGTCTGAGCAGACTCATGTGAGCCGAATTCTCATGATAGCATCGCGCCATGAAAGCGATTCTCGTGCGGGAGCACGGCGGCCCCGAGGTACTGAAGCTCGAAGATCTTCCCGATCCAAAACCGAACGCCGATCAAGTTGTTGTGAAGCTCGGCGCGGTCGGCGTGAATCCGGTCGACGTGTACATTCGCACCGGCGCTTACGCACGCAAGCCTGCGCTTCCGTTCATTCCTGGCTCTGACGCCGGCGGCGAAATCGAATCTGTCGGCGCGAACGTCAAGAATTACAAGGCCGGCGATCGCGTGTTCATTCACGGCACCGCCGCCGAACACACCCACGGTCACTACGGCGGCGCGTACGCGCAGAAAGCCGTCTGTAACCTCGATCACGTGTACCGGCTGCCCGCCAACATCAGCTTCGGACAGGGCGCGGCGATGGGCGTGCCGTACGCCACGGCGTATCGCGCGCTGTTTCACCGCGCGCAAACAAAACCGGGCGAAACCGTCCTGATTCACGGCGCGACGGGCGGCGTCGGCCTGGCGGCGACGCAGATCGCGCGCGCGCACGGCATCACCGTGCTCGGGACCGGTGGCAGCGACGCCGGCCTGCAGTCGGTGCGTGAGAGCGGCGCCGACGAGGTGTTCAATCACACCACTGCCGGCTACCTCGACGCCATCATGAAGGCCACAGGAGGCAAGGGCGTCGACGTCGTGCTCGAGATGGCGACACACGTCAACCTCGACAAGGATCTCGGCTTGCTCGCCAACCGCGGGCGCATCGTCGTCATCGGCAACCGTGGGCGCGTGGAAATCGATGCACGCCAGGCGATGGGCAAGGACGCATCGATCCTGGGCATGACGCTGTTCAACATCAGCGACGCGGATATGGCCTCGATTAACAGCTACATGATGGCCGGCCTCGCAAACGGCACGCTCAAGCCCGTCGTCGGCAAGGAATTTCCCCTCGCGGAGGCGGCGAAGGCGCAGGACGCGGTAATGGCACCCGGCGCGCGCGGCAAAATCGTTCTCATCCCGTAACGCCTCTCACAAGGCGGAGCAATATGACCGATCCTATCGACTGGCCGCCGCGTCGTCCTCATCGGAAACGACGTGGCGGCCTCGTGCTGCTCGCGATCGTCATCGCCGTCATCGTGAGCGCAAGCACGACGGTCTCCTACTACGTCGATGCGCTCTGGTTCGCCTCGCTCGGATACGCCGACGTCTTCTGGACCACGCTCCGATTTCAAAGCACCACTTTCCTCGTATTTGCGCTCTGCACGTTTGCGGCAATCTACGGGGCATTTCTGCTGTTCAAGCCTGCGAGCCTCAGCGATCTCACGTCCGGACGCACGATCGTGATCAACGGACAGCCCGTTGAACTGCCGATGGAGCCCGCGCTGCGGATCATCGCGCTCGTCGTCGCATTGGCCATCTCGCTCATCACGGGCGCCGGCATGATGACCGAATGGCCGACGTTTGCGCTCGCGTGGTACGGCGGCGGAACGGCGTCGACGCTGACCGACCCGATCTTCGGGCGGCCGCTCTCGTTCTATCTGTTTACGCTGCCGGCCTGGGACGTAATCTCCGGGTGGCTGATGACGCTCGCTGTGATCGCGTGCGGCATCGCGGTGTTCTTTGTCGTCGTCGGCGGTGGTACCAAGGCAATGGGCCGGCTTCGCGGCAAGTCACTCGACAACACCGTGCCGTGGCGCGCGCTGTCGTGTGCCGTCGGCGTGCTGCTACTGACTGTCGCCGCGCGAGTCTGGCTCGGCCGGTTCGATCGGCTGTTCACGGACGCCACGATCTTCACGGGCGTGAACTACACCGAGGCCCACGTCACGCTGACCGGATTGACCGTGGTCGCCTTCGCTCTTGTCCTCGGAGCAGCGATCGCGTTCGTCAATGCCGTCGCCGCGCCGAAGCTGCGCTGGCTGATCGCGTCCGTGGTTCCCGCGGCCGCCGTCTACGTGGTCGTCTCGCTGCTGGGCTGGTACGTCGGCAGCTTCATCGTGAAGCCGAACGAGCTCGTTCGTGAACGTCCGTACATCACGCACAACATCCAGATGACGAGAGAGGCGTTCGGCCTGAATCGCATCGAGCAGCGGGCGTTCCCGGCCGAGTCGGGCATCGACGCCGTGGACGTCGCCAACAATCGCGCGACCATCGACAACATCCGCCTGTGGGATTGGCGCGCGTTGCAGGACACGCTACGTCAGATTCAGGAAATCAGAACGTACTACGACTTCCCTGACATCGACATCGATCGCTATGAGATCGACGGCACCGTGAAGCAGGTGATGCTCGGCACACGCGAGCTCAGCATCGAAAAGCTCCCCGAAAGCAGCCGCAACTGGATCAACGAGAAGTTGATCTACACGCACGGCTACGGCGTCACGATGAACCCGGTCAACGGATTCACGCCTGAAGGGCTGCCGACGTTTTTGCTGAGCAACATGCCCGTTCAAAGCGCGTCGTCAAGCCTGACCGTCACACGGCCGGAAATTTATTTCGGCGAAATGACGAACACCGACGTGTACGTCAAGACACGCCAGAACGAGTTCAACTACCCGCAAGGCGACACCAACAGCGTCACTTCGTACGAAGGCACAGGCGGGATCGTCCTCGGCGGCTTCTTCAGGCGGCTGCTCATTGCTCTCGACCGCGGCGACATCGCCAAGCTTCCGTTCAGCGACGATGTGACTCCCGAGAGCCGGCTGCTGATGCGTCGTAACGTGCGTGAGCGCGTCGAAGAACTGGCCGGCGGTTTCCTGACCTTCGATCAAGACCCGTACATGATCGTCGGCGAAGACGGGCGTCTGCGCTGGATGATGGATGCGTTCACGACTTCCGAGTCGTTCCCGTACTCGCGCCACTACCGGCTCGAACGCCGCTCAATCAACTACATCCGCAACAGCGTCAAGGCCGTCGTCGACGCCTACGACGGCACGACGACGTTTTACGTGTTCGATACCAGCGATCCGATCATCAATGCGTATCGGGCGATCTTCCCGTCGCTCTTCAAAGATGCGTCCACGATGCCTGATGGACTGCGGAAACACGTCCGGTATCCGGAGCTGCAGCTCGAGCTCCAGGCGGCGGTCTACGGCCTCTATCACATGACGGATCCCGGCGTGTTTTACAACCGCGAAGATCTCTGGACGGTGGCGAGCGAAGTTCGCTCGAACAACAACCGCGACCAGGCGGCGCAGCCGATGCTGCCGAACTTCGTGCTGATGAAACTCCCCGGCGAGAGCCGTACCGAGTTCGTCGAGATTCTGCCGTTCACGCCAGGCAACCGGAACAATCTGATCGGCTGGATTGCGGGGCGCAGCGATGGCGACAAGTACGGCACGCTCGTCGCCTACAACTTTCCCAAGAACAAACTCGTCGACGGACCGCTGCAGGTCGAGGCGCGCATCGATCAGAACTCGCAGCTGTCGGGGCAGCTGACGCTGTGGAATCAACAGGGATCGCGCGTCGTGCGAGGCAGCCTGCTCGTGATCCCGATGGGCCGTGGGCTTCTCTACGCGGAACCGATCTACCTTCAGTCGGAACGCAGCCCGATGCCCGAGCTCCGCATCGTCGTGCTCGCGCTGCAGGACCGCCTGGCGTATGGGCCCACTTTCGAGGCGGCGATGGCTGGACTATTCGGCCAGTCGGGCCCCCCCGCGCCCGCAGCTTCAGGCAGTGCGTCGGCGCCGGCGCGCGAAGCGCCTGCCGCTGCGCCAGACGTGACGGGGCTCATTGCCGCTGCCGCGCGCGACCTCGCCGACTACCAGCGCCTCACGGCGGAAGGCAAACTCGGCGAGGCCGGACAGCGGCTCGAGTCGCTCAAGCAGAAGCTGGATCAGCTGCAACGCGCTCCGCGAAGGTGATCACGTAGCCGTCGGGATCGGCGATCGCAAATTCCTTCATCCCGTAGAACTGCGTCACAAGCGGCATCACAATCGGCATCTGCGCGCGTAGCCGGTCGTGCCATTCGTCGATGCCGCGCATCTCGATGAACATCGTTCCGGTCAGGCCGATGCGGGTTGCCGCAAACACCGGGTACTCCTTCACCGCAGATGCTCTGTCGTTGAGAAAGATCTCCACGCTGCCGCTGACGACCGATGCGAACACGAACGGCGATGCGTCGGGCACTGTGAACTGACGCGTGAAGCCGAGCACTTTCTCATAGAACTCGAGGCTGCGCTCCACGTTGTCGACGATGAGGTTCGGCGTGAGCTTGCTGTAGGTCGGAGTCAGTGGGGTCATTGGCACACCTTTCACGTGTGCTCGCAGCTCCTACGTCCAAGGCGTCGGCGAGAGCGACACCGCAGGTAGGGACCCTGTCTGAAAACGGCGGGACCCGCTAGGTACGAGGCGCAAGATAACACAGGTAGAATGCGTGACCGAAAGGATCATTGCCACATGCGAATGTTGTCGCTCGTAGCTCTTGCTTTGCTTGCGTCGGCGCCGCTCTTCGCGCAGGCGCCGAAAACGTCTGTCGCAACGCCGCCGCCCGATGTCGCCGCGCCGCCGGCTGATGCTCAGAAGACCGCGTCCGGACTCGCTTCGAAAGTGATCACGCCTGGAACGGGCAAAACACATCCCGGCGTCGCCGACATCGTGACCGTCCACTACACGGGCTGGAAAACCGACGGTGCGATGTTCGACAGCTCGGTGCTTCGCGGCAAGCCGTCCAGCTTTCCGTTGAACCGTGTGATTGCCGGTTGGACCGAAGGCGTGCAGCTGATGGTCGAAGGGGAGAAGCGACGCTTCTGGATTCCGGAGGCGCTCGCCTACAAAGGTCAGCGTGAACCGAAAGGCATGCTCGTATTCGACGTCGAGCTGATTTCAATCGCGAACATGACGGCACCCGCGGACGTCAAAGCCGCGCCCGCCGACGCGAAAAAAACTGCGAGTGGCCTCGCGTACAAGGTCATCAAGCCGGGCACCGGGAAACAGCATCCCACGGCGAGCAGCATGGTCACCGTGCACTACACGGGCTGGACGACGGACGGAAAGATGTTCGACAGCTCGATCGCGCGTGGCCAGCCGGCGACATTTGGGCTGGGCGACGTGATCAAAGGCTGGACTGAAGGCGTGCAGCTGATGGTAACGGGCGAGAAGACGCGGTTCTGGATCCCGCAGGATCTTGCGTACAAAGGCCAGCAGCCGCCGTATGGTTTGCTGGTGTTCGACGTCGAGCTGCTGGAGATTAAATAGGCGGCCCCGCTGGGCCGCCTCTGTGGTCAGTGTCCTGAGATCTGGCGGATTGCTCGCTGAAAGCGGTCCGCCAGTTCACGTCGCGCCTCTTCCGGGACCGGACCGAGGCGCGACCAGCTCGCTTGCGCCTGTCGCACGTCGTCCTGCGCGGCGCGGCGGCGCGTTTCGGTGTCGACGCGGCCGCCGATCGTGTTTGCTGCAAGCGCTTCCTTCAACATGTTCGCGAGCTTGACCGTCGGTGACACGTTCGCGTCTTCGACCGGCCCCTTCAACGACGCGGCGAGATCTTCCATCCGCTTGACGATCGATTCCATCCGCTTTCGGTTGGCCTCGGGGTCGAGATCGGTGCCCGCGAACGCGGCCGGCCACCGTGAGATCACGCGGCGGCAGGCCTCCGCGTAGCGGCGATCGAGCGCTGCCGCCTGCTCCCGATCGACGCCTCTGGCGGCAAGTTCCTGCTGCCAGCGGTTGCGAAGAGTGCGGACCGTTGCCGCCAGATCTGCCGGAGCTTCGGCCTGCTCGTCGCCTGAGAGCGCCTCGAGTTCCGCGCAGATAGCCTCGCGCGCGGCGACCCGCTCGGCGCGCGCGGTGTCGTGGCGCGACGCATAGCGCGCGAAAAACTTGTCGCAGCCGGCGCGGAACCGCTGCCAGATCGCATCCGATCGGCTCTTCTTGACCGGGCCGATCGTCTTCCACTCGGCCTGCAGCCGCCGGATTTCCGCGGCCGCCGGCTCCCAGTCCGTCGATTCGGCGAGCGCCTCTACCCTCTGGCAGAGGGCTTCTTTTTTGGCGAAGTTCTCGGCCCACATCACCTTGCGTTTGGCGAGATCTTCCTGGCGTCGTGTGAAGAACTTGTCGCACGCTGCGCGGAAACGCTCCCAGATCGCTTTTTCCTGTCCGCGCGTGACCGGACCGATGGCCTTCCACTGTGCCTGCAGCGCCTTGATCTCTTCGGCTGTCTGTACCCAGTTGCTCGAGTCGGACAGCGCTTCTGCCCGTGCACACAGTTCGGTTTTCTTGGCAAGATTTTCGGCGCGCGCCTGCGCCTGACTTGCGAAGTGCGCTTCGCATCTCGCCCAGAGCTCGTCGTGCGCCGTCTTGAACCGCCGCCACAACAGCTCGCCCTGGGGGCGCGGAACGTCGGCGGCGAGCCGCCACTGCTGCTGCAGTTCGTGAATGCGGCGGGCGACGGCTTCGGGATCCGTCTCCTCGCGCAGCGCTTCCATCTTCTCGCAGAGCTGTTCCTGAATTCCGACGTTGGCCCATCGCTGCCACTCGGCAACTTCGCGCAGATCGCGGACGCGTGGCGCGAGCGCCTCCTGCGCCGCTTTGAGGCGGCCGCTGACGTGCTCGAAATCCTGCCTCGAAGGAAGCGGCGGGATTTCTCCGAGCGCGGCACGCACGTCGCGCAGCGCACGATCCGCCGCCTTGAGCGAGAGGTCCTCTTTCTGGATCAGCGACTCGACGCGACCGATCAACTGATTCATCCGGTTGAGACCTTCGCGGCGCGTGCGCGCCTCCGCCTCTTCCGCGACACGGCGGCGTTCTGCTTCGCGTGCCGCCTCCTCTCGTGCCACTTCCGCCGCAGCCTGAGCGGCGGCGTCGCGCTCGCTGTTCTCAGCCGCTGATCGAGCCTCGCGTTCAGCCGACTCGCGCTCGCGTTCTTCGACGCGGCGCGCCTCTTCGGCGTCAGCCACCGCTGCTTCTTCTGTGCGAATTGCCTGTTCGGCACGAGCTGCCGCGTCGCGCGCTTCCGCCTGCCTCGCGTCTTCAGCGGCCTGCGCCTCCGCGGCTTCCCTTGCGGCCGCTTCGTCGCGTTCGCGGAGCACCTGGCGCGCGCGCTTGGACGCGGCCTTGTTCTTCGCGCGCTCCGCGATTTGCTCGAGGTCGCCGCGTTCGCTGAGACGATCCACCGCAGCCGTCGCCGTGTCCTTGAAGTCGCTGGTCAGCGCCAGGTTCAGAAACTCTTCTCGCGTCGACAGACGCTCGAAGGCGGATTGCCGCACCGGCTCGAGCTCGGCCTGGCGCGCAATCGACGCGATCGCGGACAGCGTCGCGCCGGACGTCATGAGCCGATGAAACGCACGCTGCGCGACCGACTCACGCAGGGACGTCTTGGCGACTTGCGCGAGCGTGCGCGCGTCCTGAAGTGCTTCGACGGCGGCGAGGCTTCCCGCTTCGTCCACTCCCTCGAACGCATCGAGCGCGATATCGCGGAGCATCGTGAGCGCCGCGTCTTTGACCGACGCATCCGCGTCGGTCTCGGCAATGGACGCCAAGATCTCGGGATCGAGAATTTTCGCGACCGCGGCTTTTCTGACGCGCACATCCTCGTCTTCGCGCGCGACGGCAACGATCTGATCCCGTTCGGTCAGCGGCAACTCGGCCAGGTAGGCGAGCCGCACGGCCGGGTCAGGATCCTTCTGCGGCTGTGTTCTGAAACGATCGAGCAATGTCATGAGATACCGAGCTCGTGTAATCGGGCGGCGACGTCGCTCCCATGCGACGCCGCACGCACCTGCTTGTCGATGTCGACGATGCGGCCGTCCGCATCGATGAAAAATGTCCAGCGTGACGCGAAGCCGCTCGAGCCGAGCACGCCATACGCACGCGCCACTTGCCCGCCGGGATCGCTCAACACCGGGAACGTCAGTTCAAGCGCGGCGGCAAACTCGGCGTTCGTTTTCACCGTGTCGACGCTCGCGCCGAAGCACTGCACGCTCGAGTGCGAGAACGTCGAGGCAAGGGCGGTGAGCGAGCGGCACTCTGCCGTGCAGCCGCCTGTAAATGCTTTGGGAAACCACGCGATAACGACGGGCTTGCGGCCGCGAAAGTCCCTGAGACGGTACGTCATACCATCAGACGCCTGCAGCGTGAATTCCGGTGCGAGATCCCCGATCGTCAGGGCAACCTTCGCCGCAGTCCGGCTGAACGCCGCGTTGGTCACCCCCGCAGCCAGTGCGCGTGCCGTTTCGGCCAGCATCCGTAGTCTCACGCGAGGAGCCTCATCGATGTGTCCTGTGATTGTACCGGCGAGCTGTTTTGCGAAGCGATCTCGCGGTTGAAACATTTCCGCAGTCGAGTTCCTGGTCCAAATTGGCGGATCGCCGGCGCGCGTACAATGAACAGTTCCGTCGGGCTTACGCTCCGCGTTAACAGTTACGCTTTCCGTCCAGCACGAGCGCACGTGACCAGCACGTTTAACGGCTTCGCCCACGTTCTCTCCTCGGCTCTGGCAAAACCGTTGCCCGGAAATGAGGCCCATGCGCTGCTGTCTCCGCGGCCGCGCCGGGCGTGGCCTCCCGGTGTCGCGCCTGAGACAGCCCGTGACGCGGCCGGGCTCGTACTCGCATTCCCTGACGAACACGATCGCGCGCACATCGTGCTGACCGTTCGGTCCGGGACGCTCGGACGCCACGGTGGACAGGTGTCGCTTCCCGGCGGTGTCGTCGAGCCCGGAGAATCGTTCGCGCATGCCGCGCTTCGGGAGGCGCATGAAGAAATCGCGCTGAACGTCAGTCTCGTCCGCATCGTCGGCGCACTCACGCCGATTGACATCCCGGTGAGCGGGTTTCGACTGCATCCGATCGTCGGCCTCAGCGACGTGCAGCCGATGCTGTCGCCGGCGGACGGAGAGGTCGCGAAGATCCTCATCGTCGGCGTCGACGAACTCGCGGCGCCGGGATGCGTGAGAGCGACGCGGAAAGAGCGCGAGGGACGATCGATCGACGTGCCGGCGTTCTGCGTCTGCGGCGAAGAAATCTGGGGCGCGACGGCGATGGTGCTCGCGGAATTTCTGTCGCTCGTCGGCTGGTCGCCGAAGTAGACGCGACAAAGACGTCTGCGTATCGACGCGTCTTACTTTTTGTCACGCGATCTTTCGCAAAACCTTCATTGCAAAAGCCTGAACGATCAGCCAATAATGCGGGTTTCGCAGACTGCTCTTACAAATCACGCGACACAACAGACACACTGAACGGAACGTAAAGGGGGCGAAGGTTTATGGGTTCTGCGGTCCTTGGTGAAGCGATCACCGCGATTCGCGCGTGGTCGACGTCGGATATCAAAGGTGCGGCGCCGGGGTCCGCTGAAAGCTTCGGCAGCCTGGTGTTCAACGACACGGTGCAGCAGGCCCGTTTGCCCAAGCCGGTGTACCAGGCCCTTCGCCGCACGATCACGCACGGCGAACCGCTCGATTTGTCGGTGGCCGACGCCGTCGCCAAGGCGATGAAAGAGTGGGCGATCGAACACGGAGCGACGCACTACACGCACTGGTTCCAACCCCTCACCGGCATCACCGCCGAAAAGCACGATTCGTTCTTGAATCCGACGAGCGACGGCAAAGCCGTCGCCGAATTTTCCGGCAAGGAACTGATCAAAGGCGAACCCGACGCGTCGAGTTTCCCGTCCGGCGGTATGCGCTCAACGTTCGAAGCGCGAGGCTACACCGCGTGGGATCCGACGAGCTCACCCTGGCTCCTTTACAGCGGCGGCGCGGTCACTCTCGTGATCCCGACGGCGTTCGTGAGCTGGACCGGCGAGACCCTCGATAAGAAAACGCCGCTGCTCCGCTCGATGGAAGCCGTGTCGAAGCAGGCCGTGCGCGTTCTCAAGCTCTTTGGCTCTACCGCCGAACGTGTGGTCGCGACGTGCGGCCCCGAGCAGGAATATTTCCTGATCGACCGCTACTTCTATTTGTCGCGGCCCGATCTGATCAATGCCGGACGCACGCTGTTCGGCGCCAAACCGCCGAAGGGCCAGGAGCTCGAAGATCAGTACTTCGGATCAATTCCCGATCGTGTCATGGCGTTCATGAACGAATCGGAAGCGGAGCTCTATAAGGTCGGCGTGCCGGTGAAAACGCGCCACAACGAGGTCGCGCCGAGCCAGTACGAAATCGCGCCGGTCTTCGAGAATGCGAACGTCGCGACCGATCATCAGATGATTGTGATGGAGACGCTCCGCCGCATCGCGCCGAAATACGGCCTCGCGTGCCTGCTGCACGAGAAGCCGTTTGCGGGCGTGAACGGATCCGGCAAGCATCTGAACTGGTCGCTGAGCGACGACGAGGGCCACAACCTGCTGTCGCCGGGCGCGAATCCGCATGAAAACCTGCAGTTCTTGTTTTTCTGTACTGCCGTGCTGCGCGCGGTGAACAAGTGGCAAGGGCTTCTGCGGGCCAGCATCGCGAGCGCCGGCAACGATCACCGTCTCGGCGCGAACGAAGCTCCGCCGGCGATTCTGTCTGTGTTCCTCGGAGACATGCTGACCGACATCTTCGAGCAGATCGAAAAAGGCGGCGCGAAGTCGACCAAGCACGGCGGCACGCTCGAAACCGGCGTCATGGTCCTTCCGAAGCTCCCGCGTGATGCGGGCGATCGGAACCGCACGAGCCCCTTCGCGTTCACGGGCAACAAGTTCGAGTTCCGCGCCGTGTCGTCCAACCAGAGCATCGCGTATCCGAACATCGCGCTGAACATGGCCGTCACCGAGTCGCTCGACTTCATGGCGACCGAGCTCGAGAAAGCCACGAAAGGCGGCAAGTCGGTCGAGGCAGCGGCGCTCGAACTGCTGCCGAAAGTCATCAAGGAAAACAAGCGCATCATCTTCAACGGCAACGGGTACTCGGCGGAGTGGGAAAAGGAAGCCGGCAAGCGCGGCCTCCTCAATCTGAAGAACACCGTCGACGCGCTGCCGCAGATGGTCACCAAAGACGTCGTGGCGATGTTCGAGAAGTACAAGGTGCTCAACGAACGCGAGCTCCACGCGCGCTACGAGATCATGCTCGAGCAGTACAACAAGGTGGTCAACATCGAAGGCCAGCTGATGGTGCTGATGGCCAACCGCTACATCCTTCCCGCAGCGCTCGAATATCAGCGGCAGGTCGCGTCGAGCGTCGCGGCGGTGAAGTCGGCAGGCGGCAAGTCGGTGCAGGGCAAGAAGGTGCTTGATTTCCTGACGAGCACGGTCGACAAGTTCAAGGTTCAGAGCGACAAGCTTGAAAAGGCGCTCGAGCACGAATCGCCGTCCGCCGAGAAGCATGCGAAGCACTTCCGCGACGCCGTCATTCCGGAGATGGTCAAGCTCCGGGAGCTCGGCGACATGCTCGAGAACGAGATGCCTCACGAGCTCTGGCCGCTTGCGACGTATCGCGAGATGCTGTTCATCAAGTAGGGCTAGAGGGGCGTTTCAGGGCCAGGGCGCCGCGGACAAACCGCGGCGCCTTTTCTTTTTCGTCCTGTCGATCGCGGCGGTCCCCGACCCTCCTGCCCTTCCAGCCCTCTGCTTGGTACAATCCCCCAGCCTTGGCCAAGCGAAAGAAACCATCCGACCAGTCGCTGTTCGACAACATCGAGTCGCCTGACGGGAACGCAGCCGCAGCCGGAAGCAACGGCGCGGGAAGCACGAACGCAGTCGCTCTTCACGAAGCCGCGCAGTCGCGATACCTGAACTACGCGCTCTCGGTCATCACCTCGCGCGCCCTGCCGGACGTGAGAGATGGCCTGAAGCCCGTTCAGCGCCGCATCCTTTACACGATGTGGCAGAAGAACCTCACGGCAGACGCCAAGCACCGCAAATGCGCCACCGTTGTTGGCGACGTGATGGGCAGCTACCACCCGCACGGCGATGCGGCGCTCTACGAAACGCTCGTCCGGATGGCGCAACCGTTCTCGCTCCGCTACACGCTCGTCGACGGCTCAGGTAATTTCGGCTCGCTCGACGGCGACAGCGCCGCCGCGATGCGCTACACCGAGTGCCGTCTCGCGCGCATCAGCGACGAGATGCTCACCGAAATCGAGCAGGACACGGTCCCCTTCCGACCGAACTACGACGGCACCAAGACAGAACCGGTCGTCCTGCCCGCGCGGATTCCAAACCTGCTCGTCAACGGGACGACGGGCATTGCCGTCGGGATGGCGACGAACATCCCGCCGCACAATCTCGGCGAAGTGTGCACGGCGCTCGTCAAACTCCTCGACAACGAGGAAATCGGCAACGCGCAGTTGTGCAAGTACATCAAAGGCCCGGATTTTCCGACCGGCGGTCAGATCCTGAACGCACCTGAAGAAGTGAAGGCAATTTACCGGACAGGCAGCGGCAGCATCCGCTTGCGCGGCACATGGGATATCGGGCCGGAAACGCGCTCCACGAAGACGATTTACATCGACAGCGTGCCGTACACCGTGAACAAGGCGCAGCTCGTGGAGCGCATCGCCGACGTCGTCATCAGCCGGAAGCTGCCGCAGCTGCTCGACGTCAAGGATCTCTCGACCGAAGACGTCCGCATCGCGATCGAGATGAAGAAGGACGCCGACGAGAAGATGATCATGGCGTACCTCTTCAAACACACGCCGCTCCAGATCAACTTCGCCGTCAACCTTACGTGCCTGCTGCCCACGGAAAACCCGGAAGTCGGACGGCCCGAGCGTCTCGACCTCAAGCAGATTCTCTGGCACTTCCTGCACTTCCGCCTCGACGTCGTGACCAAGCGCCTGGAGCACGAGCTCGCGGCGCTCAAGAAGCGCATTCACATCCTCGAAGGGTTCGAAACCGTCTTCGACGCGCTCGACGAGATCATCAAGATCATCCGGAAGTCCGACGGCAAGGCCGACGCCGCAGACAAGATCATGAAGCGGTTCTCTCTCGACGCGGAACAAACGGACGCAATCCTCGAGTTGAAGATTTACCGACTGGCGAGACTCGAGATTTTGATCATCCGCAGCGAGCTCGAGGAAAAGCGGAAACGATCGCGGCAGATCAACGCGCTGCTGAAAGACGAGAGCAGCCGGTGGAAGATGGTGCGAGGAGAGCTGGAAGAAATCGGCCAGAAGTACGGCGACAAACGCCGCACCACGATTGCCAGCGATGCGGGAGAAACCGAATACACAGCCGACGACTTCATCGTCGAAGAAGACAACGTCGTCATCATCTCGCGCGACGGCTGGGTAAAACGGCAGCGCGAAGTGAAAGACCTCTCGACCACGCGATTGCGCGAGGGGGATGCGGTGCTCGCCGCGTTTGCCGGCAGCACGCGGGCGACGTGCGTGTTCTTCAGCAACTTCGGCATCGCGTACACGTGCCGGATCGTGGACGTGCCGGCGTCCACCGGCTACGGTGAGCCGATTCAGAAGCAGTTCAAATTGAAAGACGGCGAGCGCATCGTGGGTGCCTTCAGCCTCGATCCGCGGGCAATTGGCAACGTCATCCCGAAGAAAGAAGGCGGCGAGGCGCCCGTGCAGGGCGTCGCCGTGAGCAGCGACGGCTTCGCGCTCCGCTTCGGGCTCGACGGACTGGTCGAGCCGAGCACGCGGGCCGGACGCCGGTTTGCGCGGCCGTCGAAAGGCGCCGAGATCGTCGGCTGCGCGCGATACACTGGAAGCGAAGTCCTCATCGCGGCCACCGCCGAAGGCCGCGGCATCCTGTCGAAAGCCGAGGAAGTGAACTATCTATCCGGCCCAGGCAAAGGGGTGCTGCTCATCAAGCTCGGCAAAGACGACAAGGTGCTCGGCTTCATCGCGTCGAGCGGCGACCGGGATTTGCTCACGGTCGAAACCACCCGCGGGGCTGAACAGACGCTCAGCACCGCGAAGTACGAAGTTACCGGCCGCGGCGGCAAGGGGCGTGAGCTCCTGCAGCGCGGCCAGTTCACACGTGTGTTGTGGCCGACGCCTGATGCTCCGGCGCCGCTCACCAACCCCACGTAGCGTCCGCGTCACGCGGACCAAAGGATCTCAGTTTGGCTTTTCAGGAACGTTTGAACATCGCCGTCTTCATCGACTTCGACAACATCGAAATTGGCGTCAAGAACACCCTCCGTCAGAGCTTCGACGTCGGCACCGTCCTCGAAGCCATTAAAGAACGCGGCGAGATCGTCAGCAAAATCGCGTATGCCGACTGGACGCGCGCCGGCGACTACAGCCGGCACCTCACGCAGCATGCTGTGCGGCTGGTGCAGCGGAACCTGACCCCTGGCGGCGACAAGAACGGCGCGGACATCAACATGGCGCTCGACGCCATGGAGATGGCGTTCACGCACCAGCACATCAACGCGTACGTAATCGTCGGCGGCGACAGCGACTTCCTGTCGCTCGTCGAGAAGCTGAAACAGTACGACAAGAAAGTCTTCATCGTCGGCGGACGCGCGTTCACGAGCGCCATCCTCCAGAAGAACTGCCACGAGTTCATCGCGTACGAAAACCTGCACGGTGTTCGACGGGCCGCGCAGAAGGATTCGCGCACCGCGCCGCCGCCAGCTTCGCTCGCCGCGCAGCCGATCTCGCAGGCATTCCCGATGGTGAAGCGCGCACTGAAGGTACTTGCAGAGCGCGAAGTGTCACCGCAGACGGGGCTCCTCAAAAGCACGCTGCTGCAGCTCGACTCGACGTTCTCTGAGCGCAACTACGGCTCGTCCTCGTTTCTCGATTTCACCGAGAAGCTGGCGCAGGCAGGTCTTGTGCTGCTCAAGACCTCTGGACGCAGCGTCATGGTGGAGCTGAATCCCGATTTCGTGGAAAGCGAGGCACCTGCTGAAGTCGTGCAGGCCTTCCGGCCCGTCGAGGAGAGCGCGGCGGTGGCAGACGCGCCGGCCCCAGCGGCACCGCAAGCGAGCGAATCGCAGGCCGACGGCGTGAAGTACGTCGGAGACATCCTCCGCAACGCGACCGGCGCTCGCTGGCCGATGTACGTCCGCAACGTGAAGCAAATCATCCGCGCGGCCGATGCGAACTTCGACGAACGACGCTACGGCTTCGGCGGCATCATGGACCTGCTGCGCGCCTGCCAGCGCGAAAGCCTGCTGCGAATGGAACGCGATCGCCGTGGAGGGCTGCGCGTGTTCCCCGGTGCAGCGTTGCAGCGGCCCGCGTCCGCGCCGAACCTGCCGCAGGCAGACGTGTCACAGGACGACCAGATCATCGACACTGCGCCGGACGAACCGACGGACGGCGTGCCGCTCATCGCGGTCGAATCCGAGCCAATCATCGACGCCGAAGCGCAGCCGGTCGACACGACCGCCGAACTGCTCGGCCGCGCGAAATCGAGACGTCCGCGGTCTCGGCCAGGTCCTGCGCCAGTGCAGGCTAGCAAGCGGAAGCGACAGTCGTCGCCGAAGCGGAGCTCGCGGTCGAAGAAGTCGTCGGCCGAGCCGGACGACGACGACAACATCGGCAACAACTAGACGATGGCCACGAATTACACCGCCAAAGACATCACCGTTCTCGAGGGCCTGGAGCCGGTTCGAAAACGGCCGGGCATGTACATCGGCGGGGTCGGTTCGGCAGGGCTGCACCATCTGGTCTGGGAAATCGTCGACAACGCGATCGACGAGGCGATGAACGGACACGCCTCGAACATCGTCGTCACGCTGCACGAGGACGGCGCCTCGGTCACGGTGGAAGACGACGGTCGTGGCGCGCCGGTCGACAAACATCCGCAGACCAAGAAAAGCGCGCTCGAAACCATCTTCACCGTGCTCCACGCCGGCGGCAAGTTCGAGCAGGGGAACTACAAGACTGCCGGCGGTCTCCACGGCGTCGGCGCGAGCGTCGTCAACGCGCTGTCGAAAGACCTCGTCGCGACCGTGAAGCGCGACGGCGCGACGTGGGAGATGCGGTTCAAGCAGGGCAAGCCCGTAGGCGGCCTGAAGAAGCTCGGTCCCGCGCGCGGCACTGGGACGACGGTGTACTTCAAGCCGGATTCCGCGATCTTTCCTAAGATCGAATTCGAGCCGGACATCATCCGCGAGCGGCTCGAAGTCGCAAGCTACCTTCACAAAGGCGTGAAGGTGGTCTTCGACGATGAGACCTCGAAGGCAAAAACAACCTTCGAGCACGACGAAGGCATCGTCGACTATCTGAAGAAGATCGTCGGCGAGCGCGGCGCGAAACCGGTTCACGAGGCGCCGTTCGTGTTTGTGAAAGAAGACGGCCCGCGCATCGATCTCGTGTTGCAGTGGACGGAAGCAACCGACGAGCACGTGCGGTCGTACGTCAACGGCATTCCCACCGCGTCCGGCGGCACCCACGAGAACGGGCTCCGCGCAGGCATTGGCAAGGCGGTCCGCAACTTCATCGACACCCACAACCTGTCGCCGAAGGGCGTGACGCTCGTGGCCGAAGACATCCGCGAAGGCATGACGGGCGTCCTCAGCGTCTTCATTCAGGAGCCGCAGTTTCAAGGGCAGACGAAAGATCGACTGAACAATCCGGAGCTCACGTCGCAGGTGGACGGCGTCGTCCGTCCGGCCCTGGAGCACTGGCTGAATCACAACATCAGCGTCGCCGAGGCGATTGTCGCGCGCATCATCCTCGCTGCGCGCGCGCGTGAGGCGAGCCGCGCAGCCCAGGCCGAAGTGTCGCGAAAGAGCGCGACGTCCGGCCGGTTGAACCTTCCGGGCAAGCTGAGCGACTGCACGAACCCGACGAGCGACGGCAGCGAGATTTTCATCGTGGAAGGCGACTCGGCAGGCGGCTCTGCGAAGCAGGGACGCGATCGAACGCGACAGGCGATTCTCCCTCTCCGCGGCAAGGTGCTCAACACCGAGAGCGCGTCGCTTGCGAAGGTGCTCGAAAACAAGGAACTCGCCGACCTGGTCACGGCGCTCGGCTGCGGCTTGGGAAAGACGTTCGAGCTTCCCCGGCTACGCTACGGCAAGATCATCATCCTGGCCGACGCCGACTCCGACGGCAACCACATCGCGACGCTGTTGTTGACGTTCATCTATCGTCACCTGCCGCAGCTGATTCAAAACGGCAAGGTGTTCATCGCACAGCCTCCGCTTTACCGCATCGACATCGGCAAGGAAACGTTCTGGGCGCTCGACGACTCCCAGAAAGACGGCATTCTCAAGACGCACGCGAAGAACGGGCGCGGCACCCCGGAGATCACGCGATTCAAGGGCCTTGGCGAGATGATGCCAAAAGTGCTGTGGGAGACGACGTTGAATCCGAGAACGCGGCGGCTTCTTCGCGTAGAAGTCACCGATCAGATCGTGACCGACCGCGTGATCAACGAGCTCATGGGAAAAGATGCATCCGCTCGATTCCGGTTCATCATGGATCGTGCAGACGAGGCAGAAGAGCTCGACGTCTAACAGGCAGAGGGTCATCTGCCGCTAACCGTCCCCATCAACCCGTTCCGGGCCGCCGCCTTCGGCGCGGCCGTCGTCTCCGCGCTGCTGCTGCTGCAGTACGCCCATCGGCGCAAGCCGTTCATCCTCGTGTGGGCCGCCGGCTGGATGGCTCTGGCGCCCATGAGCCTGGTCCTCGCGCAGCCGTACTCGTCGCAGATCGTCACGAACCTCGCACTCGGCATCTCGCAAATGCTTCGAGTCCTCACGGGGGTGCTGTTCTTCTGGAGTGCGGATCTCTATCGGCAGACGCGGTACATCCCCCGCGCTCGCTGGCAATGGGGTGTCGGCGTTGCGTCCTGGTTCGTGCTATCGCCGATGCTGCTCGGACCATTGGCGGTGATGCCGCCGGGGTATCTCTTGTCGGCGGGTGTTCTGGCGGCGGCGGGATCGATGTACGCCGCGGTACTGCTCGAGCGAAAAATGATAGGCGCGGGCCTCGTCGCCTTCGTGTTGTACGGGGTGGCGATCTCGGACCTCGCGTCGGCGTTCGCCGTACGCGCGACCTCACCGCGCGACTTCGACTTCGACATCTTCACGCTCAACGCGGTCCTGTACATTTTCGGCGCGCTCGGTATTCACCTCCTCGTGTTCGAAGACATGACGTACGAACTGCGCGCGACAAACCGGCGCCTCGAAGCCGCTCAGCAGGATCTGTTGCAGGCGGCGATCACCGATCCGCTGACCGGCTGCCACAACCGCCGCTTCCTGGAACAAGTCATGGATCGCGAGCTGCAGCGGCACTCCCGGTTCAAGCTGCCGATGTCGTTGCTCTTCGTCGACATCGACCGCTTCAAGGCGGTCAACGACACGCTTGGCCATGAGGCCGGCGACCACGTGCTCGTGTACGTCGCGCGGTTTCTCAAGCGGCACATCCGCGAAGCGGACTACGTGTTCCGTTGGGGCGGCGACGAGTTCCTGGTGCTGATCACCTGCACGGGAGAAGAGGCGGAACGAAAGGCGGCCCGGCTGAAAGCGGCGTTCGATGCGGCGCCAGAAGCCGTCGATCTTCCGCCCGGCATTGGACTCAGCGTCGGGTGGACCGAGGTGCCCGCGAACGCCACCGACTTGATGCCTCTGGTGCGGGAAGCGGACGAACGCATGTACAAAGACAAAGGCACACGATAGATTCCATGGCAACACTCTGCATCCTCGTGACTGGCGGGACCTTCGACAAGCAATACAACGAGCTCGCCGGAACGCTGACCTTCGGAGACACTCACGTGCCCGAGATGCTTCGCCTCGGGAGGTCGCGGATCGACGTGGCGGTTCGTCAGTTGATGATGGTGGACAGCCTCGACATGACCGACGCCGACAGGCGCGCCATTGCGAACGCGTGCAGCGCGGCGAGCGAACACCGCATCGTCGTCACACACGGCACGGACACGATGGTCGAGACCGCGCGAACGCTCGCTGAACGGCTGCCTGCGAGTGCTGGAAAGACGGTCGTCCTGACCGGTGCGATGGTGCCTTATGCGTTCGGCAGCTCAGACGGGCTGTTCAACCTCGGCAGCGCGCTGTCGTTCGCGCAGGCCCTTCCGTCGGGCGTCTACATCGCGATGAACGGGCGCTGCTTCGAGTGGAGCGCCGTCAGAAAAAACCGCGCGACGGGAGTGTTCGAGCAAATCGCGTCAGAAAGTTAATCGCGTGCCGTTCGCTATAGGGTGGCCTGAACCACCGTCTTCGTGCTGCGGTGCGTGCCGAGGACCTCGGCGTGCAGCTTCTTGCTGAGATACACCTTCGATTCGGCGTTGTCTGACGCGTTGCGCTCGTACTTCACGACCTCGAACCGGAGATGGTCGAGCGTTCCCCGCATCTCATAGAACTTGTTCTTGGTCTTGACGACGATCTCGTCGAAACCCTGCTCGATGGCCCACGCCTCCTGCTGCTCCGTGAGCGCGCGGAAGTGACCCTGTCCGCGCCAGTCGCGCCGCGTACCCCCGATCCAGGTGTACAGAACTTTCCGGCCGTCGAACTGCACGTGGTCGTGAAGTCGGGCGACGAGATCGATCAGCTTCGGATCGGTTTCCGGCAGACGGATTTCGTGTCCGACTTTGTAGGAGACGGGAACGACGGTGCCGGGATCGTCGGGAAGCGACCCGCTCGCGATCAGAATGGAGTGCGACCGGTTCGAAAGGCGGCGCACTATTTCGGCCGCGGTCTTCTTTCGGGGAAACTCGCCGAAGAATTCTTCGATGTACTGGATTTCGAGCGCCCCCTGCTCGAGCTCGTAGTTCGTGATCAGATACTCCACTCGTCGCCTAGCCCTCCGCCTTCTGCGCTATTTTTGCCCAGGTGTCGCGCAGCGAGACGATGCGGTTGAAGACCTGAGCGCCGGGACGGCTGTCGAAGTCGACACAGAAGTAGCCGAGACGCTCGAACTGAACTCGCGCGCCAGGCGGAGCCGTTGCGAGGCTTGGTTCGATCTGACAGCCCGTGAGCACTTCGAGCGAGTTCGGATTGATGTAGTCCAGAAATGACTTGCCGGCTTCGTCGCGTTCCGGATCTTCGACCGAGAACAGCCGATCGTAGAGCCGGACCTCTGCAGGCAACGCGTGCATGGCCGACACCCAATGCATGGTGGCTTTCACCTTTCGGCCATCGGGCGAGTCGCCCCCGCGCGTCGCAGGATCGTAGGTGCACCGGAGCTCGACGATCTCGCCGCTTGCATCCTTCACGACCTCCTGGCAGGTGATGAAGTACGCGCAGCGCAGACGGACTTCTTTTCCTGGAGACAAACGGAAAAACTTCTTCGGCGGGTGCTCGCGGAAGTCGTCCTGCTCGATGTAGAGCACGCGTGAGAACGGCACCTTGCGTGTACCCGCGGACGGATCCTCAGGGTTGTTGATGACGTCAACTTCTTCGACCTGGTCTTCCGGATAATTCGTCAGGACGACCTTGAGGGGCCTGAGGACCGCCATGACGCGCCGCGCCCGTCGGTTCAGGTCTTCCCGCACGCAGAACTCGAGTTGCGCGACGTCGATGACGTTTTCTTTCTTCGCGATGCCGATTCGCTGGCAGAAATCGCGGATCGACTCCGGCGTGTAGCCGCGCCGTCTCAGACCGCTGATCGTCGGCATCCGCGGATCGTCCCAGCCAGACACCCGCTGCTGCTGCACGAGTTGCAGCAGCTTGCGCTTACTCATGACGGTGTAATTCAGGTTCAAGCGCGCGAACTCGATTTGCTGCGGGCGCGCGCCGCCCAGCATGCTCGCGCTGAGGGCCTCGACAAGCCAGTCGTACAACGGCCGATGATCCTCGAATTCGAGCGTGCACAGGGAATGCGTGATTCGTTCGATGGCGTCGGACAACGGGTGCGCGAAGTCGTACATCGGATAGATGCACCACGCGTCTCCGGTCCGGTGATGCGACGCATGCCGGATCCGGTAAAGCGTGGGGTCGCGCATGTTGAAGTTGGGCGACGCCATGTCGATCTTCGCGCGGAGCACGTGCGCGCCGTCCGGGAATTCGCCGGCGCGCATCCGTGAAAACAGATCCAGGTTCTCTTCGACGCTTCGGTCGCGGTAGGGGCTGTTCTGCCCCGGTTCCGTGAGCGTGCCTCGGTGGCGTCTGATTTCGTCGGCGTTCAGGCTATCGACGTACGCCTTGCCCCGCCGGATGAGCTCGACGGCGCATTCGTACAGCCGCTCGAAGTAGTCGGACGCGAAATAAAGCGCGTCCCACGAAAAACCGAGCCACCGGACGTCCTCTTTGATTGCGTCCACATACTCGACGTCTTCCTTCGTCGGGTTCGTGTCGTCAAAACGGAGGTTGCAGGTGCCACCGGTTTCGTCGGCGATGCCGAAATTGAGGCAAATCGACTTCGCGTGCCCGATGTGCAGGTAGCCGTTCGGCTCTGGCGGAAAGCGGGTGGCGACGCGGCCGCCGTGCTTTCCGGCCTGAATGTCCTCAGCAACGATGGTGCGTATGAAGTCTGTGGATGCGGCTGGCGCGGGCGAAGAATCCTGTGCGGTATGCTCGGTCGTCATTCCGGAACCCGTACATTCTATAAGATGCGCACCCCCTCAGTAGTTGAGCCAATAAGCCAGCTTGACGAGAAACACGTTGTGCGGCGGCACGCCGAAAATCGCCCGCGAGTCCCGGCCGAAATCGAAGCCGCCCGGGACCGCGTCGTTCTCTCTCGCCTGCTGCCAGACGACGAAGAGCGCTGATCCGGGTTTGTACTCCCACCGGAGCACGTTTGTCGTGCGGAACGACTTGATGTTGAAGTCCGGATTGCCGTATTGCTCCGTCGAATAGGCGAGCGGCCGGTATCGGGTCTCATAGATCTCGCTGCGCGGGTCGTTCAGTTCCTTGAAACTGCTGTAGGCCCCGGCCGAGACGAACGGCTGCGCATAGAGTTGCAGCGACAGATTCGGCGTGATGGTGTAGTTGAAGCGCGCCGTGGGGTTCACGGTCGTCTGATCGATGTGCGCAAAAACGTATCGAGTTGCCGTCGTGCCGTCGGTGATGTTGTTCACCCACTGTGAATCCTGATGGCTCGGGTTGTACTGAACACCGAGCGAGAACATGATCGCGGGAACCGGACGCAGTGTCACCGTCGCGTACCAGTTCTGCCAGGACGTTCGGTGGTTGTCACCGCCCCAATTGCCTTCGATGCCGGCCGAAAAGCGCCGGCGGTTGTCGGAATAAAGCCAGAACCACTGCTCCGACTGGTACTCCCACGCCAGGCCAGGTCCGCCTCGCGTCGCGCGATCGTCGAATCCAGTGCCGGGCAGCGGCATGAACGCGCCGGCGCCGAACGTCCAGTTGTTCAGAAACGTCACGTTGCCGTTGATGTTTGCGCCGCCGAACTGCATTCTTCCGTCGAAGTTCCAGGCGTTCCACTGGTTGAAATTGATGGCGCGCTGCCGGAACCACCGCGTGACTCTGTTGCTGCGAAGCTGCAGCCAGTGCTGCTGCCGGATCTGATCGGCACGCCTCAGGAACCCGAGATCGTTCGTCTCGAAGCCGGGCGACCGGAAATACACGTACGAGTTCGTGTGGACGAACTCGCCACCGATCTTGTTGAAGGCGACCGCACCTGAATAGCCGGACAGCGACGTGCGGGTAACGTCGAGGCGTGCGCTCGCGAGGTCCGGACGCTGAAAGTAGTGGCGGCTATTTTCCTGAATCGATTCGATCGCGCCTTCGGCGCCGTTGACGCGGCTTCCCTCGAAATAGCCGTTGAAGCTATAGAGCTTCTTCACTCGCCAATCGAAATCCGCGCCGCCCACATACGCCGAGTCCGGAAGAAGAGCGCCGAGAGTTCCCGATAGTCGGCGGTTCGTCGCCGTCACGATTGCGCCGATATACGACTGATTCGCGTATTCGCGCTTCACTCGTCCGACCGAGTAACTCGTCGACGGCTCGACTGCCGTCGCCGAGCGAAGGCCTGAGGTGGAGATGTCGGCCAGTTCTTCCTGCGTGATGGCATGCATCACGCCAATCGAATAGTTGCGCACCCTTCCCGTGAGCTTTGCCGCGCCCAGGATGGTTGATTGAGACGGGGCGTCCGTGTAGATGCCGTCGCCCGATGGCAAGTTGCTCGTGCCCTGTGGCGCCCGGCCGATGCGGCGGGAATAGAACAGGTTGTTGCAGCCGTCATAACAGTCCGCGTCGAAGCGAAAGTTGCCGGATCCCTCCACAAAAAACGGCCGGCGCTCGTTGAAAAACGTTTCGAACGCCGACAGGTTGACGACGGCAGGATCCGCTTCGACCTGGCCGAAATCGGGATTTACCGTCGCGGTGAGCGTCAGGCCAGGCGTCACCGCATACCGCATGTCCAGGCCCATCGACCCATCAAGGCCCGACGAATGGATCAAGGGGTTCCCGCTCGTCGTTTGTCGTGTCAGGTTCGCAACCGTATAGGGCTGCAGCTCGAGCCGCTTGACTCCGCCCTCGGTGACAAGTCCGCCGAGCTCGCCGAACGACGACACGTACCCGTTCGCGTTGCGAGACAACAGCGGCCACGTGTCCGTTTCCTTCAGGCGTCCAATCTCGCGGGAGATCGCAAACCCCCAGGTGCTCGTTTGCGAGGGCGTGAACCGCAGTTGCGAAAACGGGATCCTGAACTCCGCCGTCCATCCGAATTGATCCCGCGATACGGCGACGTCCCACACGGCATCCCAGCTTCGGTCGTTGTTGTTGTCGTTGAACCAGTAGCGATCCTGTTTGACGCCGTTCGGATTGACGGCAAACTCGTACGCCGTCCGGCGGTCGTGGTACGAGTCCACGAAGATCCGAATCCAATCCGACGGCGTGTCTTCGTCGCGGCGGGTGAGATAGGTTGCGATTTTGAGCGGCTCGCGATCCCAGGCGCGCACCTTGACATAGAGCGTCTCGGAGTCGAATGCGACCCGGAACTCGGTTTTCTGGGTCGGCGCCGCACCTTCACTCGGCTCCCGCTGAACGAAATCGCTAACAACCGGGGCGCCACCCCAGACATCGTCGTTCAACGTGTGGCTCGCCGACACCGCCGTCAGGTGGACTGCTTCGACGCGGGCATCAGCCGCCCCCGCACGCAGCGGCCACAAGACTGCGGCGATAATCAGGAGCGCGCTGCGAACCATTCGTGGCTTAGACGCCGTTTTGGAGAAATAGGTTGGTGTTCAAGACGCTTATCGGCACAAACGAACTCGCCTCGCATATCGAAGATGCACGATGGATTGTCGTCGACTGCCGCTTCAACCTGGCCGACGAGCAATGGGGAGAGCGTGAGTATGTTACCGCCCACGTTCCCGGTGCGGTGTACGCGCACCTCAATCGCGATTTGTCAGGCCCACTCACCGGCACAAACGGCCGCCATCCGCTTCCAAACCCTGACATGCTCATCCGGACGTTTACGCAGCTCGGCATCGGCACCGGGATGCAAGTCGTGGCCTACGACCAGGACAACGCTATGTTCGCGGGGCGTCTCTGGTGGCTGTTGCGGTGGCTCGGCCACGAGTCCGTGGCAGTTCTCGACGGCGGCTTCGCCAGGTGGCGCGCCGAAGGACGTCCGCTCAGCTCCGGTAATTACGTTCGCACGCCCCAACAGTTCACAGGACAGCCGCGCGCCGGCATGACCGTCGACGCCCGCGATGTCGCGGCCCTCGTCGGCCGAGGTGATTCCCTGCTGCTCGATGCGCGAGCTCCGGAGCGGTTTCGCGGGGACGTGGAGCCAATCGATCGGGTTCCTGGCCATATTCCAGGAGCCGTAAACCACTTCTTTCAGCAGAACGTTGGAGAAGATGGGTTGTTTCGAACAGCAGAGGATCTTCGCGCGCGTTTTTCCGCGACGCTCGGACGCGTTCCGCCCAGCGACGTCGTGTGCTACTGCGGGTCTGGGGTCACGGCCTGTCAGAATCTGCTCGCGATGGAGCACATAGGGCTGACAGGCGCAAAGCTATACGCGGGATCGTGGAGCGAGTGGTCGAGCGACCCCTCGCGCCCGGTTGAACGAACGCCGGCTTAGTGAACGCGGCGGGCGCTCGCGCGCCAGTCGCGTTCCAGAATCGCAAACAGCACCTGATCGAGCCGGAGGCCGTTTTTCTCGAACGACTGGCGGAGCAATCCTTCCTGCACCGCTCCGACCTTCAGCAACGCGCCGTGGCCTCGTCCGTTCTTCACCGCAGCTCTCGCCTCGAGCCGCCGCACGCCAAGCGTGTCAAACGCAAACCCGAGCACGAGATTCGCCGCGGTTTCGAAAAGGCCAGTGCCCCAGAACTGCGAGCCAATTGCGAATCCCCATTCGGCAGTGTCGAACCCGGTGCCCAGATCCCGCACCTGGAAGATGCCGATGGCCGTATCGTAGCCCTCCACAGTCACTGCGAAGCAGGCGTACTTGCCAGCGGCGCGTTCGCGATGCGTCCACGCAATAAACCGTTCGAACCCTTCCACTGAGGTCGGCGGCGGCGAAATGAAGCGCGAGACCTCTTCGGTCGTCAGCAGCGCGTGCAGCGGGGCCGCATCCGAGGCCCGCAGGTCGCGCAGGACGATGACTCCGCTGGCGAGCGTCGGCAAACCACTGCGCCAGTCGGTGCTGGTGACATGCTCACTGCTCACGGGCCGCAGCTGAAGCTGCGGAGCCGGCGCGTCGCGATAAGGCATGCGTTCCATGGCTTAGAACTTCAGCAGCTTAGAGACGCCCGAGAGCGTCGTGGACGTCTGTGACGTCGTGGTCGACGTCGTGGTCGAGGTCGTGGACGTCGTCGACGTCTTGGACGTGGTCGACGACGTCGTCGTGCTCGTCGTCGTCGGCGCCGTCGTCGTCGTGGGTGTCGTTGTCGTCGTAGGCGCCGTTGTTGTCGTCGTAGGCGCCGTGGTGGACGTCGTAGTAGTCGTGGTCGTCGTCGGCGCGATTGCCGTGGTCACCGGCTGCAACACCGTCGTGATCACGCTAGTGACCGGCTGAACGATCGTCGTGGTGACCGGCGCGACGCGCGTCACGGTCGACTCGATGAGGCGCAGCAGCTTGGCGTCCGTGAGCTTGTCGAAGGCCGAAGCACCAGACAAGCGGATCTTCGTGCCGTCGGGCGACTCTTCCCATACGGGGTTCAGCGAACCTGACGTGCCCCAGATGATGTTGTCGCCGTCATCCGTGCCCCAGACGATGTTGTCGCCGTCGTCCGTGCCCCAGATGATGTTGTCGCCGCCGTCATCCGTGCCCCAGATGATGTTGTCGCCGTCGTCGGCGGTGCCCCAAATGATGTTGTCGTTGCCGTCGTCGGAGCCCCAGATGATGTTGTCCCCGTCGTCCGTGCCCCACACGATGTTGTCACCATCGTCGGTGCCCCAGATGATGTTGTCGCCGCCATCATCCGTACCCCACACGATGTTGTCGTCGTTCAGGCCCGCCGTACCCCAGATGATGTTGTCGCCTTCATCGGCGGTGCCCCAGATGATGTTGTCGCCGGGGTCATCGGTTCCCCAGATGATGTTGTCGCAGTCAGCGCCGCCACAGTCAGTGCCCCAGACGATGTTGTCGTCGTCGCTGGTGCCCCAGATGATGTTGTCGCCGTCACCGGACGTGCCCCAGATGATGTTGTCGCCAGCGTCATCCGTTCCCCAGATGATGTTGTCGCCGGAGTCTGTCTTCGCGACGCCCCAACTCGTGCCCACGGCGAACGCATTGGAACGAGGATCGATGAGCCCACCGCCGACGCGGTGATTACCCCAGATGATGTGACGGCTCCACATCGCCTGGACCGGCGGCCGCTGGCCCGGCGCCGCCGTCGCGTAGAACCGCGCGAGACGCACGGCGCCAACGGCATTGAGGAAGCCTGCACCCTGTTCGAGTGGCTTGTAACCGCGGTATTGCTCTGCGGTGTACTGAAGGATCGCCTTCACCGCATTCGGCGTCAGCGTCGGATTCGCCTGCAGCATCTGGGCGACGACGCCGCTGACGACCGGGGCGGCCATGCTCGTGCCGCTCAAGCTGAGATACGGCAGCGCCACGGTGTTGACGAGGCCGGGCAGCAACGCTGCCGCGCGGGTCAGGAAGAACGTGCTTCCAGGTGCGGACAGCGAGATGCTGCCGGCGCCGGGCGCGACGAGGTCGGGCTTGGCGGCCCAGTCGAGGTACGTCGGGCCGCGCGAGCTGAAGGTCGCCATCGTGTCGTCCCGGCGAACGGGGGTGCCGTTCGTGCTGGATGCGCCGACCGTCAGCACCCAGGGCGCGTTCCCGGGCGCGGCGATGCCGCCCCACACGGGCTGCCCCTGGCTGTTCTTACCCCAATTGCCTGCCGCGGCTACGACGACGACGCCGGCGTCGACGACGCGCTTGGCGGCGAGCGTCAGCGGATCGGTCCAGAACGACTCGTGAATCTGCGCGCCAACTGACATGTTGACGACGCGAATGTTGTATTGCGTGTGGTGCGCGAGCACCCAATCGAGCGCAGCGATGATGTCGCTGATGTTGCCCGCGCCGTGCGAATCGAGCACTTTCAAAACGGCGAGCGTGGCGTCCGGAGCGCTGCCGGCCTTCTGTCCGTTCGAATCGCTTCCGTTGCCCGCGATGATCCCCGCGACGTGCGTGCCGTGTCCGAGATCGTCGTACGGCATCGTGCGGCCGTTCACGAAGTCCACGAAAGCGGAGACACGCTGATTACCGTACGGATAGGCCGTCGAGCCCGAGCGATCGGTGAGATCGTCGTGCCAGCTCGTGATGCCTGAGTCGATGACAGCGACACCGATGCCCTTACCCGTCACGCCGAGCAACTGCTGCACCGCCCGCGTGCCGGTGGTCAGCGCCGTTCGATAGTTGTCGCTCTGCGTGGGGCGATCGAAGTGCAACCGGAAGACGTCGGGGTGCCGCGACATCTCCGCAATCAGTCGATTCGGCAGTTCCAGAACCTGCCCGTTGATGATCCCGAGTTTGCCGTTGCGGCGCATGTACGCGCGATAGGCGGCCGGCACGCTGGCGCCAGGTTGAAGTTCGACGATGAGGCGGGTTTTCGACGCGCCGTTGCCGCGCGCCGATCGCGCGGTGAGCTCCTTGTCGATCTTGTAGCTGCGAGCCAGAGAATTCGGGCGTCCAGGCCGTGCCTTCGCAGGCCTCCCGTTTGGCGCGGCAAACGCAGTCGTGGCACACGCGGTCAGAACCACGAGAACTGCGGCTAATGTGCGTTTCGGTCCCCAGACGACTTTCTTTCGTGTACGCGGTGTCGCTTTCATCACGGGTGGCTGTTGAGCAAGACGACCGCCAGGCGGGATCTACTCAGCGCGACGAGGGGTTAACCAGCTGTCTTGTGAATAGGTTGCCGCCCATCGCTCGTGACAATTGCGAAGAGGAAGCGGCGAGCCTCGCTTGTTTTAGGACAGAACACTGCGAGTGCCTAACGGCCGGTTGTACTCGCGGTTGCGTCTACCAGTCAGTCAGTTGCGGACATGTGGCTCGTAATTCGACACCGTTCTCACAATAAGCCATCAAAGTCCGTCAGAGTCATGTATCGGATGTGCACTTCAGAGCGTGCGCGGCCAATCATCTTTGAGCAGTCGCGACAGCGATCGATCAGCGAGCACGCGCCCGCCGGTCTGGCAGCGTGCGCAGTAGTTGCACTCGTTCTCTGCGTACACGATCCGTTGAATCGGCGAGCCGCACACGGGACAAGGCTTCTTGAAGCGGCCGTGAACGGCCATCGCGTCGTGAAATGCGGTGACCTTTTCCGGGAACGCGCCTTTTGTATCGCGCCGCAACTGATCGATCCAGACGACGAGAGTCGCGCGCGTCGCGTCGTACAAACGCGCGATCTCGTCATCGTTCATGGAGTGGGTCAGTTTCAGCGGCGACACTCGCGCGGCGTGGAGTATCTCGTCCGAATACGCGTTGCCAATGCCGCTGAACAGGTGCGGATCCGTCAGCGCTCGTTTCACCGTGTGATTCTCTTTGGTCAGAGCGAGCGCGAACTGTTCGAGCGTGCTGTCGAGAGGCTCGATACCTCCGGGATCGTGCGCCTCCAGCGCCGCCTTGCCTTTGACCACTTCGATAGACGCGCGCTTCTTCGAGCTCGCTTCGGTGAGAAACAGCGTCCCGTGAGGAAAGTGAAGCGCAGCAAGAATAATCTTCGGGCCGATGCCGAGTTTCTGCCCCGGCTCGCGCCAGCGGAGCCGTCCGGCGATCATCAGATGAATTACGACGTAGAGTTCCTCGTCAAACGCGAGGACGATGCGTTTGCCCAGTCGTGACACGTGATGCACGACCTTGCCTTCGATGGCATCGATACGGGGAATAACGGATCTCAGAACAAACGGGCTCTTCAACTCGAAACGCGTCAGTCGAGACCCGACGAGCCTTGCCGTCAGTGCCTCCACGTAAATCGTGACGTCCGGAAGTTCAGGCACAACCTGATTCTATGTTGGCGTACGCCGTGCAATATCAAGGCTGACGGGGTATTGTTGACGTCTAAACGGCATATGCGCCTGTCAGTGATGTTGCTCACGGCGATCCTCATGAGCGCGGGCGTATCCGCTCAGGAGACCAAAGCGGGAGGGCCACCACTCAACCTGCCGGTCTCGCTCGACAAAATCCGCGCAGGGTTGTCGCAGCCCGCGCCGCTCGAGCCGCTGAAGGGCCTCACGGTCACGGACCAGCCGACGTTCCAAATCAACATCACCGAGCAGCAGAAGTTCGAAGATCTGTTATCGAAAATAAAGTTCGACGCTCCAGGACCGCAGGTCGCCGGCGGTATCGACGCGTACGAACAGCAACAGCTGATGTTCCCGCGTATAAACAATCCTCGTGTCCAGCCTTACGCGGCGTTCACGACTGGACAGGTCGCGACGCTGGCGGTTGAAGCGCTCATTGAGCAATACGTTGCAAAGAAAATGACAGGCGTCGTCGGCCCCGCGCTTCGCGAGCAGGCCGAGCGAGAGGCCCGCGAAGAAGTCGCACGCACGCTTGCATCGTACTGGGCGGCGCACACCGCTTCACCGCCAAACGCGCTCCCCGCAAAAGAGTAGACTCAGGCGCGATGCGCCTTCTTGCCGCACTCGCGCTCATCGTCTCGATGTCTGCAGGCGAAATCGAGCGTGCGCAGGCACTCGCGCGTGCTCGCGAGTCGGAGCGGCGGCAGTTCCACAGCCGGTACGTTTTCAACCTGCAGGACCCCGTCGTCTCGCAAATCGAGGTCGTGACCGAATTTCGCAGGCTCGTGATCATCGCGGAAGATCACGTGCTTCGCGGCGACTGGATGTTCACCCGCGGCCTCCGTGCCGCCGAGGAGGCGCTGGCGCCGGCACGCGGGCTGTTGACGCTCAAGGCCCAAGTACGTTTCAACCCGATGAATACGTACGTGGACGCTCCGCCCTATGCACTAGCGACCGGGCTGCTCGTTGGTAATGTTCAACTCCGCAATCTCGACACGCAGTTGACGCCGCAGTTCTCGGTTCCGTTTAAGACTCGTGATGGCCGGACGTTGAGCTCGTTTCTCGGCGCAAATCTCGAGGCGACCATTCCTTCGGATGCGATTGGCCAAACGACACAGGCGATTGCCGTGACCTTGAACGGCAAAGAAGTGGCGCGCACAACTGTCGACTTCGCGCGGATCGACTAGACAGCGACGCGGCCGAGCTTGACACGCCCCGCGTTCTGACGTTTAATCCTTCCATCCGGATTAACGGATATATCTGAATTGAGCAAGAGCGCCCCCGCAATTCTCGATCACCTCGCGTCTTTGGCCGACACGACGCGAAGCCGCTTGCTGCTGCTGCTCGACCGCCACGAGCTCACTGTCTCAGAGCTCTGCAGCATCATGCAGCTGCCGCAGTCGACGGTTAGCCGGCATCTAAAGGCATTAGCGGACAGCGGCTGGGTGTCGGCGCGAGCCGACGGCACGAGCCATCTCTATACGATGACTCGCGAGGAACTCGACCCCGCCGCTCGACGGTTGTGGTCGCTCGTTCGCGACCAGGTAGGGCCGGCGCCCGCGGCATCGCAAGACCAGCGGCGGCTCCTCGCGACGCTGACCGACCGGCGCACCAAGTCGCAGGAATTCTTCTCCTCGTCTGCCGGACAGTGGGATCGGCTGCGTGACGAGCTCTACGGCGAACGCGTCCATCTCGGAGCGCTTGCAGCCCTTGCACAGAGCGATTGGGTACTCGGCGATCTGGGTTGCGGAACCGGCGAAACCAGCGCTACGCTCGCCCCTTTCGTGCAGCACGTCATCGCCGTCGACGCCTCGGCCCAAATGCTGCAGGCCGCCCGCAAGCGCCTTCAGCCGTTCGACAACGTCGAGCTCAGGCGCGGCGACCTCGAGGCGCTTCCGATCGACGATGCGCGGCTCGACGCGGCGACGCTCATTCTCGTGCTGCACTACGTGCCGGAGCCGCAGCGCGCGGTCGCCGAAGTATCTCGCGTGCTGAAGCCCGGAGGGCGGTTTATCCTCGTCGACATGCTGCCGCACGATCGGGACAACTACAGACAGCAGATGGGCCACGTGTGGCGCGGGTTCGCGGAAGATCAAGTTGTTCGATTGCTCGAAGACGCAGCGTTTGAAAAAGTCCGAATCGTTCCGCTGGTGCCCGACGCTCGTGCGAAAGGTCCCGGCCTGTTTGTCGCAACCGGTGAAAAAGGAGAGTAGGAATGGCAACTGTCATCGAGAAGAAGCAGCACGCGTTCGACGCCGCCAAAGCGGCCGGCCGACCGCCGTACAAGGTGGCCGATCTCAGTCAGGCCGACTTCGGCCGCAAAGAGATGCGGCTGGCCGAGCAGGAAATGCCCGGACTCATGTCCATCCGCAAGGAATATGCGGCGAGCAAGCCGCTCGCGGGCACGCGGATCATGGGCAGCCTGCACATGACCATCCAGACGGCCGTCCTCATCGAGACGCTGGCCGAACTCGGCGCGGACGTGCGCTGGGTGTCGTGCAACATCTTCTCGACCCAGGATCATGCGGCCGCGGCAGTCGTCGTCGGCAAGGGCACCGTGCAGAACCCGACCGGTATTCCGGTGTTCGCCTGGAAGGGTGAGACGCTCGACGAATACTGGTGGTGCACGAACGAAGCGCTCGAATGGCCCGATGGCAGCGGACCGACCTCGATCGTCGACGACGGCGGCGACGCGACGCTGCTGCTCCACAAGGGTGTCGAGTTTGAGAAGGCCGGCAAGGTGCCCGCGTTCAAGCCGGAAAGCGAACCCGAAGAATGGGGCGTCATCCTCAAGCTGATCAGTGACCAGCTCGCGAAAGACAAGAATCGCTGGACCAAGCTCTCGAAAGACATGATCGGCGTCAGCGAAGAAACGACGACCGGCGTCCATCGCTTGTACCAGATGCAGGACAAGGGACAGCTCATGTTCCCGGCGATCAACGTCAACGACTCGGTCACCAAGAGCAAGTTCGACAACATCTACGGCTGCCGCCACTCGCTCACCGACGGCATCTGCCGCGCCAGCGACGTCATGATGGGCGGAAAAGTCGCAGTCGTGTTCGGCTTCGGCGAAGTCGGCAAGGGCTCGGCGCAGGCGCTGCGCGGCCAGGGCTGCCGCGTCATCGTCACCGAAATCGACCCGATCTGCGCGCTGCAGGCGGCGATGGAAGGCTACGAAGTCAACACCCTCGAGAACGTGGTCTCGACGGCAGACATCTTCATCACGACGACGGGCAACTTCAACATCATCACCGCCGAGCACATGAAGAAGATGAAGGACAAGGCCATCGTCGGAAACATCGGCCACTTCGACAACGAAATCGACATGGCCGGCCTGGCGAAGATTCCCGGAATCGAGCGTATTCAGATCAAGCCGCAATACGACGAGTGGAAGTTCCCCGACGGCCACAGCGTGATGGTGCTCGCCGAGGGACGTCTGCTGAACCTCGGATGCGCAACCGGCCACCCGAGCTTCGTGATGTCCGCGTCGTTCAGCAATCAGACGATCGCGCAGCTCGAGCTGTATGCGAACCGCAGCAAGTACGAAAAGAAGGTTTACATTCTTCCGAAGCACCTCGACGAGAAGGTCGCACGTCTGCACCTCGATCACCTCGGCGTGAAGCTCACGAAGCTGACGAAGGAGCAGGCCGATTACCTCGGTGTGCCGATCGAAGGGCCGTACAAGCCGGAGCACTATCGCTACTAAACCGGCGGCGAAGTTCGTAGAACTGGTCGGAAATCGAAGCCCGGCGCTGGCATCAGCGCCGGGCTTTTTCTTGTACGCCTACTGACCTGGTGTCGTGAGCGTGAAGTAGCTGTTCGCTGGCGCGGTGAACGTGAACGACCCGTTGGTGACGACGACGTCGGCGCCTCGCGCGAAGTTGTTGCTGCCGTCTGTCCGGTAGAACTGAAGCACTCCGGGCGTTCCTATCCCGCTCAAAGAACCATTGAATGTGATCGCGGATCCCCCGGCGTTACGGGCCACGATCGTGACTTGCCCCGTCGCGGGATGTCTGAACGCGTAGATCGTCAAACCCGACGCCGAGGCGCCGATGCGAATCGCGCCGGCTTTGACGTATCTGGCGATCTGCGCCATCTGATAAAAGGTCTGGCGCGGCGTGTAGACGCCTGTCGAGCTGTTGTATGCAATCAGCGGCGGCGCGAACTCGTTGTCGTTGGGCGGCGTCGTTCCGCGTCCGGCGAGAATCGCGTGGTTGTAAACGCTGTCATAGGCGTCCCAGAACATCACGGCCGCGGCGTTTTGGCCGATGTACGACAAGACGTCCGGTATGGCTGCCGTTTCTGTCATCCAGAAGTTGCGCGACGGATATGCCGAGCCGGAAATCTTCGCCGCCGCGCCTCCCGTCGACCCTCCCGAATAATCGTGCAGCGCAAAGTGGTCGACCTTGCTCATCACTGTGGCGTTGCCGAGCATCGCCGGCATGTACGTGTTCACACCGTTTGTGACGATCGCCGTGCTTGGCCCGGTCAACTTCAACCACGACAGCCCCATCGCATCCAGCTTTTGCGAAAGCTTCTGCAGCAGCCGCGCATACTGATCCGCTGCAACCTGCGGCCCTTCGATGCCGTCCCAGTCTGTTTCCGTGAGCGGGTCGACCATGTCGAACTGGACGTTCTCGACGGTGATCGCGTAGTACAGCATCGTCGACATCATCTCGACCCACTCGTCTTCTTGATTGGTGTGGATGTCCGAGCCGCCGATCCACGTTGGAGTCTGCCCCATCAGGCTGAGAATGATCCGCGAGGTGACGCCCTTCTGATTCAAGTACCGCAGAGTGCCCCACAGATTCTGGAACTTGGCGCCGGAATAGATCGAGTTGTAGTAAGTCCAGTTCGCCACCGACGGATCGTTGTTGTCGTTGGAGGCTTCCCAGTCCTGCATGTCGAACGCGACGCGCCACGTTTGTGCCCCGAGCGTGTCCACCAACATGTCGAGCACGGGCATCGACTCGCCGTTCTTCCAACTGAGGGAATTCAAGTTCACGCCGAATCCGTCCATCGTCTGGAACGTCTGAGCGCCGTTGACCGTGAGGCTCGATCCAGAAGCGGCGCTAACCGTAATGCTCACGGGCGCAGACGCGACCGTATTTCCGCTCCCGTCGCGGCCAATCGCCGTCAACGTGTGCGGGCCCGCCGCGGCTGTGACTGACGTCGAGTACGGCGCCGTTGTGTCTTCAGCGCCGACATTGACGCCGTCGACGCGGAACTGTACACCCACGATCGACCCGGACGCAGTCGCCGAGATCGAGAACGCACTCGAGACCGTCGCGCCTGCAGCCGGAGATGAGATAGCAACGCTGTTGGGAGTGGGCGCGGCGGTGAAGTCGACGCCCGTCGTGTTCCCATTCACCATCAAGGTGCGGCTCGACGGCGTGAACGCGTATCCGGTCTTGAACGGAGTGACCGTGTACGCGCCACTCGTCACGCCCGACAGAGTGAACTCTCCGGATCCATTCGCAACCACGCTGCGGGTCGCGGCGCCGCTCAGGTTTATCGTCGTACCGGCGCCATTCGCCGACGGCGTGATCGCCCCTGATACCGTGAACGTCGGCCCCGTCACGACGAGCGTGACGGTAGTGCTCTTGGTGGTCGAACCGTCATTTCCGGTGATCGTCAGTGTCGAGTTGCCAGTCGGAGTACTCGCCGCAGTACTGACGTCAAGCGTCGCGCTTCCCGAAGTGTTGATCGACGACGGGGTGAACGAAGCCGACGCGTTCGTCGGTAACCCGCTCACGCCAAGCGTAACCGGTCCGCTAAATCCATTCTGCGCTCCAACGGTCGCGGTAAACGTCGTGCCGCTTCCCTGCACGACGGTCTGCGAAGCGGGAGCAGCCGAGAGCGTGAACGATGGCCCGGTCGGCACCTGTACAACTTCGATCGCCGACAGCTTCGCGTTGTCGACACCAGAAATGAACGCGAGGTTCAAGGTGCCGTCCGTCACGCTCACTTGCGATGTCAATGCGAGCGCGGTGTTGGCGCCGACCCGAGACCAGATGTCGAGGTTGTCGGCAATCAGCTGCCCTTCAGCTGTGACATCGAAAACACGCTTGCCTGCGCTGGTCCAGTACAGCTCCGCGAAGTAAAGCGTGACGCCGTAGGTACCGCTTGGAACGGCAAGGTTGTACGAGAAGTTGCCGAAACGCTCGGTCCTGAACAAGGGATCGTCGACGGTGCCGCCAATCGCTGCAGTTGTCGAATAGGTCTGCCCACCGGAGAAGTTTCTGTCCGCGTCCCATACCCTCGTCATGCTGTCGGCGAAGGTTGGACCACCGGCGTTGATCCGAATCGGGGTAAACGTCTGTGCGGGATTGACGGTGACGATGACGTCGTCGGTGGACGAGAGCGCCGAATCGCTGACCGTGAGACGCAGCGTGTAGGAGCCGGTCGTCGAGAATGTGGCCGTTGGCGAAAGCGCTGCAGCGTCGGAGAACGAGACCGTTCCGGGGCCTGAGACTCGCGACCAGGCGTATGAGAGCGAACCCGGCGGCGACGGCAGGCCGTCGTCGGACGCCGTGGCCGTCATGCCCACCGACATCGTGGGAGCCGTGATGGTTTTGTCGGAACCTGCGTTGACCGTGGGACGTTGATTGGTTTGCGGGAGGACCGTCACCACGACGTCGTCAGATGTAGACAGAGCGGAGTCGCTTCCGGTGAGGCGAAGGGTGTACGTGCCGGTCGCTGTGAACGTGGCCGTTGTCGACAACGCCGACGGGTTGGAAAAGCTGACGCTCGCGGGTCCGGACACCATGGACCATCCGTATGTCGTCGCACCCGGAGGCGCCGGCAACCCGTCGTCGCTTCCTGTGCCCGTCAAACCTACTGACATCGTCGGCGCGGTGATCGTCTTGTCCGCGCCCGCATTCACCGTCGGCGGCTGATTGGTTACAGATGTCGGCGTGACCTGAATCGCGGATACCTTTGCATTGTCAACGCTCGTTAGGAAGTTGATGTTCAGCACGCCGTCGTTGACGGTCGTCGTCACCGTGCGTACCAGGGCGGCGTTTGCTCCGACGGCCGCCCAGATATCGAGGTTGCTGATAACGGTGGTGCCTTCGACGGCAACGTTGAAGACCCGCTTGCCCGCGGAGGTCCAATAGAGCTCGGCGAAATGCAGGGCGACGCTGTAGGTGCCGTTTGGCACCGGCAGGCTGTAAGAGAAATTGCCGTATCGCTCGGTCTGGTATAGGGCGTCGTCGACCGTGCCGGAAATGGCGACTACCTTGGTAAATGTGTTGCCACCGGTGAAGTGCCCGTCGGCCGCCCACACCTTTGACGTGCTGTCAGTGAACGCAGGACCACCCGCGTTGATCCTGCGGCTTGTGACCAACAGGGAAACGGTCAGCGTCGGGCCGGCCGTCCCACTTCCGTTTGACCCCGTGAACGCCGTCGCCGTGACTGTGTGGGACCCAAGGCTGGGCGTCCACGCCGCGTAATTGCCGCTTGTGTCTCCCCCAAGGGAGTACGGGACGACGGCGTCTGTCCTGTAATTTGCCGTCGCATCAAGACCAAACCTCACGCTGCCTGTGGTGGAAGGGGTGGTGTTGGCCCGGATATTTAGATTGACTGTCGGCAATGCGGACAGGTCGATGGTCGCCCCATTGGGGATTGGGTCGAACCCGGCGATTGGAACGTCCGTGTCGGCGTTGAGCAGCGTAAGGCTGTTGACGGTCTGTGCGGCTGCTTTCGCCGGATACAGAAGCACGGAACAGCACGCGATCGAAAGGAAGAAGGCGCGGCGGCGAGCGTTGGGCGAACAAGCCATATCGGGGAAAATGGTGCTGCATTTTGCACGCCACTGCAGGGTTTTCCACAAACTTTTCCGCCGATAGGCAGACTTTTCTCGCCGAATCTGAAACCTTATTCGACCTTCGGCGCGTCTCCCTCACGTCCCACGAGACGTTCCTGTCTGAGCGCCGCTGCTCCGAGCATGCCGCCCATTCCCATCGATTCGACGGCGCTGCTCGGGATGAGCATGAGCGCGCCCTTCTCTTTCAGTCCTTCGTACAGCATGTTCATCGCGCGTAAATGGAGTGCCGTCGGATTTTCGTGGTACGACTTGGCCGCTTCCTGAAACGAACGCGCAATCTCGACTTCGGCCTGTCCGAGGATGATCCGCGCCTGCTTCTCGCGCGCGGCCTGTGCTTCGCGCGACATCGCGTCCTGCAGGGCGCTCGGAATCACCACGTCCCGCATTTCCACCGACTGCACGGTGATGCCCCAGGGATTCGATCGCGCATCAATCAACTGCTGGAGCTCCGTTTCGATCTTCTCGCGGCCCCGCAGCAGATCGGTCAGTCCGGTCCGGCCGATGATGTCTCGGAGCGCGGTCTGCGCGGCCCAACTCACTGCTTGCGAGTAGTGCTGCACTTCGAGGGCGGCCTGTTTCGGATCGTGGACCATCCAGAACAGCACCGCGTCTACGTTGACGGGCACCGTGTCGGACGTCAGTGTCTGCTCGGCGGCGAAGCTCGTCGTGATGGTCCGCTGATCTATCCACGCCGACACCGTGTCGATGTACGGGATGATCCAGAAGAGCCCCGGGCCGCGCATCGCTTGGAACCTGCCGAGACGGAGGACGATGCCGCGCTCCCACTGCTGCGCGATCTTGGGCGACTGCATCGCGACCAAGCCGAGGAGAGCAGCCACCACGGCCGGCACCGGATTGCCGGACGCAAAGGACAGCAACACTCCAAGTACGAGAAAACCGGCGAACACGAGAAACGACACGATGTTCACGAGCAGCTCCTTTCGCGATGTCCAGTCACTTCCCCGATCGATGAGCGCGCAACGCGGCGATGATCTCGTCGGCGCTGAACCCGTGCGACTCGCCGTCCGCGAGCACCCTCGTCGCGAACGCTCGCAGCCGTCGGGCGTGCTCCGAGGCAGGGCGCGCCTCGGCTCGGCTCGCACGCACGAACGTGCCGACGCCCCGCCGCGTCTCGAAGACTCCGGCGCGTTCGAGCTCGCTGTACACGCGCGCGATCGTGTTGGCGTTCACTTTCAGCTCGACCGCCAGCTCGCGCACCGTCGGCAACTGGTCGCCGGGCTTCAGCCGCCCTGCGGCGATTGCGGCCCGCAGGCCGCGCTCGACCTGTGCGTAGATCGGCGTGGCGTCGCCGGTGTCGAGCGTCACGAGCATTGCACTATTATACTAGTTCATTAGTACAATTGTTCCGCGATACCCGATGTGATACGCTTTTCCGCGTCGATGCTGACCCTCCACCATCACTCGCACGTCCATCACCATCGCGGCACACGTCCGCGGAGTTGCGCGTGATCCAGGGTCGTTAAACGTCACCCGAACGAACACAGCAGCCCCGCCCGACCGGCGGGGTTTTTTATTTATGGACTACTCAAAACTGAACGGACTGATACCGGCGGTGATTCAGGACGCCGACTCCAACGAAGTCCTGATGGTGGGCTTCATGAACGACGTCGCCCTCGCGAAGACCCGGGAAACGGGGTTTGCCACGTTCTTCAGCCGCACCCGGAACGCGCTGTGGATGAAAGGCGAAACCTCGGGCAACCGTCTGGCGGTGACCGACATCCTCGTCGATTGCGACGATGACACCGTGTTGGTGAAGGTGAAGCGTCACGGGGATGGCAACGTCTGCCACACAGGCGAGCGGACGTGTTTCTATCGAAAGCTGGACGCGTGATGAAACTGAAGCTCGGCATCCCGAAAGGCTCGTTGCAGGACGCGACGGTGCAGTTGTTCGCACGCGCAGGGTTCAACATCTACGTCGGCTCGCGCTCGTATTTTCCGTCCATCGACGATTCGGAAATCGAGTGCATGTTGATTCGCGCGCAGGAGATGGCTCGCTACGTCTCCGACGGCGTGCTCGACGCCGGTCTCACGGGTCAGGATTGGATCCAGGAACACGAACTCGGCGAGGGCAAAACCGGCGTGCTCCAAAGCGTGGCGGACTTAATCTACGCGAAACAGAGTTTTGGAAAAGTACGCTGGGTGCTCGCCGCGCCCGAAGAATCCCCGTTCAAGACGCCCAAAGATCTCGAAGGCAAGACGATTGCGACCGAGCTCGTTCGCGTGACGAACGAGTATTTCAAGAGGCAAGGCGTCAAGGTCAACGTCGAATTCTCGTGGGGTGCGACAGAGGTCAAGCCGCCGGTTCTCGCGGACGCCATTGTCGAAGCGACCGAGACCGGATCGACGCTCCGCGCCAACCGGCTCGCCATCATCGGCGAGGTCATGCAGTCGAATACACAGCTCATCGCCAACACCACAGCACTCGCCGACCCAGCCAAGCGTACGAAACTCGAAAACATCGCGCTGCTCCTCAAAGCCGCGATCGAGGCGCAGGGCCGCGTCGGATTGATGATGAACGTCCGCTCAGGCGATTCTTTGCACAAAGTGATCGCGCTGCTGCCCGCGCTGAAGGGCCCCACAATTTCTCCTCTCAACAACAGCGATTGGGTCGCCGTGAATACCATCATTGAGGAGAAGACCGTTCGGGATCTGATCCCCAGGCTCAAGGCCGCGGGTGCCGAAGGCATCGTTGAATACCCGTTGAACAAGATCGTGCTGTGATGCGCATCATCGATGCGAAAAACCGGCGTCAACTGGAAGCACTCGTCGCGCGTGACGCCCGCGCAGACGCCGCATTCGACAAAAACGTACGAGACATCGTCAGCGCGGTGCGCCGCGGCGGCGACAAGGTCCTCGCGCGTTTCGCCGAGCAATTCGACAACGCGTCGGAACCGCTCGAGGTGACGAAGGCCGAGATGCGGGATTATGCGGCGCTCGTGGCGCCCGACGTGCGCCGCGCGATCAAGACGGCGGCGCGCAACATCGCGAAGGTGGCCTTTCGACAAATCCCGAAACATTGGGACGTGAGCGTTGTTCCTGGCGTGTCCATCGAGCAGCGTGTGGAACCGCTGACACGCGTTGGCTGCTACGTGCCCGGCGGGCGATTTCCGCTGCCTTCGTCCCTCCTGATGACGGCTGTGCCGGCACGTGTGGCGGGGGTCCGGGAAGTGGTGGTCATGTGCCCGCGGCCCGAACCGGTAGTCATGGCGGCCGCGCTCGAAGCCGGCGTGACGAAGATGTTCCGCATCGGCGGCGCACACGCGATCGCGGCGTTGGCCTACGGTACCGCGCGAGTGCCGAAGGTCGACAAGATCGTCGGCCCCGGCAACCGGTTCGTCGCTGCCGCCAAAGCCATCGTCGCCGGCGACTGCGCGATCGACTTCTACGCCGGGCCGACTGAAATCGTCATCGTGGCCGGAGGGGGCCGCGCCGAGTGGATCGCGGCCGACCTGATTGCACAGGCAGAGCACGATCCCGACGCGCGCTCCATCTTCATCACCTGGAGCCGTCCGCTCGCCGAGCGTGTCTCTCGCATCGTCGACGCGGTCGCCGCAACGCGCGACGTCGTCAAGCGCTCCTTGAAAGCGCATGGCGCGATCGTCATTACGCGCTCCGCCGACGAGGCGATGAATCTCGCGAATTGGATTTCGCCGGAGCATCTCGTCGTGGATCGCGAGTCCCTGACGCGGCGGCCGATCACTGCCGGCGCGATCTTCGTCGGTCCGTTCACGGCGCAGGCCGCCGGCGACTACGCGACGGGATCGAATCACGTGCTGCCGACGGCTGGGGCCGCGCGGTTTCGCGGCGGGCTGAGCGCCGCCGACTTCGTACGGGTCATGTCCGTGCAGCGCGTCAGTCGCGCAGGCCTCAAGGCGCTGGCGCCAACGATCATCCCGCTTGCCCGCGCTGAAGGTCTCGTTGCGCACGCTGAGTCGATCGAGGTGCGGCTATGACCGACCTCAAGTCGCACTACGAAAAACCCGCGGAGATGTATGACGGGCTCCGCCTGCACCAGAACGAGAACACCGAAGGGTGCTCGCCTCGTGTGCTCGAAGCGCTCGCAAGGCTGACGCGCACCGACCTGGGTTTCTATCCTCCGTACTCCGCGGCGACAGACGCTGCGGCCCGATACTTTGGCGTTCCCGCCGACCGTGTCGCGCTCGTCAACGGCCTCGACGAGGGGATCATGGGCGCGGCCATCGCGTACCTTCGGCCATCGGCAGGCAGCCACGTTGTTCCGGAAGCGCTCGTACCTGAACCAGCGTTCGAGATCTTTCGCTTCGACACCGCGGTTGCGGGAGGCCGGCTCGTCCAGGTGATGCCGAGAGAAGACTTCGCGTTCGCGCTGGACGAAGTCCTCGCGGCGATCACTCCTGCGACGCGGGTCGTATTCATCACGAGCCCGAACAATCCGACCGGCGTTTCCGTGCCGCTCGAGGCGATTCGCACGGTCGCGGCACGCGTGCCCAAGGAAGCAATCGTGTTCGTGGACGAGGCGTACGCCGAATTTTCTGGCCGCAGCTTCATCTCGGAACTCCCCGCCTTTCCAAATGTCGTCGTAGGCCGCACCTTTTCAAAGGCGTTCGGACTGGCCGCGATCCGGATCGGCGCGGTGATCGGCAGCCCGGAGGTCGTCGATCCGATCCGTCACGTAGTACCCGTCTACAGCGTCAACATCGCTGCCGTTGCCGCGCTCCAGGCCGCGCTGCAGGACACCGACTACTTGAATGACTACCTCAGGCAGGTCGAGGAATCGAAAGCCCTGCTCTACGCCGCGTGCGACCGGTTGAATCTTGGGTACTGGAAAAGCGACGCGAACTTCGTACTCGTGCGCGTTGGGGAGCGCGTCGCCGACGTGATTGAGTTCGCGAAGTCACGCGGCGTGTTTCTACGCAATCGATCCACAGAGCCCGGATGTGCCGGGTGTCTGCGATTCGGAACCGGCGTCGTCGCGCACACAAAACGGGGCATCGCCGTGCTCGAGGAGGCGCTGTGCGCCGTGCGGTAATCGATCGGCAAACCACCGAAACGCAAATCGCGTTGACGCTGACACTCGAAGGCCATGGACGCTATCAGGTGCGGACGGGCATCCGATTCCTCGACCACATGCTGGAGTTGTTTACCCGTCACGGGGGATTCGATCTGAAAGTGCAGGCTACCGGCGATCTCGACGTCGATCAGCACCACACGGTCGAAGATCTCGGGATCGCGCTCGGCGAAGCTGTCTCTCAGGCGATTGGCAACCGAAAAGGCATCAACCGCGCGGGCTACTTCATCATGCCCATGGACGAAACGCTCGCGGTTGCAGCCATCGACCTCGGCGGAAGGCCGCATGCCGCCGTCGATTTGAAAGTCAAAGTACTAAAGGTCGGCGACCTGCAGACCGAACTCGTGCACGACTTCTTTGAAGGGTTTGCAATCGGCGCGCGCGCGAACGTGCACGTCAAGGTGATGTACGGACGTTCGAGCCATCACCACATCGAAGCGGTGTTCAAGGCGTTTGCCCGGGCGCTTCGCGTCGCCGTCGCGAAGGACAAGCGGCTCGCAAGGATGCTTCCGAGTACGAAGGGCCTGTTGTGATCGCGCTGATTGATTACAAGGCCGGGAACCTCACATCCGTGCGCAAGGCGTTCGCCGCGCTTGGAGCCGAGCTGTTCACTCCCGAACGCCCGGACGATCTGTCAACGGCCGACGCGATCGTCGTTCCAGGGGTCGGACATTTCGGCGCGACGAAAGCGCTCGGTCCCGAGTGGATCGACGCGATTCTCGCGCGCGTCGGCGAACTGCGGCCCCTGCTCGGCATCTGCCTCGGCATGCAGTGGCTCTTCGAAGGCAGCGAGGAGGCGCCAGAACTCCCGGGCCTCGGACTCCTCAGCGGCCGGTGTTACCGGCTCCCATCGCACGGAGTGAAGATCCCTCACGTCGGATGGAATTCGCTCGACCTCACCCGCGAAGGCTCCATCGTCGACGGCGTGGCGCAGAACGCGCAGGTGTACTTCACGCACAGCTTCGTCGCGCCCGTGACGGGCGACTCTGTGGCGGTGACGACGCACGGCGAGCCGTTCGCGGCCATCGTGCAGCGTGGGCATGTCGCGGGCGTGCAGTTTCATCCTGAAAAGTCGAGCGACGTCGGACTGCAGGTGCTCAGAAACTTTCTGAGCATGATCGAGTAGACGATGCTATCGAAGCGCATCATCGCCTGTCTTGACGTGCGGGATGGCCAGGTCGTCAAAGGAATCAACTTCGAAGGCCTTCGCGCCGCGGGCGATCCCGCCGAGCTGGCGCGGCGGTACAACGCTGAAGGCGTCGACGAACTGGTGATTCTCGATATCACCGCCACGCTCGAGCGCCGTCGCGCGTTAGCGGACACCATCCGAGCCGTCGCGAAGGAACTGTTCATCCCGCTGGCCGTCGGCGGAGGCATCCGCACCGAGGCCGACGCCGCTGCGGCGGTCGATGCGGGTGCGGACAAGGTGAGTTTGAATACGGCGGCCCTTTCGAATCCATCACTGATCACGACGCTCGCAGAGCGTTACGGCAGTCAGGCCGTGCTGGTGGCGATTGATGCGAAATGGGAAGGCGAACGGGCAGCCGTTTACGTTCGGAGCGGCAGCACGCCAGGCAACCGCGACGCTGTCGGCTGGGCGAAGGAAGCGGAAGATCGCGGCGCAGGAGAAATCCTGCTGACGTCGATTGACCGCGACGGGACGAAAGTTGGCTTCGACTGCCGGCTCACCGCGGCCGTGTCGAGCGCGGTCTCCATTCCCGTCATCGCGTCGGGAGGGGCTGGAACGCTCGACCACTTCGTCGAGGTCTTCACCACCGGCCGCGCCGACGCCGCGCTTGCCGCCTCGATCTTCCACTATGCCGAAACGAGCGTGGCGCATCTCAAGAAACATTTGCGCGCCACCGGCATTCCGGTGCGCCTGTAAACCGCGAATTCACTCCGTCACCAGATGCTGATCCCCTCCATCGATCTTCAAAACGGCGCCGTCGTCCAGCTCGTACAGGGCGAGCGTCTTGCGATTCGCGACGACGACGTCTTCAAGTGGGTGAGAAAGTTCGAGCGCTTTCCCAAAGTGCAGGTGATCGATCTCGACGCCGCGATGGGCCGCGGCGACAACCTGTCGATCGTTCGGCAGATTGCGCCAGCGCTCGCGTGCCGTGTCGGCGGAGGCATTCGAACCGTCGAGCGGGCGGTCGACGTGCTCGCGGCAGGGGCGAAGAAGATCATCGCGAGCTCATCCCTGTTCCGCGACGGCAAACCCGACGTGGCCTTCGCGAAAGAGCTCGCTGACGCCGTCGGCGTCGAGAGGATCATTGCCGCCGTCGACAGTAAAGGTGGCCACGTCGTCATCCACGGATGGAAGACGCCGCTGTCAATCAGCGCGGTCGAGGCCGTCAAGGCACTCGAGCCCTTCTGCGGCGAGTTCCTGTACACACATGTCGATTCCGAAGGTCTCATGGGCGGCACGAATCGCGACGCCATCATGGCGGTCCGCAATGCCACGGCGCGCGCGGTCACCGCGGCCGGCGGCATTACGACGCAGCAGGAAATAGATGACCTCGATTCGAACGGTGTCGACGCCGTCGTAGGAATGGCGCTGTACACCGGCACGTTGAAGCTCACGGATCCGCTTACAAATCCTTGATACACTAGGTAGTTGTCGGTATTTCCTACGACCGCGACCGTCCCTGACGTCGGGCAGACGTCGTCGCCGACACCCGCGGATGCGCGGGCGATTGCGGACGGGAAATTTCTGCAGGTCGGCGGGAAGAGATTTTTCGTCAAGGGCGTGACGTACGGCACGTTCGCGCCGGACGAACACGGATATCAGTTCCCGCCGCCCGCACGCGTCGCCGAAGACTTCCGTCTGATGGCGACGCTCGGGATCAACACAGTACGCACCTACACGCCGCCGCGCATCGACCTGCTCGACGAAGCGGCCCGTCACGGGCTTCGGGTGATGGTCGGGCTTCCGTGGCCGCAGCACGTCGCGTTTCTCGACGACCGCAAGCTGACGCGCAAAATCAGACACGACATCGTGAAGCAGGTCCGAGGACTTGGCGGCCACCCTGGCGTGCTGATGCTGGCCCTGGGCAATGAAATTCCGCCCGGCGTCGTGCGTTGGCACGGCAACGTTCGCGTCGAAAATTTCCTGCGCGACCTGTACGAGGACGCGAAATCCGCCGCGCCGGACTCACTGTTCACATACGTGAACTTTCCACCGACGGAATTTCTGGATCTGTCGTTCTTCGACGTCTGCGCATTCAACGTCTATCTGCATCGCGAATCGGAATTGCGTGCGTACCTCGGCCGCCTGCAGCACGTCGCGGGTCATAAGCCGCTGCTGCTCGCGGAAGCTGGCGCCGATTCCATCCGCGAGGGAGAACAGGGTCAGGCCGACATCACCGCCATGCACATCCGCGCCGCGTTTTCTGAAGGCGCTTGCGGTGCGGTCGCGTATGCCTGGACGGACGAGTGGTGGCGCGGCGGCTACGAAATTCATGATTGGAAATTCGGCCTCGTCGATCGCGACCGGCGGCCGAAGCCGGCCGCGGCGGCTGTCGCGAGCGCGTTCGCCGATGCTCCGTTCTCGGCCGAAGCGAAGGCCACGTGGCCGCGCGTCTCCGTCGTCGTGTGCGCCTACAATGCGGCCGACACACTCGAAGACAACCTCACGTCGCTCGACAACCTCACGTATCCGGATTACGAAGTTATTCTCGTCAACGACGGATCTCGTGACGCGACGGGGGAAATCGGCCGCCGCCATTCGCGCGTGCGCGTCGTCGACGTCCCCAACGCCGGCTTGAGCGCCGCGCGCAACGTCGGGCTCGCTGAGGCAACCGGGGAAATTGTCGCGTATACCGACGCCGATACGCGCGTCGATCCCGACTGGCTCACGTTTCTCGTCCAGCCGTTCCTGAATTCCGACGTCGTCGGCTCCGGCGGACCGAACGTCGTGCCTAAAGACGATCCGCCGATCGCCCAGTGCATCGCGCGTGCTCCCGGTGGACCGACGCACGTTCTCCTCGACGACCGCATCGCCGAGCATGTCCCTGGCTGCAACATGGCCTTCCGCCGAGACGCGCTGCTCGCAATCGGCGGATTCAATCCGATCTATCTGCGCGCCGGCGACGATGTGGACGTGTGCTGGCGGCTGCAGGCGCGCGGCTGGAAAATCGGGTTTGCCGCGGCAGCGCTCGTATGGCATCACCACCGCTCTTCTATCAAGGCGTACTGGCGGCAGCAGGTCGGCTACGGAGAAGGCGAAACGTGGCTGATGGCGCACCACCCGGATAAGTTCCTCGACGGGCACATGCTGTGGCACGGGCGCATCTATAGCCCGCTGCCGTTCGTGCGCTCGCTATGGGGAACGCGGATCAACGCGGGCGTATGGGGCACGGCCGCGTTTCCGTCGGTTTACCGGGCTGACGTTCATCCGTTCGCGTTCCTGCCGCACTCGATTAAATGGCAGGTCATTTCGTCCGTGCTCACGGTGGCCGGCCTTATCGTCGCTTCACTTGGCAAACATGGGTGGGCTGCGGCGCTGCTACTCAGCAGCGGCGGATTCGGGCTCGCATTCACTGTGGCGAAAAACGTCGCATACGCAATGCGCTCGGACGTCAGCTCGCTGAAGGGCAGCCGACTGTGGTACCGCGCCATGGTCGCCTACCTTCACTTCCTTCAACCGATCGCTCGTCTGCGCGGGCAGATTCGAGGAATGCTCTCGCCGGCGACTACGCGGTTGCCAGCGCCCGAAGCGCAGACGAGCCGAGGTCCGCGGCCATCGATGCGCGAGGTGGGTCGCGGCCTGGCGCTGCTCGCCGGCACCGTCATAGAGGACTGCTTCTGGAGCGAGCAGTGGACGTCGGCCGATCGCGTGCTGTCGCAGATCACCGACTGGCTGCGGCGCTCGCGCGCCGTCCGATCGATCGAGATTGACGACGGGTGGTCGGACGACCGGGACGTGAGCGTCATCATCGGACGGTGGGGCTGGATCGATATCCGCGCGTTGACGGAAGAGCACGGGGGCGGCAAAACGCTGCTGAGGATCGGCACGCAAATGCGCCCGACAACGTTCGGCATGGTCGCGGCCATCGGGCTTGGCGCGGGTTTGCTCGTGGCCGCGGCTGCAGGCCTCACGCTTCGCTGGCCGATGGCTGGTGCCGCCACAGCCGCGCTGACCCTTTTCATCGTCGGTCTGATGGTCTGGCGAACGGCGCAGACGACGGCGATTGTGCGGCGTGCGGTCCAGCGTATCGCGGTGAATCAGGACATGGTGTCGCTGCCGTCGGCGCCTGCATGGGCGCCCATCATCTCGCCGTCGAGGCTTCGCGCGTACAGCCTGCGCAGTGCGCTGATCTTTCTCGTGATGATCATCGGGATGGGCACCGGGACGTTCATGCTCAGGGAAGCGGCCACGGCCGTGACGCTCGTGATTGGCGCACCGAACGCGGCCGCAAGCGGGCCCACGCTCACCGCGTACCTCAACACGCCTGGCGGAGTGGTCATCGCGAAGAACGGTGACGTGTATCTTGCGGACTCGAACAACGATGTGATCAAACGCATCGACCGGCTGACGGGCGTAGCGATTGTCGTCGGCAATGGGCGGAACGGATTCGGAGGCGATGGCGGGCCGGCGACGCGCGCGCAGCTCGACACTCCAGATGGCGTGGCGATTGCGCCCGACGGCGACCTTATCGTCGCGGACTCGCGCAACGATCGCATTCGCCGCGTCGATTCGGTGACGCGGCTCATCACGACAATCGCAGGATCAGGCGACAACGGGTACGACGGCGACGACAAGCCCGCGACGGAGGCCGCCCTGAACAATCCCGACGCGGTGGCCGCGGCCCCGAACGGCGACATCTACATCGCCGACACGCTCAACAACCGCATTCGGATGGTTGACCATGCGACCGGACTGATTCAGACGGTTGCGGGCGACGGCGAAACTGGAGGATCCGGTTCGATCGGCGATGGCGGACCGGCGACCAGCGCGCATCTCTTCATGCCGAGCGACGTCCAGATCGCGCGCAACGGCGACATCTATATCGCCGACATGCAGCACAACCGCATCCGCAAAGTCGACGCCCGGACGAAGATCATCACTACCGTCGCGGGCAACGGGATGTTCGGCGCGGCCGGTGACAACGGTCCTGCGACGGCCGCGAGCCTGGCCAACCCTGCGGGCGTCGCACTGGTCGAGGACACGCTCGGGCGCATGACCATCTTCATCGCGGACTACTACAACGGCTCGATCCGCTCGGTAGGGCCGGACGGCATCATGCGGAACGTGAGCGACGAGGGCCGCGTGAAGTTCGGCGCGCCCTCACGCGTGGCGTATGCGCCCGGCACCCAGTGGCTCTACGTCGCCGACGCGAACAACCATCAGGTCGTCGCGCTCAATGTGCCGTCGGCGACGCTTGGCGCCCGGGCAACCCGGCCTGCGGTGCCGCGTGCGCCCGCCCGAAAGATCGGCTGAGATGACCCGCACGCAGACCGGCGACACGCCTCTCAGTCGATGGATGCTGTCGTTTCTGCGTCCGCATCGCGGACGCGTCGGGCTGCTCGCCTTTCTGCTGCTCAGTGAGATCGTGCTGGGCGTCCTTCAGCCGTGGCCGTTCGCCATCGCCATCGACTACGTCCTCGGCAGCAACCGCTTCCCGGCGCGTATTCAGTCGTTCGTGGACGCGGTCACGCACGGGCAGAAATTCCAACTGTTGATTCTTGTCGTGGTGGCCGGTATCGCGCTGCAGTTGATCAATCAATTCGTGTCGGCATACGGCACACAGGTGCAGGTCGACACGGGCCAGCGGATGGTTTACGACCTGCGCTACAAGCTGTTCAACCATCTGCAGGCGCTCGGTCTCCATCACCACATCACGACGAGCACCAGCGACGCCGTGTACCGCGTCGACGTGGACGCGTACTCGATCGAAAACCTGGTGATGAGCGGCATCTTCCCACTGGCGACGGCGGTGACCTCCCTTGTCGTCATGTTCTCCATCCTGGCGTACAAGGATCTGACGATCGCGCTGCTGTCGCTCATGGTTGTGCCGTTTCTGTATGTATGCCTGCGCTACTACACGGCAACCCTGGTGAATCGCGAGGAGCGCGTCAAAGAGCTCGAGTCGAAGCTGCTTGGACGGCTGTACGAGACGTTTTCGGCGATGCGCCTCGTCAAAAGCTTCGCGCGAGAGCCGTACGAGGCCGATCGTTACGCGCAAGCGGGCGCGAACACCATGAATGCGCGCATCAACATCACGTGGCAGCAGTCGCTTTTCTCAGTAGCCGTCAGTACGATCACTATTCTCGGCACGGGAGTGATAGTTGTCGTCGGCGGCGTTCATGTAATGCGGGGACAACTCAAGGTTGGCGAGCTGACGGTCGTCGTGAGCTACCTCGCGGCCGTGTACGGTCCGCTTTCTTCCATCGCGCACACGACAGGACAGCTGCAAGGCGCGGTTGCCGGCGCGCGTCGCGTCCGCGCGATGTTTGCGCTCACACCGGAAACTGAGGATGCGCCGAATGCGATCGACGCGTCGAAGGTGGTGGGCGACATCAGGTTCGAGAACGTCGGATTTGACTACCCCGACGGCACCAAAGTACTTCACGACATCGACTTCACCGCGAAGCCCGGCGAGGTTGTCGCCCTTGTCGGCCTGACCGGCGCGGGAAAAACCACGCTCGTCAGCCTGATTCCGCGTTTTTACGATGCGACCGCCGGCCGCGTGTCAATCGACGGCGTCGACGTGCGGGAATACCGCGTGCGTTCTCTGCGCGAGAAGATCGCGATTGTGCTGCAGGACCCGGTCCTCTTTGCCGGCACAATTGCCGAAAACATCAGGTACGGGCGGCTCGACGCGTCGGACGAGGAAGTCGAAGAGGCCGCGAGGGCGGCCCACGCCCACGAGTTCATCTCTCACCTCGCCAAGGGCTACGACACCGACATCGCGCAAGCTGGCGCAAGCCTGTCGGGCGGCGAACGTCAGCGGCTCAGCGTCGCCCGGGCGATCGTGAAGAACGCTCCCATCCTGATCCTGGACGAACCGACGTCATCGCTCGACGCGATTTCCGAGGAAATCGTTTTTTCGGCGCTTCGCCGCCTTCGCGCCGGTCGAACGACGATCGTGATCGCGCATCGCCTGTCCACGGTTCGCGACGCCGACTGCATTCTCGTGCTGGACGGCGGACAAATCGCCGCGAAAGGCCGTCACGAAGAACTGCTGCAGAGCAGCCAGTTGTACCGGCGAATGTGCGCGCGGCTCTCCGTCGGCAAGTCGCTGGACGATCCCGAAACCGTGGACGAGTTGATCGAGGCCGCCAAACGATGACCGTTCGGCCAATCCAGCCTTGAAGATCCTCTTCGCGGGGATCATCGCCCGCTATCCGTTCGGCGGCGTCACCTGGTGCTCGCTCATGTATCTGCTCGGCCTTCGCGCGCTCGGCCACGAGGTGTTCTACATCGAAGACACCGGGGAATGCGTGTACGACCCCGTGCTGAACACGCGATCGACGGATCCCTCGTACGGCACGGCCTATATTCACAACGCGCTCGAACCCTTCGGCTTCGGCGACCGGTGGGCCTTCGTCAACTACGACGGCACCTATCACGGCAAAGGCGCGGACGCGGTCAAACACTTTTGCGCGGACGCCGATCTCTTTCTCAACCTGTCGGGAGGATCGTGGTTCTGGCGCGATGAGTACGCGCGGATTCCACGAAAGGCCTTCATCGACTCGGATCCGGCATTCACGCAATTGGCGATCGCGAAGGCCGAGCCGTGGTACGTGAAGTTCTTCCAGCAGTTCGATCGGCTGTTCACGTTCGGCGCGAACATCGGCACGCCCGCGTGCTCCATCCCGACCGGCGACTTCACCTGGCACAGGACATGGCAACCCGTCACCGTCGGCGACTGGCATCCATCGATGGATCCTGGTCCCAATTTCACCAGCGTCATGACGTGGCAGATCGAAAGCTTCACGGACGTGGGCGGGAACAAAGATCAGGAGTTCGTGCGCTTCATCGACCTTCCGTCGAAGACGCCGCAGCCGTTCGAGTTGGCAATCAACGGACCTCAGAAGCTGTTGCGGGATCACGGGTGGGGCACCGTCGACGCCATGGGCGTGTCGCGGTCGCTTTTCGACTATCGCGATTTCATCCATCGCTCGCGTGCCGAGTTCGGTGTGGCGAAACACACGTACGTCCAATCGCGCTCTGGATGGTTCAGCGATCGCACTGAGTGCTATCTCGCTTCAGGACGGCCAGCCATCGTGCAGGACACCGGATGGACGGCCCACCTTCCGGCCGGACATGGACTGCTCTCGTTTTCGACGCCCGAGGAAGCGCTGGCGGGCATCGACGCGCTCAACAGCGACTACGCACATCACGCCGCGTCTGCCGCAGAGATCGCGCGCGAACACTTCGACGCCACACGCGTGCTGCCCGCGCTTCTGGAGCAGGCATGCGGATGAGAATCGCGCACGTCGCGCCGGTGGCCACGACGATTCCCCCGCCGAAGTCTGGCTCGGTCGAAACCATGACGTCCCTTCTGACCGAGGGCCTCGTCGCTGGCGGACACGACGTGACGTTGTTCGCGACCGCCGACTCGAAAACGTCGGCAAGGCTTGCTGCCATTTACTCGCACGGCTACTGGCACGACGAAAACATGTGGCCTTGGGAGCTCTACGAGATGCTGAACCTCGCCGCGGCCGTCGAGCGGGCGCGCGAGTTCGACATCATCCACTACGAGGCCGCGTACTACCCGATGTCCCTCGCCTTCACGAGGCTCTCGTCGACGCCGATCGTGCAGACGCTGCATCATTCGCCGAGCCGCGCTGAGGTCGCGCTCTGGGCGCGCTACCCCGAGGCGCCCTTTGTCGCGATCTCCGAGGAGCAAGCCGCACTGCTCTCCGGCGCAAACGTCGTCGGCACGGTGCTCCACGGCATCGACACGGACAACTTCACGTTTCGCGAACAGCCGGATGACTACCTGCTCTTTCTCGGCCGCTTCACCGCTGGCAAGGGCGTGCTGCAGGCGATCGAGATCGCGAAACGTACCGACATGAAGTTGATTCTCGCGGCGGCCGAAGACGACTACTACCGCGCAAAGGTGAAACCGCACGTCGACGGCACACAGATCATTTATTTCGGCGAGGCTGACTTCGCGGCTAAGGTAAAGCTGTTCGGCGGTGCCCGCGCGCTGGTCTATCCGGTGCAGGCCCGTGAGCCGTTCGGCCTCGTGCTCGCCGAAGCCATGGCGTGCGGAACACCGGTCGCCGCCCTCGATCTCGGTGCGGTACGCGAAGTCGTCGACGAGGGCGTCACCGGCATGGTCTTCGACAGCCTCGACGCGATGGCGGCCGGCCTCCCGAACGTGTTCTCACTCGATCGCCGACGCGTCCGTGAACGCGCGGTCGTGCGTTTCGGCGTCCAGCGGATGGTCAACGAGTACACCGCCGTCTATGAACGGGTCATTGCCTCGCGACGTGGCTGATTTCTCCGGCCGGACGATTCTCGTCGTCTTCGCGCATCCAGACGACGAGTCGCTCGCCTGCGGGGGCACACTCGCGCGGCTTTCCGACGCGGGCGCACGAGTGGTGCTGATCTGCGCCTCGCGAGGCGAGAAGGGATCCATCAGCGATCCCGCGCTGGTCGCATGCGAAGATCTCGCCACCGTCCGCACGCGCGAGCTCCTCGATGCCGCCAGGGTACTGGGCATCGAGGACGTCGTCGTCTGCAACCACCCCGACGGCGACCTGCGATGGGCCGACGTGCCGCAGTTCCACGTCGAGATCGTGCTTGCCATTCAGCGCCACAAGCCGGACGCCGTCATCACCTTCGCCGAAGACGGTTTGTACTGGCACCTGGATCACATCGGCGTGCACGAACGCACCTATACGGCGGTCAAGTCGTTCGGCCCTTGGGCCCCTCCCCTCTATTACGTGACGATGAGGCGTGGAGTCATGCAGGAGATCATCGACACCGCGATGAGCAATGGTTTGAAAGAGCCATCGAATCCTTTTGATATCGAGCCGGATGCGTTTGGCGATCACGCGAAGCCGCCGACGTTTGTGGTCGACGTCAAAGACTGGGTGCCGAGAAAACTGCAAGCTATTCAGTGCCACCGGACCCAGATTGGTGTCGACAACCCCTTTCGCCATCTCAACGACGAACAAGCGCGCGGGCTGCTCGGCGTCGAGCAGTTTCGTCTGTCGCCGCTCGAGGCCGGATGGCACTCGGTGCTCGAGCTTCTCGGCGACCAGGTCGTGAACGGATAGCCGATGCACAAGAGCACGTTCGACATTCTGCGGTGCCCGTACTGCGGCAGCCGCCTTGATCTCGTCACGTCTTCGTTCCACGAAACCACTGGAGACGAGATCGAGACGGGAATTCTCGGCTGCCAGTGCTGTGCGTTTCCCGTCGTGGACGGGATTCCTGTGATGCATCTGCAGCCGAACGCGACGGCCGCGCGCGAGCTCGTCGAGAAGCAACAGCCCGTGGCAGCGCGTCACGCGATGTTCGGGCTCGAAGACGATGCAGCCGCAGCCGAGCGTGTCGAGGCTGCCATTGCCGCTCCAGACGCGACGTATCGCTCAATCGTCGAGGCGTTCGGCGAACATCTCGAAGGCGGCTATTTTCTCTATCGCTTCTCGGACCCGACCTTCATCGTCGGCCAGGCGCTGGTGCGTGCGGTGGCCGGCACCGCGTTGCGCGAGGGAGGCCGAGCCGTCGACATCTGCGGCGGGTCGGGTCACCTCACACGGTCGCTGATGGACATGCCGTCGGCTACGGCCGTCCCGGTGCTCGCCGACTTGTACTTCGCCAAAGTGTGGCTCGCCC
>JADMIO010835331.1_pt1 | contig 73812 bp, 59 predicted proteins | sample 8958161 | NCBI WGS metagenome assembly JADMIO01 (sample SAMN16585339, study PRJNA669376) | soil metagenome | isolation source: Crop rotation soil | place: USA: Cullars Rotation, Alabama | collected 2011
GCCGCGACTTCAAGTCACGTGAATTCCAAGCTTCGGATCCCACTGTGCTGGAAAGGGCGGCGGCGAACATCGCGTTCTTCGGTCACGTCGCGCAACAGGACCAACGCCGCCCCTTGCTCGACGTCGCACGTCGTGTTCCGCAAGTTGTCGACCACCGCACGATACCAGTGTTTCTGACCGTCGCCTTCGTCCCAATCGAGATCGTCCACACGGTGAGCCGGCACTTCTCGACGACGAACGTCGGCGACCATCGTCGCCAGCTTTTCATTCGCGAGCAATTCGTTGAGCGACCGCTTCTTGGTGGGATCGCCCAAGCGACGTTCGGCCTCCGGATTTGCCAGCAACACGTCGTCGTAGCCGTTGACCACGAACACCGGGTCGCCGAGTTTCGCGAGCACGGCCCCCATCAGGTCGAGTTTCGCCGCGGTCCGTTGCAAACGAACTTCGAGTGCAGCGCGGGCCGCGTTAGCTTCCAACTGCCGTTCATGGAACGAGGCCAGGAAATCGCGAATCTGCGTCAGCGGCTTGCACCAGATCGACGAACCCTGGAGCGTCGGCAACGAATCGACGTTGAACACGGCGCCCTGATCGCGCATCTGGCCGAGTTGTTCGAGATAGCGGTGAGCGACGAGCTGGTCGTGCCGCGCGCTGCGAATGGCAAAGCATTGCAGGCCGAATGCGACAAGCGACAGCGCACCAATCAGCGCGCTGCCGAGCATGACGCCGGGCGATTTGAGGTCGAGGAAACAAATGAGCGCCGCCACCGCAGCGGGCACGGCCGCCGAGGCCATCAACAACAGCGCATGATGCAACGAAACGTGTTTCATCGCAGCCAAAGTTCGTGAGAATTCCGCAGGCCGTGCAACCGGGAGCGTGGCTCAAGCCGCGGCCGCCGCGATGGCAAGGCAGCCGCTAACTTCCGTACACAGCGGGGAATCCAGCGCTGCGCGACGCGGTATTTCCGTGTCGGGCGAACTTGGAGCCCTGCAGAAAATAGGTTAGAAGAAACGAGTTGTCCAAAGACGACACTCGTCGTAAATCAGCTTCCGCTTCGGACTAACGACCGCGGCGGAGAGCCGCAAGTCGATGCGTACGATACCGTACGGCGATGTCCGAGAATCGCTTAGCTGCCGCCGTAGCGAGCGATACGATCGCACACCTGAATGGAACTTTCGGGCTACAGAGGCCGTACAGAGCGTCGCTTCGGCATTGCCGTTAACATCCGCTCATTCGGCGTCACGCGCCTTTTGCGGCAGACCTGGTTCGTTCCGAGTAATGACGAGAGATTCGGGTTGACGCAATTTTGACGGCTTCGACGTCCTTTCGGCAGTCACTTTCGCGGCGACGATGGGTTCCTCATGCGACACTACAACGACCGGTGCGCGGTTGTCGAGTGAGTTCGCCTCGCCGTCATACAGTGCCGCCTTTTCCAACTCTTGGGCCGACTCGTTCACCAAGGCCGCCGCTCGGCGGACTTGCGAGTTGCGCGGGAAGTGAACGACCAGCCGATCCATACGTTCGACCGCCTTATCGCGCCGACCGGCGGCGAGATCAATTTCGGCTTGAAGAATATTCGCGTCGAGGTGGTTCGGCTGCTGCTTGAGAAGCTTGGCGACTTTGACGGCGCATTCGTCGTTGCGACCCGCTTCCCAAGCGGACAGAGCGGCGGCGAACTCGTGATCGACCGGCGGAACGACGGCCGCCGGCGAGGCGGACGATTGTACCTGCTTTTCCGTCGCTGCCGGTTGAGCCGCAACCGCCGACGGCTCGGCCAACTCTTCTTCGGCCTGTGCCAGCGCATCGGCGAACTCTTCGTTCCGCGGCGACAGTTCGGCCGCTTCCCGCAAATAGGGCAGGGCTTCGCCCAGCTTGCCTGCCGCGTCGAGAGCGACGCCCAATTGGTACAGGACCTCGGCGTCCTTCGGCCAGGCCGCCGCGGCACGTCGCAAACCGGCGACGGCGTCGATCGTGTGATCCGTTTCCAACGCGACCTCCGCCTGCAACAGCAGCGCCTCGCGGTGGTTCGGATCGACGGCAAGAATCTTGTCGAGCGAATCGTTGCAGGTATCGAAGTCGTTCTGACGGTGCGATGCCTGAGCGGCAAGCAGCAGGGCCCGGCAGCGACGTTGGTCGAACTCGCGCACGGCAACGTTGGCCCGCTCTTCGCGGATCGGGCGAACGTCGGCCACCTCCGGCTCGGGCAGCTTCATCCAGGCCGGGCGCAGCGAAGTACAGCCGCAGGCCGTCGCCGAAAGGACGAGGCACCAGCCCAGTTGGCGTTTACGATTTGTCATTGCGGAAAACCTCCGGACGTTGAATGTGGACTTCACGGCCCGGAATGCCTGGGTCTTGCGGATACATTGGCACCGCAGTGGCATCGGGCGGATAGACGGTGTTGCCTGCCGCAGGCGGAATCGCTTCTCCGCCGGCAGGCTGCGGGACGAGCGGTTCATCGCTGACGGTAGCTTCGACTTCCAGAGGGATCGGCGGCGCAGCGAGCGGGGCGTTGTTGCCCGAGATTTCGTTCAGGAAGCGGACGGCGTCGCGATTGAGCGGATCGTGCTGAACAGCCAACTTCGCCAAGCGACGGGCAAGGAAGCGATTGCCCTTGGCCCAAGCCTGTTGGGCACCGACGAGATTCTCTCGCGAGAGTTTCGCCGTGCCCAGCTTGATCAGGCTCTTGAATTGCGTCGCTTCCATTTGCTTGGCGTCGCGAGCAAACTGGGCCCCCTCGGCGGCGGCCCCTTCGTCGTTAATGATTCGGGGAGTCAGCAAGACGAGGATTTCGGTCCGTGTAACGGTATCGCTCTTGTTACGGAACAACGGGCCGATGAGCGGTGCGCTGCCGAACCACGGCACCTGTGTCGAATCGGTGGCGAGATCTTCCCGCATCAGCCCGCCGATGATGACCGTGCAACCGTCGGGGCACATGACGTTGGTCGTCACTTCGGTCAAGTTCTTGTTCGGCAGCGTGAAGCCCCCTTCGACCGTAACGGCGCCGGTTGACAATTCCGGGTGAACTTCCATCCGCACTAGGCCGTCGCTGGAGATGAACGGCCGCAATCGAAGCTGCGTGCCGACGTCGAGAAACTCGACGTTCTGCGACGAAAACGTCTGCGTCATGGTCGTGCTGATGTAGCCGAGCTTGCTGCCGATCAAGATTTCGGCTTTTTGCTTGTTCAAGCAGAGCAGCTTCGGCGAAGCAACGACGTTCACGTTGCCGACCGTCTCTAAGGCGTTGAGGAAAATGCCGAGGCTGTCGTCGAGGAAGGCGAACTTCAAGCCGCCCGGATCGAACGTGAATTCGCCGACCTTGCCGCCGGTGGCCGGGTTGGTGGTTCCGGCACCATCCAACGGCGTAATCCGCGGATTGCCCCAGCCGAAGCGAACGTTCTGCTTGTCGCGCAACACTTGGAAGTCGACGCCGAACGAGTTCGCGTCGCGCAGCGTCACTTGAATAATCACCGCCTCGATCGACACCTGCGACGGCCGGCGATCGAGTTCCTTGAAGACCTGATCGATTTGCAAGAGGACGTTTTCGTAGTCTTGCACGACCACGGCGTCGGACTGAGCGATTGAATCGCCGCCGGCCGTCGTGTTATTCGCGGCAATGCCGGTCGCCGCCGGGCTGGTGACGCCCATCTTGCCGACGACCGGTGTGAGCATCGGCGTCAGCAACGTCTGCAATTCTTTGGCGTTCAAATAGTTCGGCCGATAGACCCGCGTGCCGATGCGATCGAGCGACTTTTCGAGAGCCGCGAAATCGGCGGCAGTGCCGATGTAAACGACGTTCCCTTCTCGCCGCGAGACGAAGCCCGTCGCCTTCAGCACGGCAGCCAGTGCTGCTTCGACGCCGACTTTTTCAAGGCTAACCGTCACCGTGCCTTGCACGCTTTCCGAGGCCATGAGGTTCAGACCCGACTGCTCGGCAAGCTGTTCCAACAGATTGCGGATATCATCGTCGCGCGAGTGAATCGACAATAAGCCGTCTCCTTCAGTCTCGACGGCGGGCGGCTTCGGGGGCAAGTCTTCGGCAGGCGGATTCGACGCGACCGGCGGAGCCGGCTGTGGCGCTGCTTGCAGGCCATTATTCGCCGGGCCGCCCAACGCCGGACCGTTCAAGCCGTTAAGCTGCGATTGAGCTTCGGCGATGGCCGCCTGGTTTTGTTTCACAGTTTGATACATCTTCATCAGCGTATTCAGTTGCTCCGCCTGCGCCGCAGTCCCCAGGCCCGATACGTTCGGCGTGCCTGCGCCTGCGGCGCCTTGTTGGCCGAGCATGTTCAACAGGACCGAGGGATCAAATCCGCCGGCAGTTCCACCGCCTTGCCCCTGTTGCATCTGGCCGAGCATCTGCATCATCGCGTTCAGATCGGGCTGGCCGTTGCTTTGCCCGGTGGGCATATTGGCCGACGACGGGAACTGGGCCATGGTTCGCGGCCGCGGCATTTCTTCTTGCGGCCAATCGGGCAACGGCGGCATTTGGGCCGCAGGCAAGTTGACGGCGGAAGGTTGACGAATCGCCGGGATTTTGGCGGCAGGCTTCGCCTCCTCGTCGCGATCAGCTTTCGGCGTCTTGTCTTCGACGGCCAGCTTCACCTCCACAACCATCGGCGTCGGGGCAGGCGCCGCTTCGTGCGTCTCCGACTTCGGCTGCGCAAGTGCGGCCGCCGGTTTCACATCATCCGCCGGCTTCGCATTACCGGCAGGCTCGTCCGCTTGCGATTTCGCCGCAGGTTCGACGATCGGCACGTTCGCCGCCGCGACGGCGACCGTCTCCGCGGGCCGAAACTCGGCCACGCGCAGGGCCAGCATGATGCCGGCGGCTCCGCAAAGCGACACCAGCGCCAATCGCAGCAATGTCTTCATAAAGCGTCGTCCCTGACAGCGTTATCTCAAACTGCGGCGGTCTTCCTGACCTGAGAAAACATTCGGCGAGAACAAACTAGTGGGCGGCGGGCTCCAGCGTCGGACTCAACAGCGAATTCGCCGGGGGCAGCGATCCGCCGACCGTCTCGGAGGTTGCGGCAGGCTCTTCCGGCGCCTCGCCCGGTCGCAAAATCTTCAATTCCCGACGTCGACCATTCCATTCGATCGTCGCACGGCGCGGACCGATCGCGACGACCGTAATCGGCTTGTCAGCTTCCATGCCAATGACCGCCCCTTCACGAAAAGCATGGCCGTTGATGACGGCGCCCCGCGAGCGTCCGCCGACAATCGTGCTCGAAAGCTTAAACGGACGCTGGTCAAAATACGGCGGCGCCGTCGCGGCTTCTTTCGCCGAGTTTTCGTCTGCGATCATCTTTTTCAACGCTGCTTGAATTTCCGCTTCCGGATCGACCTGCGGAACCGGTTCGTTAAACGGATTGCGAGCCGCGACGTCGGCGGTCTTCGGCTCAACACTTTTCATACGCACATCGTTCGACAAGCGGCGATCGAGATCTTGCCAGCGCCACGTGGGGGCCGCAGCAGATGCGGCGACAGTCGTCGCGGGGGCCGTCGACGGCCCCGCACCCGGTGTCGCGGCAGCGACGGGTGGCGGCGGAACCGATTTTTTATCGCCCTTGGGAATCAACAGATCACCCCAGAACCAAATCATCACGACGCCCAAAAGTCCCAGAACCGCGAATTTCTTCGGGTTGGTTTTGAACTCGCGTTTGAGTTGCCTTAGCAGCTTGTCCATCTGTGCCGGCACCGAGTAGGCGCAAACCGGAAGTCTGCGATCTCGGCTCCTCCCATATCGGTAATCAGAACAGTCGACCTAATCCGAAATCTCAAAATTATCGACAAAGATTGCCGGCTTTAGCTCGCACCGCATCTTTTCTCTATCTTTACCGTCGCATTCGAATCTTGCTTCTTCGATCCAGATCCGCTCGGGCAAACCTTCGAGCGTTGCCAGCAGTGTTTGCACTTGGGCGAACGTGCCGACGCAACCGACCGACAGCGAAACCCGGTCGAGCACGGCAAGCGACTGCTTCGGCTCGGGCCGGAAGGCAGTCGTCACGACGCCGGAGGTCTTCATTGTCTCCGACAATCGCCCGAGAACCTTCGCGACGTCGCCGGCTTTCGCCGACGAACCGCGCCAACGGCGAACGTAGTCGGCCGTCTTCTTCTCTTCTTCTTGGGCCGCCTTCATGCGGACGGCGCGAGCCGGCGCTCCGGCCAAAAAGCTTTGCTTGGTCCCGATGTCGGCGCGTAGCTCGCGCATCTCTTTCATGCCGGGAAAGAAAACGAACCAGAGATAGGCCGCGATACCGGCCGTAAGCGGAATGATGACGACCCAACCGCCGGCGGCGAGCGACTTTTTCTTGCTCATGGCATGGCTCCCCGCGCGGCGACCTTTTCGGCAGGCGCGTCGTTCTTCGGCGTCTCGTCAGCTTGTGTCTCCGGCGCATCGCGGCTCGGTCCGCCGGCCAAACCCCAGCCGGGCAATACGATGATGCGAGCGGTGAACTTCGCTTCGTTCGGACTGGCCGCGACGGCGTCAATCGATTCGATCTGGGCATTGAGAAACAGTCCGTCTGCCGACAGCGATTGCAGGTAGCCGTGCAGCGCCGGTTGATCTTGCGTAATCCCTTCCAAGCGAATCACGACGTCGTTCTGCTCGACCGCCTTGCGCAACTCGGCCAGGACCGTCGTTGCGTTCCGCTCCGTCGACGGCGTTGCGGCGGCCGCCTCCGATTTGGTCGTCGGTTGAACCGCCTTGGGCTCGTTGGTAATCGTGAAACGCTCGACGCGAACGGTCGCGGGAAGCGACGAAAACAAGACGTCGATCAATCGCGAACGGGGCCAAGGATGCCGCAGGAACGTGAGCAGATCGGCACAGGCGGTGATTCGAGCGAGCTTGGCTTCCTCGGCCGTTAACAGCGACTCTTCGCTCTTGGCTGCGAGATAGCGGAGATTGACTTCCTCATATTCACGGCGAACGTCGACCTGCATCGAATGTAGACTGAACGCCGTCGCAACAAAGATGCCGACAAACAACACGGCCACCACCACGCGCCAGTAGGACGAGCGTCGCCGCGATGTTGCCTGGCGGTAACGCTCGGGTAGAAAGTCGATGATGATCGGCGCCGGAGTGCTCACGCGATGCCCTCCGGAGAGCGCATGGCCAAGCCGACGGCGACGTCCCACTGCGAGCGGCGGCCCGGCAGGTTGGCTACGTCGTAGGCGCGAAACGGATCGCCGAGTTCACACTTCAAATCGAGCCGACCGGCCAGTCGTTCGACAAGATTTTGCGTCGCCTCGCCGCCGCCCAGAACGAGTCGCGCCAGCGGCTGGCCGCGGAACGTCACGCTGTGATAACGAATGCAGAGCGAGACTTCGTTCGCCAAGCGATCGACAACGGGCCGCAACGCTTCGGTAATGCTGCGAACAACCTCCGGATCTTGTTGATCGGCGCGGCGATCGCCGTTGTTGCGGCGCAGGGCCCAGGCGGCGGCGAAGTCCATTTTCAGGTGCTTCGCGACGGCTTCGTCAAAATTCCTGCCGCCTAAGTCGATGTATTTCATGAACAGAATGTCGTCGCCTTCGGCGATCACGACCGACGAGTTCGCGTGGCCGACGTGGACGACGATCGACCGTAGGCGGCGATCTTCATCGCGACGGTACTGGGCGTTGTAGCAACGTAAAAGCGTCTGCGGCTCGATTTCGACGGCCACCGGCTTCAGGCCGGCGTCGTCGATCACTTGTAGATAGCGGTTGAGCACCGCTTGCTTGGTGCCGACGACGATCACTTCGCGGCGAATCGTGTCGCCCTGACGGACGTCGGCCGCCTCGAGATAACGAATTTCGGTATCGGCGATCAAGAAGTTCGGCCGTTCGCCAATCTCTTTGAGAACGATCGGTCGCAGGTCGCCCGTCGGCGGTTTGATGACGCGAATGTTCTGCACGGCCAGCTCGCGCGAACCGAGACAGATGACCGCTTCGTTGCCCTTGAATCGCCGTCCCTCGCGGGCCTCGATCAGCGCCTTCGTCCAGCGCCGGGCCTGCTCTTCGACGTCGGCCGCGGGATCGGCCGGCAGTTCGTGGCGAACTTGCTCGAGAACCTTGGTCCGCTCGCCGTTCATCTGCAGCAGCTTGATGCTTCGCGAGCCTAAGTCGACCGCAATCGGCCCGGCTCGGCGAAAACTCGGCCACGAAACCATCGCTGCACCTGGTCCGACGAATAGTCTGAGCAATTGGAAAGGGGCCCTTAAAAGCCCACTAAACAGTAGCTCGTACTAACTGCCAGAAGCCGTCGGGGCGCTCGAATCGACGGAACTATTGACGGTGGCCAACCCTGTGACGGCGTCGATCTTGATGCCGATATATCGCTGATCGGCGCCCAATCCGGCGGTAAGCCAGATCCAAGTGTTGGCCGATTGGGTCGTCTGGCCCATCGCGCCGAATTCAAGCGTCGTAACGGTCGTAGGAGATGTATCGCCGACGATCACTTCGGCCAACTGCACCTCGGCGCCGAGGCTGGGCAGATTGTCGAGATCGAAATACTGCCGCGTCGCGGTGTTGTTTGGGTCGGGGTAGTTGGTCGGCGGCAACGTGCTGAGCGACGAGTTGCTGCCGGTATATTCGAGGTAGTACCGGTTTTGATCGATCTCGAACGTGAGTCGGTAAGTGCTGTTGTTGGCAATCGCGAGCTGCCGAACGTTCATGACGTCAGCAACGACGACGTCGGCCGTCGAATTCAAAGCCGAAGCGACGTTCGGCCCGAACGCCGGAATCGCCATCGCCGTCAAAATACCGAGGACCACGACTACGGTCAGAACTTCGACGAGCGTGTATCCGGCACGAGACTTCATCGGGATTGTCGCGGTTTTCTGGCGTTAGGATCGGCGGCCGCTTCGGGCTGTGCGACGGTGACCCGCAACACGCCCCGCAACAACTGGTTCTGTTCCTTCAACTGCAGGCTGATGTCTTTGAGCAGTTGAATCATCTCGGCCTGCTGGGCCGTTTGGTTAGCGAACGGTTCGTGCGACTTGGGCGGCTGGGCGCTGCCCGCCTGATAAAAGCCTAGCACGCAGACGATGGCCGCCGCCGCGGCCGAGGGCAGGGCATAACGAAACCAAGTAAACGATTGCATGGATTATTCCTCCTCCAGTGAGAACGCGCCGGCCGTCAGTCGACGATCCGCACGACGGACCAGATCAACCCGGCATAGCCGTCGGCGACTGAATAGATCGGCGTGTTCGTGGTGAACCATTGCCTGGTAACGGAACCGGTCGGCGGCGAGATTGTCAAGAGCGGTGTGTAGTTCATTCCCAAGAGCTGAGTGTAGACCGGCAGATACGAAACGGCCGTCTGTGCGCCGAAGGCGTTCCAAATGTTCGACCACATTGTCGTGCCGACGTTGAATTCATCGCGGGCTTGAACGTCAATGCTGCGGGCAATGAGGTTGCCGTCCATGTCGAACGTCGTATTTTGCGTTCCGGCCAAACTCACGAACTTGTCAAACGCCGCGACGGTGCCGCGAACGACGGAGCTGCTGCCGCCGACGATCCGTACCTGTTGATTGGCAACGATGACCGGGAACTGCGGCGTCGCCGATGTGCCGCTGATCGCCGCCAGTGAAACCGGTTGCATAGAAACGGTAGTTCCTGAAATGATCACGTTCCCAGTGCAAATCACCGTTCCGACGATCGTCGTATTGCTGCCGATCGTGACGTCGCCGTTGCGAAACAAGATGCCGGCCGGATTCGTGCGGGCATCGTATCCCAGGCTCGTTCCGCTGACGGTCGACGGCAGTGACGGAATATCGTAACTGGGACCGCCGGTAAACAAGCGATACGACGTGACGGTCCCCGGGAAGGCCCAGTTGCTTGTTGTTACGGCCGATGTGTTCGTCGTGGTGATACCGAGATTGTTCGACAGCTGGTTGCGGACGGTGCCCGTCGTGGCGCTGTTGGGAAGTAAGATGGGGCCGGTAAAGGGCCGATTGTCGCCAAAGCCGCTGACGCGCATCGAGTTTAGATCGCTGATGTATCGATTCGACGCCTGCGACGGATAAGGATAGCTGCTCATGAACGAAGTTAGCCCGCCCTGAAATCGCATCGTCCCCGAGATTTGCAACGGCAGCTGTACCGTAATATTGTCCGCATTCGTCTGATAGAACACGTACGACAACATCGTATTCCAGGGCGACGGATTCGATGCCAGCTTCTGCGGTGTGAGTTGCAACACGGCTGACGCCGCGTAGGCCGTCGTCACGGTCGAAGCAGTCGGATCGACGGCGTAGCCGGTCGATGTGATCGTGACACGATACGGGTAATTCGTGTCGGACGTCGCCAGGCTGGCGTCGCCTGCCGCGAACGCAATCGTGTAGCTTGCCGAGCCGGTGATCTTGCCGGTCACACTGGTGCCGACCCCACCCCAACTCGTCTGACTGATGCGCCGCATGGCTGCCGAAAGCCCGGTCAGGGCAGCTTCTTTCGCTTCCGTTTGCAGACTGCGGTTGAGCAACATTTTGCCGGACGATGTTTGCGAGCGAACCATGGCATACGACACGCCCATCGTCATGGCGATTAGCCCGAGCACGAGGATAATCGTGTAGCCGCGGCGATCCCTCGGTTTGGCTCCCCTCGCCCCGCGCAACGGGGAGAGGGGCAGGGGGTGAGGGGGACGTTGCTGATTTACGCGAGACATGTCGCTGCTCACTTACTGTTGCAACGTGTAATACAGCGACGCCGAACCGAGGAACGGAATCGGCGTTGCGGTGGTCGAAACGATGCCGGCGCTGTTCGGCGCATCGCTCCACAACTGCACTTCGCTGCGGACCCAAACCTGCCGCAAGCCGTAGGTATTGCTCATGATCGATTGGCACCAATTCAACGAACTCCAGGTCGACGTGCCGGCCCGCATCGCGCTGATCTCCGCCGCCGTCGGATGCAATTCGCATTCGAAGCGTACCGCCCCTCGCGTTTGCGAGGTCGAAGCGGCCGCCGTTCGCAACAGCGGCGTCAGCACGGTCTTGGTGCTTGTTTGGGCTGTTTTAATGCCCGAAATCAGCGATCTGCCCGTCGTCGTGTTCAGCGAGGCATCGTTCAGTTGCACCGTGCGAGTGTCGTTGGCGGCAATGATCTGACAAAGCTGCCCGGCACTGGTCGGATGCGGGCAAATCATCACCAGTTCGTTGACCAGCGGCGGACCGTTGGGGTTCACCGGTGTGCCGTTGGTCGGCGACCAAACGACCAGCGTGTCGGGATAGCGGTACGATCCAACCGTTTCGTCAACGACGACGACGCCCGGATAGGTTTCGGTGGCATAGGCGCCGTTGATGAGCGTTTGAATTCGATCGAGCGCGACCTGCCCGTGCTGCAAGGCATCGATCTGGCCCGAGGAAAAGTTCGAAACTTCGCCGACGCCCGACGCCAGCACGCTCAACGTGCCCACAAGAATGGCGGTGACGGCCATGCTGATCATCAATTCGATCAACGTGAAGCCGCGACAATTCGTAGGGTGGGTCGAGCGGCAGCGAGGCCCACGCAGTTTCGCGGTTTGCTTATGTTCCCGGAACATTGGACACCACCCGAGAAATGTCGGCCAACGTCCGCGTCGTCCCATCGGCCTGATCGACGGTGATCTGCACACGGATGCGGCGATAGTTCGACGTGCCGCTGCCGGAAAGCGGAGTCGTGAAATCGGTCTCGCTCACATACTCAACATCGACGATCTGTTTCCAGCCGTTGAAGTAACCGGCCGTCACTTGAAAGTTCGTGTTGCGAGTTGCGCCTTTGCCGTCGTCGGTCCCCAGCGTAATGCCGAAGCGATCGGTCGCAGGCGACGTCCGGACGCCGTTGTAGTCGTCGATGTCGTCATAGATCTTGCGCGCGCCCGCAGCGGTCTCGTCACTTCCCGGCCCCAAGAACGAGTCGGTCGGCGAGGCCCCGGATTCGCAGTACCGCTTGCCCGAGACTTCGTCGAGTAGCTGAAGTGCCATCCCTTGGGCAATCACGCTTTCAACGGCGTTGCGTGTTGCCGACAAGTTGGAGGCGGTGCCCATCAACAGCGCCGAGCCGGCGATCGCCATGATCGTCATCGCGGCCATGGCTTCAACCAGCGTGAAGCCGCGGCGTGCCGCAGGACGTCGGAATGGCAACATTGGGCGTAACATCAATCGCGAGCATGCCGCCGCACGCTGAATTATGAAAAAAAATGGCACGGCGAGGTCCCCTCGAAGCGTGTCCCGCTTTCCTCGCCGTGCCGCGAAGCGGCTCCCCTCCCCAAGGCAACCGCTCCAAGAGGAGCCTAGGTCGCCCAAGCGACGAGTCAAAATCGCGGAGAATCGCCGACCGAGAGCGCGTCGCGAATGTCGCGCAAATCGTTACAGCCAGTCCAACCCGACGTCGAACCAGACGGCCGAGTGGGTGAGCGCTCCGGCACTAATGCGGTCAACGCCGCTATCGGCAACGCTGCGAACGGTCGCCAAGTTAATGCCGCCCGAGGCTTCGAGTTCCACTTCAGGCGCAAGCGCGGCGCGGCGGCGAACCGCTTCGCGCAGCATGTCGGGCGGCATGTTATCTAACAGTACGATGTCCGGCCTCTCGGGCAGGACGGCATCGAGTTGCTCCAGCCGATCGACTTCCACTTCAACGAGCATCGCCTCCCAGAAGGCCCGCAGCGCAGGCTCGGCGGTCGTCCGCTCGGCGATGAATTGCTTCGCCCGCCGCACGGCCTCGGCCGGAGTGAAACGTGCTGCACCGCCGGCCTCGGCGCCTTGAGCGAGGTGGTTGTCCTTGATCAGAATGCCGTCGAAGAGTGCCAGGCGATGGTTGGTCGCGCCGCCCATGCGAACGGCGTATTTCTCAGGCCGCCGCCAGCCGGGCAGCGTCTTCCGCGTGTCGTAGATCCTTGCTTTAGTCCCGGCGACGGCGTCGACATACTGCCGCGCCAAGGTCGCGATCCCCGAAAGATGTCCGAACAAGTTCAACAACGGCCGTTCGGCGGTCAGCAAGCTACGGGCCGGACCCACGATCTCGCCGATCCGAGTGCCGCGCGTCACACGGTCGCCGTCGGCGGCATGCGGCGTCCACTTCAATCGCGGGTCGAATTCTTCGAGCACAACTTCGACGCCGCGCACACCGGCGATCACGCCGTCGCCGCGAGAGGCCACGACGGCCCGGGCCTCGGCCGCGGAATCGACCAACAGGCACGTCGTCCAATCGTGGTGCGCGTCGAGATCCTCGCGAACCGCCAAGCGAATCAATTGCCGCAGATCGTCGACCAGGGTCGCGTCCCATTCAACTTGTCGATATTCTTTGCGAGCCATGGGGATGAATGCTAGGGTGAAGCCATTCAAGTGACAAGTGGTTAGTGGCTAGCGGCTAGTGAAGACCGATTGGCTCTTACTGCGTCGTAGTGATCAGGCCGTTGTCGCCGCGCTGTCGTTGGCGGCGCTGGTCGGCCTCGTCGCCTGGTGGTGGAGCGGCGGCGGTCCGCAGGGACGTCTCGTCGATCACGACCGCCTAGGCGATCGCGAAGCGGCCTTCGTCGTCAACATCAACACGGCCGACGCGGTAGAGCTGCAACAACTGCCCGGCGTTGGCGCAACGCTCGCCGAGCGAATCATCACCCACCGCCACGACCACGGCCCATTCATGTCGTTCCACGACCTCGGCCAAGTCAAAGGCATCGGCAAGAAAACGCTCGAGTTGCTCCAACCGCACGTCGTCTTCGATGCAGCCCTCCGGTAACGCGATATCCATCGCTTGCGATTTCGCGTCCGCGTCATCCGTATCGCAACTCCCGCCCCTCGCCGCCGCGATCACATCCGCCTATAATTCCAAATTGGCGCAGCGTCCAAAATCGCTCGCCGTAGCAAGCACGGAGGATCGGGGTGGGTCTCTTCTCAGGCAGTCCGTTTCAGTTGGAAAGCCCGTTCAAGCCGGCGGGCGACCAGCCGCAGGCTATCGAATCGCTCGTCACGGGGCTCAACGACGGTCGCCGCGATCAGGTGCTGATGGGCGTCACCGGAAGCGGTAAGACGTTCACGATGGCGAACGTCATCCAGGCCGTCGGCCGGCCGACGCTCGTCCTCTCGCACAACAAGACGCTCGCCGCCCAACTCTATAGCGAGTTCAAAGAATTCTTCCCGCACAACGCGGTCCATTACTTCGTCAGCTACTACGACTACTACCAGCCGGAAGCGTACATTCCGCAGCGCGATATCTACATTGAGAAAGACGCCTCGATCAATCAGGCGATCGACCGGTTGCGGCTCGCCTCGACCGGGGCGCTGGTCAGCCGTCGCGACGTGATCATCGTCGCCAGCGTCTCGTCGATCTACGGCCTCGGCTCGCCGGAAGACTATAAGGCGATGACCGTCGGCCTCATGCGCGGGGCGCAGGTCGACCGCGATGCGATGCTCGCCAAGCTCGTCGATATTCAATACCAGCGGAACGATTTCGAGTTCGAGCGGGGCAAGTTCCGCGTTCGCGGCGATTGCGTCGAACTGTGGCCCGCCTACGAGGAATTCGCGGTCCGCATCGAATTTTGGGGAGACGAGATCGAGCAGATTTCGCTCATCAACCCGACCAGCGGCGAGACAATTCGCCAAGAAGGCGAGTACCGCGTATTTCCGGCGAAACACTTCGTATTGCCCGAGACTCGTATTGAGGCCGCGATCGATAGTATTCGCAAAGAACTCGAAGACCGGCTCACCGTGCTGCGCAATTCCGGCAAGTTGCTCGAAGCCCAGCGGCTGAACGCGCGCACGCGGTTCGACATCGAGATGATGCAGGAAGTCGGCTACTGCCCGGGCATCGAGAATTATAGCCGCCCATTGAGCGGCCGTCCGCCGGGAGCAGCGCCCGAGACGTTGTTCGACTATTTTCCGGCTGACTACCTGCTAGTCGTCGACGAATCGCACGTGACTATTCCACAGATTCGCGGCATGTACGCCGGCGACGCCAGCCGCAAGACGACGCTCGTCGAGCACGGCTTCCGCCTGCCGAGCGCGCTCGACAATCGGCCGATGAAGTTCAATGAGTTTGAAGGCAAGGTGAAGCAAGTCGTCTACGTTTCCGCCACGCCCGGCCCGTATGAACTCAAGCAAACCGGCGGCGAGGTAGTCGAGCAAGTCATTCGTCCGACCGGTTTGCTCGACCCGGAAATCGAAGTCGTTCCGGCCCGCGGACAGGTGCCGCACTTGCTGGAGCAAATCAAGCAGCGGGCCGCCGTCGGCGAGCGGACGCTGGTGACGACGCTCACGAAACGTCTTGCCGAAGACCTGTCGTATTACCTCACGGAGCAGGGGATCAAGTGCAAGTGGCTGCACAGCGAGCTTGACGCCTTCGAGCGCGTCGAGCACTTGCGCGACCTCCGCGAAGGCCGCTTCGAAGCGCTCGTCGGCGTGAACCTGTTGCGCGAAGGGCTCGACTTGCCCGAGGTCTCGCTCGTGGCGATTCTCGATGCCGACAAGGAAGGGTTCTTGCGAAGCGAGACGTCGCTGATGCAAACCATCGGCCGGGCCGCGCGGAACGTGAACGCGAAGGTGCTGCTCTACGGCGACAAGGTGACCGACTCGATGCAGCGGGCCATCGAAGAAACCGCCCGTCGCCGGGCCTTGCAGCAAGAATACAACCTGGCGAACAACATCACGCCCGAGACGGTTCGCAAGGCGATCCGTGCGGGCATCGAAGGCGCCGCCGCGGCCCATGCCGAGGCGAACGCCGCTGTGGGTCGCAAGGACGAGGCGACGTACATCACCGAGGAATACGTCAACGAATTGGAAGCGGAAATGCTCGCCGCCGCCGACGCCCTGGAGTTTGAACGGGCTGCCGCCCTGCGCGACCGCATCGATCAAATGCGCGGCAACATCGGCCAAACGACCGACAGCATCCGCGAAGTGAAGCCTCAACAAAAAGGCCGAAGAAAAGGCCGCGGCGGCGGAGCGCAGGTCCCAAGACCCAAACGGGGATAAGCGTCCTCATCCCCGCACAACGTCCATTAAGCGGCGGCCTGGGTCTCGCTTGCGGTTTCGCGCGAAAGACGGCGGGACTGCGAGGCAACGCGTTTCGCGCGAAACCGCAAGCGCTGGGATAGGCGAACGGAAAAAACTCGTTCAGCTATTTCCCATCCAGCACACGAATCTTGATGTTGCGGTAACTCACCAAGTTGTCGTGATCTTGCAGGCAGATGTGGCCGCGGTCGTAGATGCCGAACTCGGGGAACTTGCTGAACTTGCTTTCGGCGAGCAGCTTCTTCCACTCGTCGCTCCCTTTGACGTATTCAAAATACTTCACGCCGTTCATGGTGTGCTCGCACTTCTCGGGCGTGATCAGAATGCGCAGCGTGTTCCACTCGCCGGCGGGTTTGGTGGCGTCCTTGTCGCTCTTGTAGAACTGGTAGAGCCAGCCGGCCTTCTGGGGGTCGTGCCCGCCGACGTTGTCCTGGATCTGAATTTCCGGGCCGGTCTGCCAGGGCGTGTTGGCGGTTTCCTTCACGTGATACATCACGCCGCTGTTGCCGCCGGGCGAAATGTTCCAGTCGAGCGTCAACTCGAACGCGCCGAACTCGTCTTTCGTGATGATGTCGCCGGCGCCCTTTTCGACGCGCGACAAGGCGCCGTCGACAACCTGCCAGCCGGGGCCGACCGTGTCCTTCTTGTAATTCCGCCAGCCGCTGGTGTCTTTACCGTTGAAGAGCAACTTCCAGCCCGCCTTCTCTTCTTCCGGCGTCAGTTTGTTCAGCGAGGCATCGTCGGCAGCGGCGAGGCAACCGCTGACAAGAAGGCCGGCAAGGGCGAGGATAAAAGTCGAACGCATGGCGGAACTCCGAAGGATCGTGAAACGGCGAAGAAGGACGCCATTTTGCGTTGTCACCCGGCGGTTTGCAATCGCTTGCGCGCTGTGGCGGCTTGTTCCTGCCGAGGCGGCAGCTTAGTGTAGTCATCACGCTCCGCGTGATGAAATCCTCATGCGGAGCGTGAGGTCTATACTGAACCAGCCGAGGTTTTGGTCATGTTTAAGCAGCGGATTGCCACGACGATTTTGGGGTTGGCGATACTGGCAAGCGTGCGGATGACGTCGGCGGCCGATCCGCTGCCCGCGGCGACGAACTTCGCTGAAGCCGGCGACGACTACTTCTTCCAAGGCGAATACGTCGGCTCAACCGTGCGTCACGGCCGGGCCGGGTTGCAGGTGATCGCCGAAGGCAACGGCACGTTCCGCGGCGTCATTCGTCCCGGCGGCTTGCCCGGCGAAGGCTGGAACGGACAACCCAGCGACGAATACGTCGGCTCGCGTAACGGCTCGACGGCCAAGCTCGAAGGACCCGGCGGGACCTTCACGTTGCAAATCGGCGCGGCCGTGCTGCGCGACATAACGGGACGGCAGCTCGGTGTCATGCAACGCATCGAGCGACACAGCCCGACGCTCGGCCTGCAACCGCCGCCCGATGCCATCGTGCTTTTCAACGGCTCGTCGACCGACGAATTCGTCGACGGCAAGATGTCGCCCGCCGGCAACTTGATGCACGGCGCGATGACCAAGCGGGCCGTCCGCGACTTCGACATGCATCTCGAGTTCCGCCTGCCGTTCATGCCGACCGCCCGCGGCCAAGCCCGGGGCAATAGCGGCGTCTACATTCAACAGCGTTACGAAGTGCAAATCCTCGACTCGTTCGGCTTGAAGGGCGCGCCGAACGAATGCGCCGGCCTCTACAAGACCAAAGCCCCGGACGTGAACATGTGCTTGAAGCCCCTCACGTGGCAAACTTACGACATCGAATTCCGCGCCGCCAAGTTCGACGCCGCCGGCAAGAAGACGGCCGACGCCCGACTGACCGTCCGTCACAACGGCATTCCGGTGCAGCGCGATTTCGCGATCCCCAACAAGACCGGCGCCGGCAAGCCGGAAGGCCCCGAGCCGATGCCGATCCTGCTCCAAAACCACGGCAACCCGGTCGAGTACCGGAATATTTGGATGGTCGAGCGGTAGGGAACAGAAGTCAGAGATCAGAAGTCAGCGGAAGCGATTTAACAGCGAGCGGAGCCAACCGCGGTTCCAGGTGCTGCGACGAGCGGTCGTCGCGTGGCTTGCAGGGAAGAGATCGTTCGGGCCGAGTTCCTTGATGCGGATGTTGCGGTACTCGACGGGCGCGCCGTGACCTAAAAAGCCGATGTGGCCGGTCGTGCGATCGAGGCCGGGATGTTTCTTGCCGTCGGGGGTGCCGTTCTTGGCGAGGTCGGCCCAATCGCCGTCGACGACGACCCGACCGTTTACGGTCACGCGGATGCGGGATCCCTTCACGGCGATCTCTTCGCGGTTCCATTGGCCGGCGGGGCGCAGTGAGCCTTGCTTTGCCGGAATGACGCCGTAGACCGAGCCGTGATGCTGCCACGGCTTGATCGTTTTGTACATCTCGGCCGGGTCGTCGAGCACTTGGATTTCGATGCCCGACACGGAGACGTCGTTCTGCTGCGGGGCGCGGATGCCGATGCCGTTGTTGCCGTCGGGCGGAATCAACACGTCGAGCCGCAGAACGAAGTCGGCGTATTCCTTTTCCGTGAACAGGTTGCCCCCTTTCTTCTGATCGCAAACAATCGCGCCGTCTTTCACGACATAGCCGTCGGTCGCGCCGATCCAACCCTTGAGCGTCTTACCGTCGAACAGCGGCGTGAAGCCCGGTTCCGCTGCGGGTAGGGGAATTGCAGCCACGACGAGCAGCACGAACAGCGAGCGACACAACGGCATGACAAAACTCCGAAAGAAAGAAGGGCGGGAAGCGATTTAACGAGCGGCGTTCGGAAAGAACATCGCTTTGAGCGTCGCGGCATCGAACTCGTACGACCGTAAAGCGGTAACGTTTTGTCCGTAGAACACGATGTTCGGTCCGCCCTGCGGCGAATGCAGTAAGTTCGCCAGGGGATCATCCGGGTCGAGTTGCACATCGTCAGGCCGCGTCCATTCGACGGCGTTCGCAAGCGAGGCCTCGACGATGAGCGCGGTCTTGTCCTTTGGCGTGCGAATCGATTCGTCGGTCGGCCCTCGATCCTTTTCGTACGCCGTTCCGGAGCCGGTCGGCAGTTGATAGAGCGTCTTGCCTTGAGCCAAGAGCTCGGGGTGCGAGGGATGCATAAACAGCGGCGGCATTTTCGCAACGAGTTTGCGATTGTGCGGACTGTCCCAGGGCTCGTCGTGGTGAAACTCGTCGTATAAGGCCTGCCGGTCGATGTCGGGAAGGATTTGCACGCGCCAGCTCAATAGTCGTTTGCCATCCGGCGACGACGTGGCACGATCGGGATAACGACCGTTGCGATTGGCGAACGAAAACATCGCAAAGCCGAGCGCTCGCAGATTGTTCCGCGACGTGTTCTGCCGCGCCGCCTCGCGGGCCGATTGAATTTGCGGCAGGATCAAGGCCATGGCCATTCCGGCGACCGGCACGACGGCGGGACCGAGGGCCGGCCCGACGGTGTGCGATTCGCTCGACCAGGTGGTCTCGGTGCGGCGAGTGACGCCGATTGCCGGTTGCAAAAATCGCGACACGGTCGAAAACGAGGGAAACTTCGCCAGATCGGCGCGGATGCCGATTTCTTTTTCCAAGGCCGACGCACCCATCGTCGCGCCGTATTGCAGATAGGAATAGATCACCTGATTCATCAGGTTCGTATCGACGTACGACAGGCTTGTGACATCGCCCGCAGCGAGGTGTCGCGCGACGGCCGGATTGTCGGCCAACGTCTCGGCCTTCGCGGAACGCGTTAGGTGGCTGCGAACCATCTGGGGCGCGAGCGCGATGACCAGTCGATCGTCCGTCAGGCACCAAGCCGGGGCGACGGGAACCGGCGCTTCGAGCACTTGCACATAGCTGATCGTCTTGTCGCCGACCGTCGTCGAGCGAACGGCAAACGGCGCGGGGCGATTTCCTCCACGCGTCGCTGCGGCGGTGGCCAGCCGCTCAACCTTTTCAATCACGCCTTCGATCTTCGCGCGATCACGGACGGCGAGCACGGCGCAAAGCCCCGTCAACAGCGAGCCCCCTTCCGTCGGCGAGTTGTAGACGACCCACGAGTCTCCGAGCGACGCGATCAAATCCTTTTGAATGTCGAAGCCGGCCTGCTGTCCGGCGGCGTTCAGGCCGTATTCAAACCAATCGATCATCGAGGCATCGGTCTTGCGCAGCGTGTCGAGGACGTGCTTCCAGTTGGTGTTGAGATCGAAGCGGCCCGCCAGGGCGAAATCGGCACTGCGGGGAATCGCGGCGAGATCGTCCTTCGTAAGCGGCTTGGCGTCGAGCAGCTTCAACAGGCCGCCGGCCTGCGGATTGTGTCCGACGACGAGCTTCGCGACGGAGTGCGTTTCGTTCAGGCCGGTCGCTAGCGCGAGATAGCGAAGATCGGCCAAACCCAGGTTATCGAGCAACGTGACGACGTCCGGCTTGTTGCCGATGGCGAGTTGCTCGACCAACGGGCGAGCCGTTTTCCATGCACGGGCCGCATCGACGTAGAGCAGACCGCCGAGCCGTGGAATGGCGAGCTCGCCGGTTAGTTTGTGCAACCAATCGGGCGCAGGCCCGCGCTCTTCCAAGCGGCGGACGATCGCTTCCGCTTCACCTTCACCGACGGCGACGATCAGATACTCACCCGACATGCTCCAAGCCACAGGCGGCGAGCCGGGCGGCAGCGGTAGCCGTCGAACTTCGGTCGAACCCACGCGCGATTTCGTCACGCTCATCGTCGGCGGCACCTTCGAAAGATAGAATCGTTCCCACGATTCGACGGCCGCTTGGAGCTCGGCCGCCTTCTCCCCGGCATGGAGAACGAACCCGGCATTCGCCGACGGCGCGGCGGGAGGCGTCTTCACCGACGCCAGATAGAGAATATTCGGCCGCGAGAGGAGCGTCGCGATGATGGTTGGCAACGTCTCTGCCGCGAGACGAGACGACTCGTCGCCGGCCGGAGCTTTCTTCAATGCTTCATGACCGAGCCGCAGAAGTTCTTCCGCAAGGCCCGCGATTTCGGGCTCTGCCAGGAGTTGCTCCAGGCCGTTGGTCGAAGTCGGATCGGGTCGCTTCGACCCGTAGTGAGCGGCGAAGGCGAGGCACTCCGGCGGGGCTGCGCTGTGGAGCCCTGCGTCAGGCGGCAGCGGCACGCCGAGTGTCGAAAGGCTTCCGCCCCCCAATGCAATGGCTGCCAAGACCAATAGTTCCGCAGCGCCGATACCAACCATCGTCATAGCCCTCGCTTTTGCCGGCGGTTCGCCGCGACGCGCCATTGAGCGCGCGAAAGAAAAGCGGCCAACCGGTCGCGGATCATACCGCGCCGGGTGGGGGATGCAATGTTTGCGTCCATCCGGCCGTGGAACTACTTCACAATCTCGATCTGTGTCGGCTCAGAGACGACGATCTGGTATTTGCCGCGTCGCTCGCTGATCGTACCGCTGACGCGAACTCGCTTGTTCTGAAAGCGAGCGACGATATCGGTCACGCCGATGGCGCGAAACTTGGCCAAGCCCTCGTCGAAGACGACGGCGGTGAAGTTGTCGGCACTGCGGTAGTCCGCCTCGGAATTGAGGAAGCCGATCGGCGGCGTCGACGGTTGAATGTTCGCAGCCCGAACGACGAACTCCACCGTCGCATATCCGTTCAAGTTCTTCGCAACCTCAGCCGGCGTGATCGGGGCACGTGGGCCGACCCCATGGCCGGTTGTCGACGCAGCCGGTTTGCGGCCGGTCGTCGAAGCATGGGCGAACGACGGCACCGGCGTCGCCGTCGTGGCGGGCTGAACGGTCCAATCGGCGAAGACCGGCCGATGATCGGAGCCGAACGTTTCGTGCTCCAATTGCGCGGGGCTGAAGCGATCGGCCGTCGCGCCGAGCACGTAAATGTTGTCGATGGGCGTGCTGTTAATGCCGGGATACGTCGATTCACGAATGTTGCCGGAAAGGTTCCGCATCTTGATGCCCAACAGGCCGCCGCCGAACATGGCGTGCGTTTCGTCATAGCCGTCGGAGGTCGGCGACGGTGTGAGATCTTCCTTTGCCGGATCGACGCCGTTTTTCGGGTCGGAGTGACCGACGTTGAAATCGCCGGCGACCAAAGTCGTATAACCGGGAAACAGTCGCAGGTCTTGCGCGACCGAATCGACGACGGCGGCCGCGATGAACTCGCGTCGCACTGCGTTCTCGACGTCCTCTTCGCCGTCGGCCCCGCGCGACGATTTCAAATGCACGCCGACGACCGTCAATCGCAGTGCGTCGATACGAACCCAGAGGAATCCGCGAATCTGCTCGTCCTGCTCGGGCGTCGTCATGCCCAACTTGGCCAAGGGCATGATTGGCAGCTCGGGCAGACTGTTCGGCTTGCCGTGATTGTCGGGCGTGGGATCGTACTCAATCGCCTGCGTAATCGGAAATCGGCTAAGCACGGCGACTTCGAGACCGGTGAAATCGCCCGGATCGGCCGGATTAAAATCGGAGACCGCAATGTGGTAATCATGTAACCCCATCGCGTCGCGCACCGCCTTCACCACCTCCGGCGAGACGACTTCTTCCATCACCAAGACGTCGGGATGAATACGGCTACCGAAGGCGGCGAGATCGCTTGTGCGCGACTTGATGCCGTCGACGGTAAACCCTTCATGCACGTTCCAGGTGGCAACGCGAACGGGTCGATTCGGCTTTGCCACATCGGCGCCGCCGGCACAACCGACGGCCCAGGCCGACCAAACGACGAGCGACAACCATCCCTGACGGAAGGCGGGCATGCTTTTCTCCCAAAAGAAACGGCGGGGATAAGCCCCGCCGTTCGCTGAGTTTCGGTTTGTTCTGGTGTTACGGTGTTGCTTCTAGCACGGACCGCAGGCCCACGATATCGCCCGAGCCTAGCGCGATCGCTTCGTCCAGCATCGTGCCCGACTTCACGCGGTCACCGGCCTGATCGAGAGCAAGAAACGCCGCGATAATCAACTTCGTGTTGGCCTGATCGGCCGGCAGCGACTTCTCGGCCATCTTGACGGCCAAGCCGGGTAGAAACTTCGTGATTTGCACCACGACGTCCTTGCCGTCTTGCTTGACGACCAGCGTTAGATCGTCGTGCTTGACGACGACCGCCTTCTTGCCTTCGGGCTTGCCGTCGAGCGTCAACTCATCGCCTTCCTTGAGCATTTTCACACCTTCGTGCACGCCGACCCAAAACGCGCGAAGATATTCCAACGCGCGGTTGTGCTCGTAGGTGGTGAGAATTAACTCGGGCGTGTCGGCCAGCACCTGGGTCTGAAGAACGATTTCTTCGGCCTTCACGTAGTCGCGCGACTTCATCTGCTTGCGGGCCGCGCCGAGCATCGTACTCACTTGCTTGCCGATGGTGTCGCTGGCCGGCAGGACGGCGGTCATCTCCAGCTTCGTCGGTTCGTCGAGCGCGATCATCGGCACCGCGGGCGCGCTCGGTGTGCCGGGCGTCGAGGGCGTCGCGGGCATGGCGGCGGTGGCCGAAGGCGTCGCCGACGGTGCCGGGGTCGGCGGAGTTGCCGGAGGCTTTTCAAACGGCGAGTTCGGGCGAGCCGTCGGACTGGGCATCGCCGCAGGCACCGGCTTCGCGCCTTCCGGAGCCATCGACTGCACGAGGTTCGGCATCGACGGCAGATTGCCGCGATCGTCGAACGCCGCATTGCGGTTGGCCATTTGTTCTTGCGGCGACGGTGTCCGAATCGCCGAGCCGGGCGTATCGAGCCGCTCGGAGAAGGTCTGCGACGGCGGCAGCGGCTGATAGTTCGGATTGTTGCGAGCGTTCTTGGCCGCCTGCTGCGCGAAGGTTTCCGAATTCATCTCTCGGGGCGGGATAACGGCAAGCTTCGGACCCGGCGGCGGATTGCTGTTCTTCTGCTTCGCGGAGGCCACGAAGATGATGAGCGTCAACACCGCGGCCGCGCTTCCGAGGACGCCGACGGCAATCATGACCGTCGAACTCTTTTGCTTCTTCATTCCGGCAAGACGACCCCGCTGGGAGACGTTGCTTCCCGAGAATGACGCTCCCGGCGCAACGGCGGGGGCTGCGGCCGACGGCGCGTAACCGCCCGCCATCGGTGCAGTGGGATCGTAGCCCGAGGCCATCGGCGCCACGGCCGTCGGCGGCCCAAACGGATTCGCAGCGGGTGCAGCGTAGCCGGGCGGACCGACCGAAGGCCCGAAGGGCGCCGCTTGCGGAGCACCGGGGAACGCAGGCGCTTGAGGAGTGCCGAATTGCGGAGCACCAAACTGCGGCGCACCAAATGGAGACGCTGCCATGGGCGGCGCACCGAATGGTGAAGCCTGCGGAGCTTGCATTGGCGAACCCGCCATCGGCGGACCACCAAACGGAGATGCTGCCAAGGGAGCCGCGCCCATCGCCGGCGCGCCCATCGGGGGACCGGCCGGCGCGAACCCCGGCGGCGCATAGCCCGGCATCATCGGCGGCATACCCGCCATTCCTTGTGGCGGAACACCCGGCGGCGCACCATACCCAGGGTAGCCCGCATATGGGTCGCTCGGCGGCATCGGAACCGCAGGCGGTAGGCCGCCCATCGGCGGAAGATTTCTCAATGCTCCGGGCGGCAGCATCATCGTCGGCGAGTCGGTTGCTTCGATCCCGCCGTCGGTCGAGTCGGCGATCGACGAGGGGGCCAAGCCCGTTTCGCGACGGAGTTGATCGTCGTACTGCCGCCGCTTCTCCGGATTGAGCAAAGCGTTCATCACGCCGGTGACTTCGCGTGTGAGCTTGGCCGCCAACTCGGCATTCGGGCCGGCCTTATGCGGTTCCAACAGTTGCAGTCGGCACTCGGCCGCTTCCGCAATCACCGGCGGTTCCGTCTCGAAGTTTTGCACGCCGAGCAACTCGTAGTAACTCGGCTTGCGCGTGGTATCGAGACCGAACCACTCGCGATAGGGATTCAACTTTTGCGACATTTCCGACTCCTCTCCTCGACTTTCCCGGCTGCGCACGGGTTCCGGTCCGCCGCAGGCCTGCGCGGAGATTGACCGTTTATTATGGTCCGAACCCCCGGTGGCGACAAGGAAGAATGAGCGGCGAACTACCGCCCCCCGGGCACCCGCGGCTCGCCTTTTGACGCGGAACGAGGCGATTTCGTTTCGTCAATTTAAGGAAATGCGTCGGTCGCCGACGCTTCCGGCCCGCCGTTTATATGGCGAGCCGGGAGCGTCAGCGACCGGAGTCTGCTGAAAGAAGCTGCAGCGGCGCTATCCGAACCGGCCGGTCACATAGTCTTCGGTGTCCGTCACCGTCGGCTTCGTGAAGATGGTGTGCGTCGGCCCGTATTCGATCAAGCGGCCCAAGTACATGAAGGCGGTAAAATCGCTGGCCCGGGCGGCCTGCTGCATGTTGTGCGTGACGATCAAAATCGAGTACGACCCGCGCAGCTCGCTGATCAGTTCTTCGATCTTGCCGGTCGCGATGGGATCGAGCGCCGAGCACGGCTCGTCCATGAGCAACACTTCCGGCTCGGCCGCGATGGCCCGTGCGATGCACAGCCGCTGCTGTTGCCCGCCCGACATGCTCAAGCCGCTTTCGTGAAGACGATCTTTCACTTCGTCCCAGAGAGCGGCGCCGCGCAAGCTTCGCTCGCAAACTTCCTCCAGCACATTGCGGTCGCGGATACCGTCGATCCGCAGGGGATAGACGACGTTCTCAAAAATGCTCATGGGAAAAGGGTTCGACTTCTGAAACACCATCCCCATGCGCTTGCGAAGTTCGATCACGTCGACGCGGCGATTGTAGATCGAGTCGCCGTTGAGCCGCATGTCGCCTTCAATGCGTACGCCGTCAACCAGGTCGTTCAGCCGATTGACGCTGCGCAAGAGCGTCGATTTGCCGCAACCCGAAGGTCCGATCAGCGCAGTCACCTTGTTCCGCGGTATCGGCAACGACACATTGAACAGCGCTTGCTTAGCTCCGTACCACAAGTTGAAGCGATCGATTTCGAGCACGGCCGGATCGCTATGCACGGCCGGATGGACTTCGGCGGCAATCGACTCGCCGCGCGAAATGGCCGCCAATCGACCGCTGACGCGTTCCCTCCCATGATGATGCGGCGCCGCCGGCGAGGCGGAGACGTTCGGCGGGGTTGCTTCTGGGGCCATCGTCGAACTCGGCGGCATGACTTGGATCAGCGCAGACACGCGGGAGCGTCCTTCGCATTAGAACTGAGTGGCTTGAAAACGTCGTCGCAATCGGCTGCGGATCATGATCGCCGCCACATTCAGCACTACCACGATTGTGATGAGTAGCAGCGCGGTCGTGAAGACCATCGGCTTGGCGGCCTCGCTGTTCGGACTTTGGAAACCGAGATCGAAGATGTAAAACCCGAGGTGCATGAAGCTTCGGTCGAAATGCACAAACGGAAAACTCGCGTCAATCGGCAACTTCGGCGCGTTTTTAAGTGCGCCGACCAACATCAGCGGGGCCACCTCGCCTGCGCCGCGGGCCATCGCCAAAATCATTCCCGTCATGATGCCCGGCAAGGCCCGCGGCAGCACGATCCGACGAATGGTTTGAAACTTTGAGGCCCCGCAAGCATACGAACCTTCACGCATCGAATTGGCGACGGCGGCCAGCGCTTCCTCGGTCGCGACGATGACGACGGGCATGGTCATCAACGCCAACGTGAGCGACGCCCAGAGCACGGTTCCCTTGCCAAAAACGGGTGAAGTCGCGCTCTCGGCCGGATAGAAGAGGTGGTCGATCGAACTGCCCGCGAAATAGCAGAAGAAGCCGAGGCCGAAGACGCCGAAGACAATGCTCGGCACGCCGGCGAGATTGTTGATCGCAATGCGGACGGCACTGACGATGACGCCCGGCTTGGCATATTCACGGAGATAGAGCGCTGCGACAACGCCGAACGGCACGACGGCCAGCGACATGAACAACGTCATCACCACGGTGCCGACGATCGCGGGCCACACGCCCCCTTCGAGATTGCTTTCGCGCGGCTCGTCGAACAGGAACTCACGCCACCGCGAAAGATAAACGCCGGCGGCGGAAGCCGTCGAAAGGCGATTGGGCCGATAGGTTCGCACCACGTCGTCCAGCGCCAAGTCTTTCGTCACGCCGCCGGCAGTGCAAAGTAACCAGCGGTGCCGCTGATTCTCGCGACTGAGTTCATCGGTTTGCTGTTGCAGGTCGGCATAGATATCGACGTTGCGTGCCTGCACGGCGTAATAGTCTTTCAAGCGCTCACGAACCGGAAGCGGCAACTGTGCTTCATGCGCCGCGAGTGCTTCGTCGTGCGATTTGCGGGCCACGACGTCGGCGGAGCGTTTCGCCGCGATCGTTGTTAGGGCCGTCGCGGCCGCTTTCGTCGCAGGCGCATCGTTGCCGAAGCGGTTGCGGCAGAGTTCGACAAACTGCGTAGTTTCGTCGAGTTGCGATTGACGAGCCCGCCCGGCGTCGCGCGCTTGCTTCACTTCCTGCAAATGCAGACTGAGATCAAGACCGTGCTTCATGGCTTCGCTACGGAGCGCAACGAGTACGTTGTTTTCTTGATCGTTCAAGCGACCGGTCTCGACCTCTTCCAAATGCTTGCGGCGGGCCAAGCGATCTCGAACGGGCGCCAGTTCTTCATTGAGCTTGTTCCACGCAGCCTCGGAATCGTCCCAGCGGCTAACGAGCGACGCGACGTCGACTTGCGCAGCTTTGTCGTCCCAAGGGTGCGTCGAGCCGTCGGCACCGACGATGCTCGTCTTCGCTCCGTCCGGCGCGGGATGCTCTTTTACGAATGCTTCGACTGAGCGGCGACGCTCTTCGTCGTAGGCGGCGCGAACGGCTGTAACGACTGCCGCGTCTGCGGCGGGCTGAGCTTCCATGAGGACCAGCCCGGCCTTCCATTGCTGCTCGGCCGCTGTCGGCTCGCGCCGCGTGCGCAGCTCATAGGCCTCCGTGAACCCATAAAAGCGGCCCCATTCGCGACGTTCAATCAGCACGGCGTCGGCCGGTTGCTGCTCGCTTCCCAACGTGATCTCGCAATCGTTGACCCAGGTGAAATGGGTGCGCGACAAATCGAAGTTGCCGGTGCGGAACTTCCGGCGGCGCAACGTGCCGTCCGACGCGGCCATTTCTTGCTGAGCAGCAGCCGCCGCCGCAGGATCGAGCTTTTCGAGGACGTCGTTGCCCGGGCGAAATCGCTCTTCGTCGACCACTTCACCTAGCAACTTTGCGCCGCCGGTGGTCGTCACCTCGACCGCGCGCAACGGGCGAAACGTCGTCGAGCCGCTGACGATGATGTATCCGATCAGAACGACCGTCATGGTCAGTGCGAACGCCAACGCTCCGCCGGTGAGCCAGACGAACGGTTCGCCGTGAGCCGCCATCGTGGCCCGGGATTTGCGCCGCGGCCGCAATTTCGGCGCAGGCTCTTGGGTGCGTGGAGCAGGGGGCGCGGCAACGCTCATAGTTGATACGCCCTCCGACGAAATCGTTGGCGAATCAACTCCGCCACGGTGTTCAGCGCGAAGGTCAAGCCGAACAACACCAAGGCGGCCAGAAACAGCGTGCGATAATGAGTACTGTCGCGGACGGCTTCGGGCAGCTCGACGGCAATGTTCGCCGGCAGCGTGCGGAAGCCGTTGAAAATGTTCAAGTCGATGATGGCCGTGTTACCTGCGGCCATCAGCACGATCATCGTCTCGCCCACGGCTCGGCCCAGGCCGACCATCACGGCCGAAAAGAGACCGCTCATTGCCGTTGGCACCACAATGCGAATCGCCGTTTGCCACCGCGTCGCACCCGCGCCGAGACTGGCCGACCGCAAGTGCATGGGAACCGTGCTCAGGGCATCTTCTGCAATCGTGAAGATGATCGGAATGATCGCGAAGCCCATCGTCAGCCCCACGATCATCGTGTTCAGTTGCTGGTACTCGCCGACCAACGGGCCGCGGGGATCCTGACCTACGGCGCCCAGCAGCGCTCCTCCGAGCCACGCCAGCGCAAGCGTTATCAAGGTGCCCAGCGCGAACAGGCCCAACTGCACGGAGGCCACGCGAAACTCAGGTTGCCCGTCGATCCGCTCGTGCACCTTCGGCGTGATCAGGCGGTTGAGGATGAAGAACGAAGCGAGCGCCGCGATCGGCAGCAAGAAAAACATCCAGCCGCCCGCGGCCGAACCGATGCGGCCGGCGAGCCATTCTTTCACATCGCCGGCAAACAGCAACCGCTCGACGGTCGGCCCCAGCAGCCACGCCAACAGCGGACCGACGAGCAATGCCGCAATGATGGCCACGAACCGCTCATGTTCCCACTGAAGTCGCAGATTGCGCGGCAGAAGTTGCCAAACATGGGCCCCCAACAGCAACGAGAAGGGCACGAGAACTATTCCGGCCAGCACGCTGCCGACGATCGGCTCGACCAGCGGCGCCAAAACCAGGGCCGCGATGAAGCCGAGGACCACGCTCGGCAAACCCGCCATCAGCTCGATGCCCGGCTTGATGTACTTCTTTGCATGAGGCGAAAGAAACTCGCTGGTGTAAACGGCGGCGAGCAACGCGATTGGGACCGCGAACAACAACGAATAGAACGCCGCTTTGCAGGTGCCGAACACCAAGGGACCGAAGCCGTATTTCGGCTCGTAGCTATCCGAGCCGCTCGACGATTGCCAAACGTGTTGCGGACGGGCGGCCCCTTCGTACCACACCGGTCGAAAAAGCGAAGCGAACGAGACTTCCGGATGGCGCGGGTTGAATTTCCAATGCGTGACGGCCGACTTTGATTCGGCCAAGAGCCCATCGTCGCGCGGCGCGATAGCCGTCGCGACGACCGGCGCCGAGTCGCGCGAGTCGACCTCCGGCGGTAACAGTTCGAGCAACTGATTTTCCGTCGTCATGTTGAATAATCGCACGCGATCGTCGGCGTATCCGACGGAAATCAGCCGCGATGCGGTCGATGGCGCTAAACGCACAACGGCCGTCGTCCCCTGGGCCAACTCATGGGCGGCGACTAGGTGCGAACCGTCGCCCCCCTCGCCCGCGGATTGCGCCGCGTTGCCTTCCGGCTTCACGCGAAACCAACCGCGCGTGCGGCCCAGGCTATCGCCGACGACGAGCGTCGTCTTGCCGATCATCGCCGAAAAGGCCGTAACCTTGCCGTCGGCCTCGGGCACGACGTCGATCTCTTCGATAAGCTTCGAGGCCGTTGATTCGCGAACGTCGTACCGTCGCAGCAGGCCGTCGTTCCAAACCAGATACACATTGTCGCCGACGCCCGAGATGAGCAGGCGACTTGGTTGGGCACCGTCGGCCCGGACGGCGTAGGGCACCTCGTACGAAACGACGCGCGTCGTGAGCCGGCCGGTTTCGCGGCTTTCTTGTGTCCGGCCCGAGTGAACTCGCAACTTGCCGTCGGCCGAAAGTGTCGCCAAGATCGGACCGGTCGGTCGTGCCGATTGGTCGATTAAAACGATCGACGAGCCCGGCGAGGCGCCGGTGGAATCTTCCACCTCGAGGTCGATTTTCAGCTCGCGAATATTTTCGCCATCGGGCGCACGCAAGAGAAGTCGGTCGTCGACAATTGCCATTCCGCCCGGCGGCACGGCCTGCCACGCAGCCGGTAGATCCTCGAAAAGTTTCACTTGCCGCGAGACGACGATCTTGCCGCGCTGCATCTTGCCCGAGGCGAAGCCGACGGCAAATTCGTTTGTGCCCGCGAACACAGAGAATGATGTGGGGACTTCGCCGGCCGCCAGAGGACGAACGTCGCTGACGATGCGGTCGCCCTCCGCTTCATCGAGCCGATAAGTCATGAAACGGCCGTCGGGCAACAAAGCCCAACCGAGCCGCTGCTGATCGTCGCTGCCGATGGCGACCGGTTCTGCGTTTCCCCAGGGGGCCGCGCCCAATCGCGTCGTTGCTTCCAGCGACGGCGAAAGGAACAACGGTAGCGTGACCCAGGCTAGATAAACGCAGACCAGCAACACGACCGCAATCGTGGCAATACCGCCGACGATGATGCCCCACTTCGCGCCGAAGTCGATCCACCGCACCGACGTTTTCGTTCGGCGCTCGCGGGCTCGCTTCGTAAACGCTTTGGCTTCGCTCATCGTGCCAATATCCGGGACGCCGTGCGGACACGGCGGCTAAACGAATACGTTTTGTTCCGCACTTAATTCGCAGCTTCTACGCCGATCGATTTCAGCGCTTTCTCGGCCATGAACTTCGTCGCCGGAATGTAGTTGTCTTTCAGGACGCCGAGTTGACCGTCGCGGCTGAAGATGTACCGCACAAACTCGCGGCGCAACGGATCGAGCGCCGTTCCCGGCTTGTGATTCATGTAGACGAGCAGGCTTCGTGTGAGCGGATACGCGCCGCTTTTGCCGTTGGCCGCACTGGGCTCGACGGGCGGTTCACCGGAGTTCGCGGCCAGGGGAATCGCCTTTACTTCGGAGGTGATGTAGCCGATGCCGCTGTAGCCGATGCCCCACTTATCGGAGCCGACCTTTTGCACGACCGTCGAGCTGCCCTTTTGCTCCTGCACGGTGTCCTTGAAGTCGCCGTTGAGCAGGACGTGTTCCTTGAAGAAACCATAAGTGCCCGACGACGAATCGCGACCGTAAAGCCGAATGGGCTGCGAGGCCCACTCGCCGGTGACGCCGAGATCGCCCCAGGTGACCGCATCCTTCGCAAAGCCACCCTTGCGAGTCTTCGAGAAAATCGCGTCGAGTTGTTGGAGCGTCAGATTCGCGATGGGATTGTCCTTATGCACGAACACGGCCAACACATCGATCGACGTTTCCAGCGCCGTCGGCTTGTAACCGAAATGCTTCTCGAATTCGGCAATCTCCGACTCCTTCATCGGTCGGCTCATCGGACCGAAGGCCGCGGTTCCTTGGATAAGTGCCGGCGGCGCCGTGCCCGACCCTTTGCCTTCCATCTCGGTTTGCACGCTCGGGTACTTCGACTTGAAGCCCTCGAACCAATGCGTCATCAGATTGTTCATCGTGTCGGAGCCGACGCTTTTGACGCTGCCGGAAACGCCCTGCACGCTCGCATAAGGCTGATAGTCCTTGTCGAGCGCAGCCACGGCTTCGGCCGACGGGCCTTTCTTGGCCGGAGTTGCGGCAGTGGGTTCGGCGGGAGTTGTTCCCGAGATCGACGCCGCGGCGGCATTCGTTACCGGAGCAGCGCTCGCGACCGCAGTTGTGGAGTCGGTCGTCGCCACTGCCGTAGCCGTATTGCCGGTCGCGGCACTTGTGGTAGGTTTCTCGGTCTTAATCGTTACGACCTTTTGTGCCGTGCCGCCGGCAGTGCCGGTTGCAGTCGAAGACGAGCCGCAACCGACGCAGGTGGAAATCACGACCGCGACCACGGCTGACATCAAAAATCGGCTGGAAGTTTGCACAGTTGCTCCCTCTCAAGTTGCGGGCACAAAGCGATTCCAGCCTCTGCCGGAATCGAAAAATCTGACAAAAACGGTGAGGCGAGCATACCGGCCGATTGTTAGGAATATGTGAGGGTGCGGGTAGATTACGGTCCGCCATCGCCTCGGATACCCCGACAGTTTCCACAAGCCGTTCAAAAGATTGAACTTGCATCGGATTTGTCCGGCATTCGACAGGCTAAACCGAAGCTACATTCTGCGAGCTAGCACCCCACGATTTCGAAGCGGCGGACTCGCGTCGCAACCGCATAATTTCATTGACGATTCAAGTGTGCCCACCTTAGAATTCGAGAGCATCAGAAGACATGGATGCCTCGGCTGCCGTCGCCCCACGGTCCCGGCAGCTCCCCGCCTCAGTCCGATTCCCACCTGGACTACAAAGGATCGCCCTATGTTGCGAGTCGATTCCGGCACGACCGGCCGCTACTGCGACGGCTTGGCCCGACGCAATTTCCTGCAAATCGGCATGGCAGGCATGGGTGCCCTGGGGCTGCCCGACCTGCTTCGCGCCAAAGAGTCATCGCGAACAGGCAAGGTCGCGTCAAAGGACACGTCGGTCATTTTGATTTGGATCGACGGCGGTTTGAGCCATCTCGACACCTACGACATGAAGCCCGATGCCCCGACGGAAGTTCGCGGCATTTGGTCACCGATTCCGACCAACGTGCCCGGCATCGAACTGACCGAACTCTTTCCGCTGCAAGCGAAGATCGCCGACAAGTTCTCGATCATTCGTTCGATCCGCCACGACAACGGCGACCACTTCGCCGGTGGTCACTACATGCTGACGGGCAAGGGAGGCGCCAGCGGCGCGGACCAACGGACCCGCGCCCCGTTCTTCGGTGCCGCCGCCACGAAGGTGCTCGGCTCGCGCAAGCCCGGCATTCCCGCACACTGCGCCGTGCCAATGGCCATGAGCATTGGCATCCGCCCCGGTTACTTCAGCGGCCATTACCTCGGCAAAGATCAAGATCCATTCGAGACCGGCGGCGATCCGAATAACGCGAAATTTCAGGTCCAGAACCTGGGCCCCGTTGCCGGAATCGACATGGCGCGGCTCGAAGACCGCCGCTCGCTGTTGAGCCATTTCGACGGCATTCGCCGCGAGATCGACCAGACCGGCGCGGTCGATTCGTTCGATCGCTTTCAACTGAACGCCTACGAACTCGTCACCGGCAAGCGGGCGATCGAAGCTTTCGACATCAGCAAAGAAGACCCGAAGGTCCGCGACAGTTACGGTCGTCACACCTGGGGCCAAAGCGCGTTGCTCGCTCGTCGCTTGGTCGAGGCCGGCAGCACGTTTGTCAGCGTCCATTGCGGCGGCTGGGACCATCACTGGAACCTGCAGAGCGGCTACCACCGCTACTTGCCGATCGTCGATCAGATGATGCACGGCTTACTGACCGACCTCGAAGCCCGCGGACAGTTGGAGAAGACGCTCGTCTGCGTGGCCAGCGAATTCGGCCGCACGCCGCGCATGAACGACGGCGGCAATGGCGGGCCTCCCGGAAGCCAAGGCACGCCGGGCCGCGACCACTGGGGCAACGCGATGTCGGTCCTCGTCGCAGGCGGCGGCATCAAGGGCGGCCGCATCGTCGGCAGCACCGAAGCAAAGGGCGAGCGCCCGAAAGATCGTCCGCTAACGCCGAGCGACCTGCACGCCACGATGTTCCAAGTCCTTGGCGTCGACAAGCATGTGCAATTCCCCGACTTCGCCGGCCGCCCAACCTTCATTATCGAAGAAGGCAACTCGATCAGCGAGTTGTTCTAAGCAGTCGCCGTTGGGTACAACGTAGTCAGTACTGAGTACCCAGTACTCGGTACTGTTTGTTGCGCCGTGCCATCTCTTTTCTGTCTAATCACATGACTTCCACTCCCGCCGCGCTTCTGTCGGAAGCGCAGGCCGCCCGCGAATGGATCGTCGCCGTTCGCCGCGAGCTGCATCAATTTCCCGAGCTTGGCTATCAAGAGACCCGCACCAGCGCTCTGATCCGCCGCAAGCTCGACGAACTCGGCATCGCCTACAAACACCCGCTCGCGGAAACCGGCGTGCTCGCGACGCTCGGCAACGGCGATGGCCCGTGCGTCGCCCTGCGGGCCGACATCGACGCGCTGCCGATCGAGGAAGCCGCTGATGTTCCGTTCCGCAGCCAGGTGCCGGGCCGCATGCATGCCTGCGGACACGATTGCCACACTGCCATGTTGTTGGGCGCCGCGAAGTTGCTGAAGGCCCGCGAGGCCGAACTCCGCGGCACCGTGAAGCTCGTCTTTCAACCGGCCGAGGAGGGCGGGGCAGGGGGGAAGCGAATGTGCGAGGCCGGCGTGCTCGAAGCCCCGCGCGTCGCCCGGATCTTCGGCCTGCACGTTTGGCCGATGCTCGACACCGGCAGCATCGGCTCGCGGGCCGGAACGTTTCTCGCTTCCGCCGGATCCGTTTCGATTACCGTGACCGGTAAGGGGGGCCATGCGGCCATGCCGCAATTCGCCATCGACCCGGTGACCACGGCTGCCAAGATCATCTGCGACCTGCAAACGATCGTCTCGCGGGAGTTCGATCCGCTCGATTCGGCCGTAATCAGCATCACCACGATGAAGGCGGGCGAGGCATACAACGTGATCCCGCAAGAGGTAAAGCTAACCGGCACGATTCGCGCCCTGACGCACGACGGCATGGAGTATCTGCAAGAGCGCATTCGCGAAGTTTGCGAACACACGGCCGCGGCCCATCGCTGCACCGCCCAAGTCGAGTACCCCGGCAACGACTACCCGCCGACGGTGAACGACGCGAAACTCTGGGACGTGACTCAGTCGCTCGGCCGCGAAATGCTCGGCAACAAAAAAGTCGAAGAAGTCCCGCCGATCATGGGCGGCGAAGACTTCGCCTACTATGCCGAGAAAATCCCCGGCGTCTTCGTCGGCCTAGGCATCCGCAACGAAGAGGTCGGCGCCGTATACAGCGTCCACCACCCGAAATTCAAAGTCGACGAAGCCGCGCTGCCGATCGGCACCGCCATGCACGTCGCCTTCGCCCTCCGATCGCTCGCCGAACTGCGATAACCGAGCGTTCTGCATAATCGCTACAACCGGCGAGCCGGGAGCGTCAGTGACGGGAGGAATTCGCGTTTTGACCCCGCAATTTCCAGGGTTTCACTGCGAACCACTTCCGCCCCCGGCAGTCATGTTCTACAATGTCTCGTTCCCAAGAAATCGGGACGTTTCAGGCCGTTTTCGGCCCTGTTTCGGCCGGTTTTTTGTGAGTCGCGCGCGTAGCTCAGTTGGTTAGAGCGCAGCCCTGATAAGGCTGAGGTCCCAAGTTCGAATCTTGGCGCGCGCACTGGAATGCGAGTGGCTAGTGGTCAGTGGCCAGTGCCTAGTGAAAACGCCGTTAGCAGCTCCGCTCGTCTCCTCACTAGCCACGAACCACTTGCCCCTAGCCACTTCTGCCCGGGGACGTAGCTCAATTGGGAGAGCACTGCCTTTGCAAGGCAGGGGTTGAGGGTTCGATCCCCTTCGTCTCCACTTTCTCTTTCGGCCGCGGGCCGACGTCGGTCGACCTCGGCAATAGCAGCCCAGACACGTTCGGCCTCAGTAAGGAATGTCGTCGGCGGGCGGTTGGGCGTTGCCCGATGGGCCGGCGTCGTCAGGGCCTTGTTCTATTCGCTTTCGGTCGCGTTCGGCGTACTCGCGGTCCCATTTGGCTTCGCAGGCGGGGCAGGAGGATTCGCCGGTGTCGAAACATTGGACCCATTGTGTGTGACGCAGCTCGCGGTGGCCGATTTCTTCCGGCAGAAGGTCGGTCATGAGCCAGCGATAGGTTTCCTTCGGCGTGAAGTGCTCGCAGACGTGGATCTGGATGCCGAACATGGCCAACTGCATGAGCACGGCCTTGAGCGGTCCTTCGGCTTCGTTTTCCGGCACGTCGTCCGGGTGCGGAAGTTGCAACTTTTCGATCAAATCGATCAAATACGATCCGGTGCCCCGCTCAATCAGGGCGTCCATCAGTTTCAGTTCCCGGATTTCGTCGGAATCATCGCTATCGCCGTCCCAGGCGATGGCCCAATCGACGTCTTCGGCTTGCTTGTCGAGTTGCCGCTGCAGGTCCTCGTCGATCGGCAGGAGGCTTTCGTCGTCGTCGTCCCGGGCGTCACTGTCGGACGAGGGATAAAACTCTTCTTCAACTGAGGGACGGCCGTCGTCGTCGAGCCGCACGGTCGTGACGCCGAGGCCGAACTGCGATTGGCCTTCGTCCGACGTCTGATCGGGCGGAGAGTCGTCACTTGGCGCCTGGTCGCTGGGCGCCTCGTCATTCGGACCGGATGACTCCGTTTCCACGGCCGTGGCCTCTGGCGGCGCGGTATCGAGATGCGCGGCCGAGCCCGGCACGACGAGCGGGCGGTCTTCGAGCCACTCGATTTCCGGATCGATCAGTTCCAGCACGACGCGGCCGTTCTGGCTGTACCACTCCAGATACAAGAACGGCTTGAGCTCCATCGGCGGCGGCTCATCGAGCTTGCTTCGCAAATAGAACTCTTCCGGCGAGCAATCGAACGTCTTCACTTCGCGCAGACCCATATCTCCGGTCGGGCCGACCTGCTGATGCGCCAGCCAATCGATTTTCGACGCGTCGCGAATTGTGCCATCTGCCGGATCGATTGGTTCCTGGAATGCCCCCGATTTTTGTACCAGGGGTTGTGAGAGTTAGGTTTGGGTAAGAGATTCCGCAGTGTGCTGCTGGAGCGTAGGCGCAGCCGGAGCGGAAGCAGCACACTGCGACGCGAATTCCCCCGGGGTCCGGTAGCCTAAACTGCTGTGCGGTCGTTCCTCGTTGTGTTCCTGTTGCCGACGCTGAGCGAACCAACGGGCCTCGGCCAAGTTCTCGAACTCTTCGACGTTCAATAATTCGTCTCGCAGGCGGCTGAAGAACGATTCGGCGAAGCCGTTTTCCCATGGCGCACCCGGTTCGATGTAGAGCATCTCCAGGCCTGCTCGCTCCCCGTGACGACGGATCGCCGCCGCGATGAACTCCGGACCATTGTCGCTGCGAATGTGCTTCGGTACGCCGCGCGTGAGGAACAGATTGGTCAGCACGTCCAGCACGCGATCGGCCGTGATGCTCCGATCCACTTCCAAGGCCAGACATTCCCGCGTGTATTCGTCGGTGATCGCCAACCACTTCAGCGGTCGGCCGCCGGCCGTCCGGTCGTGGATGAAGTCCCAACACCACACATGGTCCTTGTGTTCCGCTCGGTGACGAACGCAACTGTTGCCACTGTGTCCCAATCGTCGTTTCTTTCGTACCTTTTTCGGCACTTTCAGCCCCTCGCGACGCCACAGCCGATAGATCCGCTTGACGTTCACACTCCACCCTTCCTGCCGCAACTTCGCCGTGATCATCCGATAGCCGAAACGCGGGTACTTCGCCGCCAAGGCGTGCACCCGCTCGACCAACTTCTTCTCTTCCAAGGAATCTTCCTTCGCTGCATAACGCTGCGTGCCTCGCGGTTGATTCAACACTTTGCAAGCCCGACGCTGCGACACGTTCTTCTCCTTTTGAACGTGCTCCACCGCCTGCCGACGCCGAGCCGGGCTCAGTAGTTTCCCTCCAAGGCTTCCTTCAAGATCGCCTTGTCCAACTCGGCCTCGGCCAACAGCTTCTTCAGTCGCTTGTTCTCTTCTTCTAACTCCTTCAGCCGCTTGGCTTCCTCGGCCTTCATCCCGCCGTACTGAGTTCGCCAACGGTGCAGCGTCTGCTCGCTGATCTCCAGGGCCTGCACGACCTGACCGAGCGTCTTGCCCGTCGCGATCATTGCGTCCGCTTCACGCAGCTTCTGAATAATCTGCTCCGGACGGTGCTTCTTGCCTTTCATCGAAAGTCCTCCTGGCCCCGAAGGGCCGTTGGACTCTCATAACACATGGATCAGTTTCCGGGGAGCATTCCATTCCTTTTCAATACGCGGCCGGGCGGTGAAGCGGAAGTGCTTCCCGGCCAGCGACGGCCCGCAGTTGCCGGTGAGTTGGAGTAGCAGGGGAGTATCGTCGCCGCGCAATTCGAGCGCGCCGCACGTTGAGTAGTGCTTCGTATTCGCGATTTCGCCGGAAAGCACAACGGCGTGGAGTCGCAGAGCCATAGTCCTGAGCTTGCGCGAGATGGGAAGCTTCAACGTCGACGACGTCCTACAGATGGGACATTGTAAGCGGTGCCGAAACGAGTCGCATCAATTCCGCCGTGAGCCGACGGACACGCGTCGCAAGCGACGCGGCTAACGGCTTTCTCATCACGCCGCATTCCTCGCAGTGCAACAAAAAAGCCCCGCGAAGCTTTCGCTTCGCGGGGCCCTTTGTTTGAATCCGGCAACACCTACTCTCGCACTTTTGGAACTACCATCGGCTTGAAAAGCTTAACTACCGTGTTCGGAATGGGAACGGGTGTGGCCTTTTCAATATCGTCACCGGAAAGGAGCCGGCGGCGGGGTAAGCCGCCGCCGGCTATTTTGGTCGAATTGAATTTGGTTTGCAGTAGTTTGCGGCAAACGGCTCTTAGTAATCTCGCGTGTAACACTTGTCGAGAGACGCGTATTACACAACAGGATTAAGAGCGTTGAATAAATGTGGCCAAGCATTCGTCCGTTAGTACCGGTTAGCTGAGTGAGTTAACCCCACTTATACATCCGGCCTATCAACCTGGTCGTCTTCCAGGGGACTTTCGAGCAATGCTCTACGAAACCTGATCTTGGAGCGGGCTTCACGCTTATATGCTTTCAGCGTTTATCCTTTCCATACTTAGCTATCCAGCCGTGCCGCTAGCGCGACAACTGGGACACCAGAGGTATGTCCATCCAAATCCTCTCGTACTAAAGATGAACCTCCTCAAGTTTCGTACGCCCACACCAGATAGGGACCGACCTGTCTCACGACGGTCTGAACCCAGCTCACGTACCACTTTCATCGGCGAACAGCCGAACCCTTGGGAGCTTCTTCACCCCCAGGATGTGATGAGCCGACATCGAGGTGCCAAACCGCTCCGCCGCTATGGACGCTCGGGAGCGATAAGCCTGTTATCCCCAGAGTACCTTTTGTCTGATGAGCGATGACCCTTCCACACGGGATCACCGGATCACTTAGCCCTACTTTCGTATCTGCTCGACCCATCGGTCTCGCAGTTAAGCACCCTTCTACCTATGCGCTCAATGCTTGATTGCCAACCAAGCTGAGGGTACCTTTGGACTCCTCCGTTACTCTTTTGGAGGAGACCGCCCCAGTCAAACTGCCCAACTGACAATGTCCTCCGCCCGGTTTCACGGGAATCGGAGTTAGAACTAAAACATACCCAGGGTGGTATTTCAACGACGGCTCCCCGGACACTAGCGTGCCCGGATCATAGCCTCCCACCTATCCTACACAAAGTGTGTCTCAGCCCAATATCAGCCTACAGTAAAGGTTCACGGGGTCTTTCCGTCTCAGTGCGGGAACGAGGCATCTTCACCTCGGCTACAATTTCACCGGGTTTCTGGTTGAGACAGTGTTCCAGTCATTACGCTATTCATGCAGGTCGGAACTTACCCGACAAGGAACTTCGCTACCTTAGGACCGTCATAGTTACGGCCGCCGTTTATCGGGGCTTCGGTCGTGAGCTTTGTCTTGCGACGGACCCACTTCCTTAACCTACCGACACCGGGCAAGCGTCAGACTCTATACATCCACTTACGTGTTAGCAGAGTCCTGTGTTTTTGATAAACAGTTGCTGGAACCGATTTACTGTGACCTCAAGATTGCTATTAACAAACCGAGGCACCCCTTATCCCGAAGTTACGGGGTCAAGTTGCAGAGTTCCTTAACCAGAATTCTCCCGAGCGCCTTAGACTACTCGTCTCACCTACCTGTGTCAGTTTTAGTACGGTCATTCCACTTCAACGCATAGAAGCTTTTCTTGGATGTGTTGCGGAGGACTACTCGAACATAAACGCGATCGAGACCGGGGATTTAACCCAAGCCTACGGACGTTTCTAATCGTACCGCTCCCCTTTAACACACCGTCCCTCCATAGCTCCATGGAATGGCGCAGGAATGTTGACCTGCTGTCCATCGTCTACGCCTTTCGGCCTCGACTAAGGTACCGGCTAACCCTGGGCGGATTTCCCTTCCCCAGGAAACCTTAGGTTTTCGGCGGGCAGGATTCTCACCTGCCTTATCGTTACTCATTCCGACATAATCACCTGAACAGGCCGCGACCACTCCTTACGGTATGGCTTGTATCTCCTGTTCAGCGCTCTCCTACCACTCGTATTACTACGAATCCATGTCTTCGGTATAGAACTTAACTCCCGTTCATTATCGGCGCAGAATTGCTCGTCCAGTAAGCTGTTACGCACTTTTTAAATGGTGGCTGCTTCTAAGCCAACATCCTGGATGTCTCAGCAACTCAACTTCCTTTGTGACTAAGTTCTATTTAGGGACCTTAGACGATGATCTGGGTTGTTTCCCTCTCGACTACGAAGCTTATCCCTCGCAGTCTTAGTCCCGGAGTACATACATCGGTATTCGGAGTTTGGTTGGACAGAGCAACGGGTTAGGTCCTCAAGTCCATTCAGTCTCTCTACCCCCGACGTACAATTTATCCAAGCCTACCCCTAAAGGTATTTCGGAGAGAACGAGCTATCTCTGCGTTTGATTAGACTTTCACTCCTCCCCACAAGTCATCCCATCGGTTTTCAACCCAAACGGGTTCGGTCCTCCACGCGGTATAACCCGCGATTCAACCTGCTCATGGGTAGTTCACGCAGTTTCGCGTCTACCACCAGTGACCAATTACGCGCTATTAACACTTGGTTTCCCTTGGGCTTCGACCTTGAAGGTCTTAACCAAGCCACTGACGGTAACTCGCCGGATCATTATGCAAAAGGCACACCGTCAGGCATCCCCTTGCGGGTATAGCCCTCCGATCGCTTGTAGGCGCATGGTTTCAAGTTCAGTACCTCCCCTAGCCGGGGTTCTTCTCATCTTTCGGTCGCCCTACTTGTTTACTATCGGTCATTAGAGAGTATTTAGCCTTACGGGATGGTCCCCGTAGATTCAGTCGAGATTCCACGTGGCTCGACCTACTCAGGTACCTTTCGAGAGGCAACAACATGTCGCTTACGGGACTGTCACCCGCTATGGTTCAACTTCCCAGAAGATTCAGCTACGTTGTTGCTTGATAACTCTCATGTGAAAGGCCCTACAACCCCACGAAGGAAAACCTTCGCGGTTTGGGCTATTACCCGTTCGCTCGCCACTACTGAGGTAATCGATTTTTCTTTCTTTTCCTGCGGCTACTGAGATGTTTCAGTTGTCCGCGTTGGCCGCCTACACCTATGGATTCAGTGCAGGTTCATCGGAAATCTCGGGATCAACATCTGTTTGACGACTCCCCCGAGCATATCGCAGTCTTCCACGTCCTTTAAAGCCTTCTAATGCCAAGATATCCCCCATGCGCCCTTAGTAGCTTGACCACATTAATCCAACACTCTTACCGACGAACAGTCACTTGCGTAACAGCCGTCGGCGAAAGCATAAGAATCCTGTGTTATCTCGTTGCTACACGAGAAATTTGCCACCTTGGTTGAACCCTTGTGTTCTTCGGCTTGCATATATCGCCGATTAAGTTCAACCGAGTAACGTTCTTAATCATGATGTTCGACTTTCACTTTCCGCTTTGGCTCTCGCCGCAGCATTGAGATCCATTCGAGCATCCGAGTCTTACTAAGTGCCGTGTGAAAGCCGACCCTCCTTCGCATCAATCCTCCGACTTGCTCGCCGCTCGCACCCGCCCCAGTTAAGGAGCGGAACACGGACTTTGAAGCAGGCCTGACGATCGACCGAATTCGGCCGGCTATCAGATGCCACAAACTACCTAAACCAAATTGTCAAAGACCAAACAAAAACGGCACATCCCGCAAGGAGGTGTGCCGTTTAAGCTGCCGGTAGGCAGAGGCCGAGTTCTTACCCGACTCCGTCCTTGCATCCGCAAGAAGCGAGTCGAAAGAACGCGATCTCGGACCACCCATCAGCCTGCAGTGTTCGCTTGCGAGTTCCTCTGAACCGCCGATGAACACTGCATTATTACGAGCACTTGTCCTGCGTGGCGAAAGGACAAATCTAGCAAACCGTCCTAACCCTGTCAAACAACAATTTCCGAACTTTCAAGCCCGATCTTTGGGCCAACCGCAAGTCTCAACTTTTCCGCTGTTTCGCGGCAAATCGAATCGCTTGAGCACCAAAGGACCGAACAACATCGACACAAATCCTACAAAGCTTGAGTCGGGCGTCAAGCGGCCCTCGTTCAAGCCCGCGAAAAAAGAGAGGCAGCAGCGCATTCGTCGCAAAAATAGGTGGTTTAGGACGGCGTTTCACGGCGAATGCCTGGAGTATTGACGCGGCTTTCCCCACCAAGGAAGGTTTTGAGCGAGGTTTTGCGCTTCGTTGCGGCATTTCTCTTCCACGCGAACTAGGTGACCTATGCCCGGCCGACATCCGCTCGCGGCTCCAACTGCATCGTTCGACCGTCGCCGACTGCTGACGCACAGCGGCGCCGCACTGGGCCTTTCCGGCCTCTCAAGCTTATTCGCGAATGGAAAGGCCGCTTTCGCACAAAGCCCGGCAACCCCGAAAACCACCGGCGAAGGCAAAATCACCATTACCGACGTCCGCGCCATCGTTACACAACCGTCGCGCTCGCGGCTGTGCGTGGTCAAAATCGAGACGAACGTGCCCGGCCTGTACGGCATCGGCTGTGCGACGTTTACACAACGCATTCGTCTCGTCGAAGCGGCTGTTAATCAATATTTACGTCCCTTCTTAATCGGCCAAGACGCAACGCGCATTGAAGACATTTGGCAAGCGTCGTTCGTGAGTTCCTACTGGCGCAACGACGGCGTGCTGAACAACGCCTTGGGCGGCGTCGACATGGCGCTGTGGGACATCCTCGGGAAACGGGCCGGACTGCCGCTCTATCAACTGCTGGGCCGCAAGGCCCGCAATGCGGTCGATACCTATGTTCACGCCTCGGGCGAGTCGATCGACGAAGTGACGACTAAGGTCGCCGACTTCATGAAACAAGGCTTTCGTCATGTTCGCATTCAAACCTTGGTGCCTGGTTATTCGACCTACGGCACGGCGGCCGAAAGCGCCGTCGAGACTCGCCGCGACCAGGTTTGGGAACCGGCGCCGTACGTTCGCCTGGTCCCCAAGTTGTTTGAGCATGTCCGCAAGGCCGTTGGCGACGAAGTTGAACTGCTGCACGACGTGCACGAGCGCACGCCGCCGATTCTGGCGATGCAACTAGTGAAATCGCTCGAGCCATATCGGCCGTTTTTCATCGAAGATCCGTTTTCGCCCGAGGATGTCGGCTACTTCGAGACGTTGCGGAAACAAACGACCGTGCCGCTGGCGATGGGCGAGTTGTTTAACAATGTGAACGAATGGCTGCCCTTGGTCAGCGGGCGCTTAATCGATTTCATTCGCTGCCACGTCTCGCAGGTGGGCGGCATCACGCCGGCCCGCAAGATCGCGGCGCTGTGCGAGTTCTTCGCCGTCCGGACCGCGTGGCACGGCCCCGGCGATACGTCGCCCGTCGGCCAGGCCGCGCACGTGCATCTCGATTTGTCCTGCTCGAACTTCGGCATTCAAGAAGCGCGGTTCTTCACGGAGGCCGAACAAGAAGTTTTCCCCGGCTGCCCCGAGTTGCGCGACGGCTAGTACCACGCCACCGACAAGCCGGGCCTCGGCATCGACCTCGACGAACAAGCGGCCGCAAAATATCCGGTCACCGACGACCCGCCGTTCAACCTAAACTGGGGCACGCTCCGCCGCCGCGATGGGGCGATTGTGAAGCCCTGAGCAAGCAATTCACTTGAGTCTAAAGGAAATGTCACCTCCAACCGCTGCGTAGAATTTGATAGCTCGCGCGATCACGGTTCGACGCGGGAGATTTGTTCTACATCTTTAGTTTGAGGGCGACTATGAAACGCTGGTTATCTGCATTGCTTGTCGTGGCAATGTTGTTCGTTGCGATGCCGCAGTCGGAAGCGCAAGCCTATTATCGTCGGCCGCTGGTGCGACGCGGAGTGGCGGCCGCAGCGCGCGTCGGTGTCATCTACGGACTCGGCCGGGGCTATGGCTACGGCTATTATCCGTACGGTTACGGCTACCCGTACGGCGGTTTCGGCTATCCGTATGGCTACGGCTTCCGCCCAGGCTTCGGCATCGGCTTCTACTAAGCCAAGAGTTGTTGGCCAGGGATTTGGAAGAGATTCTTGACCACGGATTTCACTGATTACACGGATGAGAGAACACGGACGATCGGATTTATTCCGCGTTTTTCATCCGTGCCATCCGTGTGATCCGTGGTCAAAAGTCCGCTCAGCACGGCGCCGCTTCGCCGTGGGGATAGCGGTAGTCGGCCTTCGGGTTCGTCGAAATCTTCGTCCTCACACGGTCTTCGACCCGGTAGGTGAATAGTTCACCCTTGCCGGTCGTATTGGCGTGATAGACGATCGATTTCTCGCCGTCGATCCAGCGGGCGTAGGCGTACCAATGCGGCTTCGCGGGTTGGTTGGCGATGGCCGTCAGATTGTTAATCGTGCGCCGTTGGGCGTCGAAGTCGGCGATGTACAGCGTGTGTCCGGGCTCGACGAATTTGGAGCCCGGCAGGAACTCGAAACAGATGCGATTTTCGGTGGGTGAAATGCTCGCCCGATGGATTTGTCCCGCGATCGGCAGGTCGCATTCGACGCGTTCATACACCGGCTCGCCGCCGTCTTTCGCCGTCAGTAAATACACGCCCCAGCCGTGCTTCGGGTGGGCGGAATTCACCAAGATTCGCCCGTCTTTCAAGCACGAATGGGCCCAGGTGTGGAACGACGCGTCGGTCAGCGCGACCTCTTGCCCCGGCTTATCGCCGACGCGGCCGCGCACCACATGGAACCCGCCGCCGGTTTCGTTCTTGCGACTCCAAACGGGCGTGTTCCGGCCGTCACGGGTCCAGGTCGGATTGAAGTCGGTGCGCATGCCGTCGGTCAGTTGATGAAAACCGGTGCCGTCGACATTGATCACAAAGATCGCACTCTTCCAATTGACCGTGATCGGATCGTCCTTAGTCCGCCGAAAGCAGACGAGCATGTCGCCGGTCAGCGACCACGACGGCTTGAAATCGACATAGCCGGTCGTCAACGGCGTCCCTTCCGGCCGGCCAACTTCGCCGACAAAAATCTTGCCGTCGTAGCAGTACGAAATCCGCGGTGCAACCGCCGGCTTGCGCTCGACGGCGTCTGCGACACGCAGCCCGAGGATCGACGCCGGGTCGGCAGCTATCGCTGCGATGCCGCCGGCCTGTATCGCACGCTTGAGGAATTTTCGACGAAAGGCACCCTTCGGGGACGTATTCATGCGGGTCGTGCCCTTTTTTACGATGGCTCTTCAATCGGCCAACAAGACGTTGGTCGCTTTCGCGGCGAACGGTTGCGAATAGTGCCGCACTTCGGTCACCACCCTGTCACCGTCCATAATCGGCGTCGGTTGCTCGACGACGAAGTACGCCTCGTCGAACCGATTGGCGGCGATGAACGCCAGCCGCAGCGAATCGATCGGCCGCTCGTCACGTTGCGACAGGTCGGGCAGCGCGATCGGCCCGGTGTCGGTCTGCCACAGCTGCTTCTCGACGTTCATGTTGATCGTCTTCACCGGATACTCGACGACGGCCCGCAGCTTCGTCGTCTCGTCGCTGAGGGTCGTTCGCCCGATGATCGGCGCGCCCGATTCGATCGCCTGTTGAATCTTCGGCCAGTCGTCGAGCACGGCCGCATCTTTCGCAGCCTTCAACCGCAAAATCGGCGTCCCCCACGGCTTCACGACATCGCGAACTTCGCGATAGTCGGGATTGAGGTTGATCTTGCGGCGAAACATGAGCGTGCCGCCGGTGGAGACGACCGGCAGGAAATCGTAATTGTTCGGATAAAACAAATCCTTCTCGGCAAACGTGTCCTCACTCTTGCAAGACCCGCATTGATAAAAATGCGCGACCGCCCCGGACGCGTCGTCCACGATCGTCGTGCGGCTCTCGATCCACAACCGCACCGCATTGTACGGCCCGCTATGACAAACGAACGAACGGCCAAAGTCCAAACATTCCGCAACCGTCGGAATGCCAACCGGCTCGGCCGCCGCCGCTTTCGCCGCCTGCGCTCCGGAAGATGACGTCCCTTGTACCACCATCGCCGCGCCCAGCGAGCCGACCAACAGGCGGCGACGGGAAACCGAAAGGAAGTCGGACACAAGGCTCTCCGATCGGAAGTCAGTCACGCGGAAACAAATCGTCGACCGGCATCGTCCAACCCGGAACGGCCGCTTCCGCTTCAGCCGTCTCGCCTCGGTGATAAACGGTTGGCGCGTCCGGTCGCTCAGCTCGATACACGCGAACGATGTCGGCACCTAACAGATCGACATCCCAAACGACAAGCGTTCCGGCCGCAAAATAGTCGGCCCGCTTTTCGGCCATCTCCTTTTCCGCCACGGGTCCGTAATCGCCTTCGCTACGGACCTCGACCGCGAATCGGGGCGCGCCTTGAACAAATTTCATGCTCAGCCGACCGACGTGATACGCCGCATCGGGACAAAACGATTTGCGATGCGGGAGGTTCACGATGAACGCGACATTGCCACCAAGGCCGTGTGCAAACTTGTGTCTGACGGCGTGACTTCGCAGGTTTGAGAGAATTTCACCCACCGCGTAACCCGGCAATCCACCGGTCGGTGGCATCGTGACGATCTCTCCGTGAATGATCGCCGCTTTGTTCTCGACGCGATACAAGTCGTCGACGATCGCTTCCACCTTCATCTCGCAACCCCTCATGATGCGTGATATCGTCAAAAGCTATTGTCGCCCACGTGCCATTAGATGGTAGCGGCCTCATATTCGATCGGCAATGAAAGTCGGTTTTTCAGTCGGTCAAGAAATTCTTCGGCCTCTTTGTCCAGCTCGCTCTCGCCAATCACGATAAGACGCGCAGGCTCCTGGGACCCGGGCCAGAAGCTATACTCCAACAGTTGCCCGATGGCTTCACGTAGACAGCCTCTTGCCGTGAGTGCGGTCTTTATTTCGTAGAACCAAAACTTATCGTTTCTCTTAACCACAATGTCGATGAGCGTCCCAGCACCGCTGGGCTGCTCTGTCCTGACGTTTTCTACGCCGTATTTGGCGACCAATCGGTGATAGAGCGATTCCTGGAGAAGGTTATGGCGTAGATCGAGACTCAACTCTTTTTCGGGAAGCGTAGCCTTGGCCGTTTTGACCTTCTTTGAGGCACCCGCCATGAACTTGAAGCCGGTTCTGGGTAGCGATACTGGTTCGCTCAGTCCGCGGCTCTCGACGTATCGATACAGCGGCAACAGTCTGTCGAAGTCAGCTAAGACGGTTTCGTATTCAACTTGTTTTGAAGGCTGTCGATTGCCCATGAAAACGAATATGTGCTCGGTTACCAGAGCCGGCGGTATTGGAGCCACGGGACGATCCTCGCTACGGACGTTGTTGTCGTAGTGCCACATTCGCATGTCGCCGAAATCACCTGCGTTTAGCGAGATAAAGTCATTGAAGTATTTCACCTTCGGCACAAGCGGATCAATAGCTTTCAGAGTCTGGCTAAGCTCGAATGAAAACGCTACGCCATAACGGAGATCGTCGTTCTTCTCGCGATCTGCGTAACCGATATTGAACTGTAGTTCTGTTCGCCCCCCGTGGTGGAAAGCCCAATCGTCGAAGATCGTTTGAGAGCTGAATATCTTGTCGCCTGGACGACGATTCAAATTCTTCAGCCGCGTGCGAATTTCTTGAAGCTTCCCGATGGCATGGGGTGGTGCGAGTTCGTTGAGCCTTGCGGCGATGTTGCGGATATCGAGCGGAAGGCGAGCCGGCTCAACCGGAATGGTCGGAAATGGGAATCGGGTACTGTCGCAATGTTTGCAGTTTTTGGTTGTGAATCCGTGCGCCCCTGCCCATGCGATTAGGTCTGGAAAATTGAGCGAACAGACTTTTCGAGTTGATGTATAGCACCCATCCATGTCGTCAAGATATTCAATGTCGCTTGTTCCTTGATGCATGCAACCTCGGCCGTCGTGGTTCTCGCGTTTGACCTGCGTGTAGTGGATCGTAAACCGACCAGCGACGTTTTCCGTCATGTGAAAGCCGTTCGCGTTCGCCTTTCGCCACGCTTGAAACTTTCGGTGAGTTTGTTTGTCCTGGCCAAGAAACACGCTAATCATTGATGCCTCCGTACCCGCTATATTTGCAAAGCCGATGCGCGTGAGCGCGATCGATGCGATCGACGAGTTACGTCGGCATCTTATCGATTTGCAGAGGTAGACACCAAGGTTTCCAAATAGATCGGACTTGCACCACGTGAGCTCATGGTATCGATGGCTCCGAGCGTGTGTGGAGCCATGCAAGGGCGCTAGGTCCGATGCGGAATTGAATTCGTCGAGTTGTGACGCTTGTTGCAAATTTCGCGAGCGTCGCCTTTTCAAGGCTTGAGCGGACGGATGCGGGCGGTGTTCTCAGGCCTGGCGCCCTGAGCTAACGACATGGGCCTCATCGGGGCCGATTGTGGCCGGTGCGTCGTCATACGGCTGATGTGATCTGCGTCGCATGTCAATGAAGCATTAGGGGACTTACGTCATGGCGCTCCGTTGGCTTATTGAGACAGGTGCGCGACGGCGGCGGGCGGCGTCGCGCGGTGACCCGGATCCGCGGGGGTGCGCGATGCGCGGCGGTGCAACGGTTTTTTCGCGCACTGGTCTCAAGAACGGGCGTCCGTGGAGGGCTCGTGATTGACTTAAGTCTGGGGTCGTTTGTGAGAGTTACGGCGAAAGGGCCGGGACGCGGCCAGAACTCGGCTCGCCGGTGGGCCGGCCGGAAACTGCCTTCTTTTGCGATTGGAAAGGGCTAAGATCGTCGCAGCTTGGCCGGTTGGGGAGCGTCACTGCTGCGAAATAATGTAGCGGGCCTCCGCGTCGTAATCGGCAGGCAAACTGAACTGCCGAAAATCGTCGTGTTCCTCAGGTCCTCACCTCCGCGCGGAGAATTGCATGCGTCGTCTCATTTTGTTGGCGAGTTGGCTTAGTGGCGTCGTGGCGTGGTCGGCGGTGACCGCTGAGGCGGCGGAAAAGGCGGGCGGCAAGCCGAACGTTTTGTTCATTGCCGTCGATGATTTGAACGACTGGATCGGCTGTCTCGGCGGGCATCCGCAGGCGAAGACGCCGAATATCGATGCCCTGGCGGCCCGCGGCGTCAACTTTGCCAAGGCGTATTGCGCGTCGCCGGTGTGCAATCCTTCGCGGACAGCGTTGATGACGGGGCTGCGCAGCTCATCGAGCGGCGTCTACAGCAATGAGATTCATCGCCGCGACACGGTGGCCAAAGACGTTGTGCCGCTGAACACGCATTTTCATGAGAACGGTTACTTCGTTGCCGGGGCCGGCAAGATTTATCATGGCGACGGCGACCAGTGGGGCGAGTGGGACGAATACTCCAAAGGGGGCGGCGCCGAGTTGCTTCCCGGCAAAGGCGAGAACGACGGCGTCGGCGGCATTCGTTTCGCCCCGGCCGACGGCAACGACGAAGACACGCACGACTTTCACACGGTCGACTACTGCATTGAGCAACTGAACAAGCAGCACGACAAGCCGCTGTTCATTGCCTGCGGATTGCACAAGCCGCACATGGCCTGGAACGTGCCGCGGAAGTATTACGATATGTTCCCGTTGGCCTCGATCGCGTTGCCGAAGGTGCTCGAAGGGGACCTCGACGATGTTCCGCCGGCGGGCAAGCGGATGGCCAGGCCCGAAGGCGATCATGCCGAGATGCTCAAATCGGGCCGCTGGAAAGAAGCGGTCCGCGGCTACCTGGCAGCCATCGCGTATTGCGACGCGATGGTCGGCCGGTTGATGAAAGGTTTTGATGCCAGCCCGGCGAAGGACAACACGATCATTGTCTTCTGGGGCGATCACGGCTGGCACCTCGGCGAGAAAGAACACTGGCGGAAGTTTGCGCTATGGGAAGAAGCGACGCGGGCTCCGTTGTTCTACGTCGTTCCCGGCGTGACGAAGCCGAACCAAGTTTGCAATCGCACGGTCGATTTCATGAGCATCTATCCGACTCTGTGCGAACTGTGCGGCCTATCGCGGCCAAAGCATGTCGAAGGTGTCAGCGTGACGAAACTGCTGGAAGATCCGCAGGCCGAGTGGAACACGCCGGCGCTGACGACGCACGGTTTCCAGAACCATGCCGTGCGCAGCGAGAAGTGGCGGTACATCCGCTACGCCGACGGCGGCGAGGAACTGTACGACGAAGTCGCCGACCCGATGGAATGGAAGAACTTGGCCGGCGAATCGCAATACGCTTCGACGAAAGCGGAACTGGCCAAGTGGCTGCCGGAGAAGAATGTGCAGCCCGGCCCGAAGAAGGACGGCCCGGGTGAAGGCAAGAAAGCCGCGAAGAAGAAGGCCAAGGGAAAGGCCTAGATCGATCGGCGCATGCAAAAGCATTTTCCGTGGGTCGTCGCCGTCTGCCTTGCCCTAAACGGGGAGGCGAGCGCCAAGGAGTCGCTGGTCGTCGACGTTGCCGAGTTCCGGGCGGCGGTCAAAACGGCGCAGCCCGGCGATGCGATCGCTTTGAAAAACGGCGAATGGCGCGATGCGGAGTTGATCTTCCGCGGCGAAGGAACCGAGAAGTCGCCGATCGAACTGCGGGCCGAACGCCCGGTCGGGTCGTGCTGACCGGCAAGAGTCGCGTGCGGATCGGCGGCAAGTATCTGCACGTCTCGGGCCTGTTGTGGAAAGACACCGAGGCCGTTGATCACGCCGTGGCGTTTCGGATCGATTCGAAGACGCTCGCCGAGCATTGCCAGTTGGTGGAATGCGCGATTATCGGCGACGTGCCGGGCGGCGATCGGAAATGGGTCTCGCTGTACGGCAAGAAGAACACAGTCTCGCACTGTCGCTTCGAGGAGAAGCAGAGTGCCGGCACCTTGCTCGTCGTTTGGCTCAATGACGAGCCGAACCGACACAACATCCTCTGGAATTTTTTCGGCCCACGTCAGCGGCTCGGCAAGAACGGCGGTGAGACGATCCGCGTCGGCGACAGTCAAACGTCGCTGAACACGTCGCAGACGACCGTGGCCTACAACTACTTTTATCGCTGCGACGGCGAAGCGGAAATCATTTCGAACAAGTCGTGTGAGAATCACTATGTGGTGAATACGTTCGTCGGCTGCGGCGGGGCCTTGACGTTGCGACACGGCAACCGCTGTCTCGTTCAAGGAAATTCGTTCTACGGCGACGGCAGAAAGGGGACCGGCGGTGTTCGCGTCATTGGCGAACAGCATCAGATCGCCGGCAACTTGTTTTACGAGCTGCAAGGCGACGATGGCCGGGCGGCCCTCTCGTTGATGAACGGCCTTCCGAACACGCCGCTCAACGGTTACGCCCAAGTGCTGGGGACGGGCGTCAGCGGCAACTGGTTTATTCGCTGCAAGCAGAACATCGTGGTGGGTCTCGCCGATCGCGATCAAAAGACCCAAACGCTGCCGCCGCAGAATTCGACATTCGACAAAAACATCGTCATTTCCAGCGGTGCGCCCGTCTTCGACGTTCGTGAAGCCAACGAGCACCCGCTCGACGACAAATCATCCCACATGGACAATCTATTTACCGGCGAGAAATGCATTGCCGTCGGCGACGACCGTTTCGATAGCGGTTGGAGCAGCGTCGCGGAACTGACGTTTCGCTTCCAGCCTGATGGAAGTCCGGAAATCGTCGAGCGACCGGAACGAAAGATTGAGGAGCGCGTTTCGCTGAAAGAATGCGGTCCTGCTTGGATGCGCCCCGCGAATGAGTTTCTCCCGGCCGTACTACGCGAAAAACAGGAATGAGATGGTCAGCTTCTGTCGGATCAGTATCTTATCGTCGTAATGCTCCCCTGGTGTACCGGGGCTCGGCTCCGGGCCGAGGCCCCGTCGGTTGCGCCGCGGAATGTGCGGCATACCGCGTCGTCGCCGGCTCATTTGCGAGTCGAATGGGACGATGCCGCGACGGATGAACCCGGTTACCGCATTTGGCGGCGCAAAGTCGACGGCGATTGGTATCTCGCAGGACAGGTGCCTGCGAAGGCAACGCATTTCGACGACGGCGGGATGCAGGAGCGGACGGCCTACGAACACAAAGTCGCGGCCTTCAACGACGATGGCGAAGGCCCCACGGCAACGACGTCGGCAGCGACCGAAACGGCTGCGATGGTATCGCATCTGAAGCCGGAGATCATCTTCCGGGCCGACGGCGTGCAGTTCGCCAAGGCGCCGTCGGCGGTGGAACTGAAATCGGGAGAGTTGCTGCTGGCGTTCGACATCGGCGACACCGCGACGCGGCGATCGCGCCAGGACGAAAGCCTGTGGCTGGCGAAATCGCAAGACGGTCGCAGCAAATGGTCGTCGCCGCAAAAGTTGTTTCACGGCGACAAGGAAACGATCTTCGGCAAGTCGGCACTCGTGCGGATGACCGACGGCCGGTTGGGACTGGCCTTCAGTCGTTGGCAGCTTGACGAGAAGGGCAAGATCATCGATCGGCGACGGCAGTTTGTCGCTTCCGCGGACGAAGGCGAAACTTGGTCGACGGCCGTCGATGTGGGTCCACTGTCGGCGAACAACAACACGCTGATCGTCGGCGAGAACGGTCGCTTGCTAGAGTCGCTGTCCGACACCGTCGGCAAGGCCCGCGTCTTCGCTTCCGACGATTACGGCGGCACATGGCGAGAACTGGCGACGGTCCTCGGCAGACGGCTCGGCGAAGCGGCACTGGCCCATGCCGGTGACGGCCGTGTCGTGTACCTCAGTCGCCACGAGTGGCCGTTCTATCGGCTTGCGTATTCGGCCGACAACGGCGAGTCGTGGAGCGAGAACCCCGATTTGCTCTATCTCGGCGGCGGCGACAATCCGCCGAAGCTCTTGAAATTGAACGACGGCACGCTCGTCGCCATCGTGCATTCGTGGTATCCCGGCCGCAAGTCGAAGGATCGGCGGCAACTGGCTTCGGTCGTCAGCCGCGACGGCGGCCGCACTTGGGACAACTTCCGCTTGATCGGCTACTCGCCCGACGGCAGCGACGGTTTCTTGCAACACTCGGCGATCTTGGCCGATGGCACGGTCTACTTGTTCTACGGCGGCGGCTCGTCGCGCGACACCAACGACGGCGAGGATTTGCGATTGCAGCGACTCGCGCCGGAATTTTTCACGTCGACCGCGCCGTGGCCGTACGACTGGCATGGCAAGCCGACGCGACCTTGACTTGACGGATCTATCCCGCTGACCGGCGAGTTTTAGGGTGCGACTTCCCGCACGACGCGAAACCCGGCATGGCGGCGACAGAGCGTCGGATGAATCGGGAAGCGTTGGGCACTGCGCGCGAATGACCAGTCGTGATACCAGTCGCCGCCACGAATGACCTTGTCTTTGCCGGCGTCGGGACCGAGGGGATCGACTTGCGGTTCGGCGGTCGGTGCCCCAAACCAATCGGCGGTCCACTCCCAAACGTTCCCGTGCATGTCGTAGAGTCCCCACGCGTTGGGACGAAAGCTGCCGACCGGGGCGGTGAAAACGAAGCCGTCGCGGCTTGCGACGGCGATGCGATCGGGAAACCGTTGCTTCGCCAGGGCATCGACTATGTTGCCGAACTCGACGAGCTTCTCCGGATCATCGCCCGAGCAAAAAGCCGTCGTCGTTCCGGCGCGGCAGGCATATTCCCACTCCGCTTCCGTCGGTAGACGATACGCAGCCTTCTCGTGCTCCGATAACCAGCGGCAAAAGGCGACGGCGTCGTTCCACGACACGTTGACCACCGGATGCTCGTCCGTCTGGGCGAAACCGGTGAATTGCCACGAATATTTCTTGTCGGGACCGGTGAGCCGGCCGGCTTGCTCGTCATAGCCGTAGCCGCCACGGATGCCGCGTTCCGCGTCGGTTCGATAGCCGGTTGCTTCGACAAAACGCCGAAACTGTCCGCGCGTCACTTCGTATTGCCCGAGGAAGTAATCTCGCGAAATGCGGACGCTTCGTTGAGGCTCATCGTCGCGACGCCCCTTTTCGCTTTTCGGCGATCCCATCACAAACTCGCCGCTCGAAACCCGTACTAGCTTCATGCCGATCACGTTCTCAACGACTTCGGCAGTCGCCGCCGTGGCCGAGAAAATCGCTACGATCAGGCAACACCCGGTCGGTAACAACCCAACGAGGTTGTGCTTTTGATTCGTCGTCATTGGCTTATTTCGCCGGCTTGCCGGAGAGCGTGGCCAGATAGTCGCCGAAGCCGCCGCAGTTCGTTTGCGACCAACCGCCGTCGACCGGCAGGACGGCGCCGTTGATGAAGCGGCCGAAGTCGGAGGCAAGAAACAGGCACGCGTTGGCGATGTCGTCTTTCTTACCGAAACGACGCAACGGCACGGCATCGATCACGGCCGCACGTGCCTCCGGCGTCGGCGCGAGTCGCGACATTCCTTCGGTGCCGTCGATCGGGCCCGGCACGACGGAGTTCACCCGCACGCCCAGCGGGCCCCACTCGACGGCGAGCGTTCGCGTGATCATGTCGACGCCCGCCTTCGCCGCACAGACATGCACTTGGGCCTGCATCGGCAGATAGGCCTGCGGGGCCGAGATGTTGATGATCGCCGCTCCCGGCTTGCGCAACCGCGGAAATGCCGACTTCATCACATGAAACGTGCCGCGAAGGTCGATATCGACGACCGATTTGAAACCGTTCCACGACAGATCGGTCGCCAGTGCTGGAAAATTGCCGGCCGCGCCCGAGACGACGACGTCGAAATCGCCTAGCTGTTCGTGAACGAGCTTCAGGCCGGCTTCAACGGCGTCCGGCTCGCGAACGTCGGCCGTAAAGCCGACGGCCTCGCCGCCGAGTTGCCGCAACGCCGCAACCGTGCCGTCGACTTTATCTTGCTTGCGACTACCGACGGCGACCTTGGCGCCTGCTGTGGCAAAACGTTCGGCAATGCCGCGGTTGATGCCGCTCGTGCCGCCGACGACCACGACGACTTTGTTGGTGAAATCGAAAGGCATAGCGATGGCAGGTCCCTCTTCAACGGGTATGGTGAAGCACGACGTCCTCGATGGCCCGTTACTACATAGCCAACGGCAGATTCCTAAGAAGTCTAACGCTTGGCGAACCGAAGGGAACGTGTTTCATGTCGAGAACGCAGCGCGTGATCGCCGCAATGAGTGTTATCCTGGGAGCGGGATTCGCCCTTCTTGCAATTCCGTCGGTCATTCTGCTGCTGATGATGTCCTGTTCGAGTCAGGCCGGACTTTGGAGCGTCGTCGTTCGCAACGAGAGTGGGGCGCCGTGCTCGGTCGTGCTGACCATCGAGTCCGACGGCGAACAGGAACGGCGGTTCGAAGATGTCCCCGTCCGACGAGGTTACGACGATCACGTTCTGATCCAAGAGCGAGGCTCAGGATTGATCCACGCGATCAAAGTGATCGGTCCGGACGGCCAAGAACGGATGCTCAAGCGCGTCGAGGAGGTCCCACGCGGAGCGCAGTTGGAAATCACCGTCGGCAAGCAACTCATCTTGTCGACGTCGATCGATTACGACCGTCACATGTGACGGTCGCAGCTAACACGTACGCGGTACGGGAGCTTGCCCGATCCGCGGGTTTCGCTGTCGCTCAACCGCGCGGCTTGAGGAGCCTATTGCCCGGTGATGCTGGGCAGAACGAGTTCCGTGCCGGGGCGGAGGTTGTCTAAGTTTTCGCCGAGGGCGGCTTTGTTCAAGTTGTAGATGTCCGACCAGTACGACGCTTTGCCGAGTTGGCGGCGAGCGATGTCGAACAGGGTGTCGCCTTCTTGCACGACGTAGGTCTTCGCGCCGACCGTCACATTGCTGCGGCCGGTCATCGCCGGGGTTCCCGCGGCGGCGGTGACGCCGGCCGCCGCCGGACCGCAGAGTTCCGGGAATTTGCTTTTCAAGGTTTCGACCGACGGCAAGTCGAGGACGCTGCCGACGCGAACGTCTTCGGCGTGCGGATAGCGGTCGCTGTTATATTTGAACAACGCGCGATAGTACGCGCCGTCGCCATAGGCCTGCTGGGCGATCGACCAGAAACTATCGCCCGGGGCGACGGTGTAGGGCCGTGCAGAGGGAGACGCCGTCGTCGTTGCCGGAGCGGCCACGGTTGCATTTGCCGACGCGGTGGCACCGTAGTTCGCAGGCGGCGGCGAAGGCGGTGACGCCGTCGACGGCTGCAGGACCGCCACGCCCGGTTCACGCGCCAATGGCTGCGCCCCGGCAACGGGTTGCAACGCCTGCGGCTCGCGGTACGGGTTCGAATTCGCGACCGTCACCGCGTTCGGCGATGGCACGGCATACGGCGACGCGGCGGCCGGCATCGACGAAGTCGGCGGCGCGGTGCGGTTCGCCACCGCAGGACTTTCGATTCGCAACGGATTACCGCTTGGTGGCGTCGCCGGCGGTGCGGCACTCGGCGACGACGGAGGTGCGGTGCGATACGGCGAAGCCGCGGCCGCCGTCGTTGCAGCCGGCGAGCTTGTCGTCGGCGGGAAAGAGGGCGGAGCGCTCGGTGTCGCGGCGTAGCGATCGCCGTAACGATCGCCGCCCGGTGTCATCGCCGTCGTCGGCGGTGCAGCGGTCGCGACGGCCGGAGACGCGGCCATAGCCGTACCGGGTGACACCGTCACAGCGTAAGGCGATGCGCTTTGCGAACCGGCAGTCCCGCCGACGGTTAGGTTGCCGCCGGCTTGGACATTCGGGCTCGGCATCGATTTCGCCAAATAAGGATTCGGCATCTCGTTAGGTTTCGGCGGCATCGTCGCGCCGCTCGATGCGAACGCCCGAGCCGGATTCGGCTGCTCCGCGACGATCGTCGTCTTGGCGGCAGCCGCCGTCGAAGAGGAGGAGGCCGATCCAGGGAGCGAGACTTGCGGCGAGATCGCAGCATTCGTCTGGCTCAAGTCGACGTCGACCTTCTGCCCGTCGCCGCCGAAGTTCGAGATGCGCACCGAAAGCACGATGCAGAAAGCGGCCAACAGCACGCCGATCAGGCCGATCCCAAGCTTCTTTTCTAAGCTCATTCGCGGGCCTGATGCGCGGCGAGGCTTTTCGGCGTCTTTGTCCTTCGCGGAATTTCTTTCGGCCTTGGCGTCGGCCCGCGCGGCATCGTCCCGTTTGTCGTGGCTCATCGGAAAATCCCTCCTTGGATTTCGGCAGCTTGATTTGAAATCAGTCAGACGACGGCGGCGATCCGCAGTTTGGCGCTCCGCGCCCGCGGGTTCTCCGCCGTTTCGCGATCACCGGCGACGATCGGTTTTTTAGTAAGCGGCGACCACCTTGGGTCGTCGCGAAACGCTTCTTTAACGATTCGGTCTTCGAGCGAATGGAAAGAAATAACGGCCACACGGCCGCCGGAACGAACACAGTCGGGAGCGACTCGCAGGAATCGCTCTAGCGCGCCGAGCTCGTCGTTCACGGCAATCCGCAAGGCTTGAAACGTGCGCGTCGCCGGGTCAATGCGGCGGGTATCGGGCAATTTGGGCACGGCGCGGCGAACAACGTTCGCTAAGTCGGCGGCAGTCTCAAACGCCCGCTCGCGACGGCGCTCAACGACGGCCCGCGCAATGCGGCGACTCAGTCGCTCCTCACCATAGCGGAAGATCAGGTCGGCCAACTCTTGTTCGTCGAGGCGGTTCACTAAGTCGGCCGCCGGTCGGCCTTCAGTCACGTCGAAACGCAAATCCAGCGGGCCATCGGCCGTGAAGCTGAACCCACGACTGGCGTCGGCCAGTTGATCGCTCGACAGGCCGATGTCGATCAGCACGCCGTCGACCTTCGTGAGGCCGACGTCGCTGAGCACCTCGGGCAGGTTACGATAATCGGCCCACAGCGGCGTCACCGGAACATCCGTCAGCCGCTCTTGCGCCGCTGCGACGGCAGCGCGATCGCGATCGAGCGCATAGACGCGGCCGCCGGGAAGAACGCGTTCGGCCAAGGCTCGCGAGTGCCCGCCGCCGCCGAGCGTCCCATCGACGAGCGTTTGCCCAGGGCGCGGATCGAGCCCTGCCAAGACTTCGGCCAACAGCACCGGCACGTGTTGCGACGGTGCGTCGGTCATGTCGATTTCCAGCAGCGACGAGGGCACGTCCGTCCACCCACGCGTTGGCAAAAGAGGGTTGAGGCCGCGTCGTGCAGCCTCTCCGGGGGCGGAAGTCTAGCAAACGACCCTAAAAAAAAGCAGTCCACTTCGCACGTCCTTGTGCCAAGTGGACTGAAAAGGTCGCGGCTTCTTGCGAGTCAAACCGCGTGTTCCCCTGCGGGGCATCGTGCTCACCGGGTGGCAAGCGACGGGCGATTAGGGGTGGCCGTCCTTCATCGCCTGTTCGCTCGCCGGCAGGTTCACCTTCGGACGGACGTCAAACGTGTGCTCCTGGAGTGACTTACGACGGGCGGCGACCTTATGCAGGCGTTGCCGGCCCGCGGTGGTCGATCTTCTCTTGCGCTGCGAACGCTTGCTCGGCAAGGCGGTCGAAGTCGCTTGCACGGGCCGCCATGTAGGCTTCCCACTGCGGTTTGTTCCAAATCTCCAAATGGTCGCTCACGCCCACGAGCACGACTTCCTTTTCTAAGCTCGCCAGTTGAACCAAATGGGTCGGCACCCGAAATCGTCCTTGATCGTCGAGTTCCAGCCGCTCGGCCTGGGCGTAGAACATGCGGTTGTAGGCTCGCACCTCCTGTTGCGTCGGCGAAGCGCTTGCCAGGCGACTTGCTAAGGCCTGCAAAGTCTCTTCCGTGTACAGAGCCAGCGATCGGTCGAGCGACGGCGTGAGGAACAGGTTCGACGCGGATCCTTCCAGCACCTCGCGAACTCGCTTTGGCAGGGCGATTCGCTGTTTTTCGTCCATGCTGCGAGCGTAAGTCCCCGTCAGCAGCATGAATCACCATTTCTCCCCACTGACTGCCACTGGCCACCAACATAACGCGGTCTCGGCGATCGTCAAGATTATTTCCCCGGCGGTTTTGCGCACCGGGGTAGTCGGCATTTCTCGCACAAATCCGGACTTCGCCGCGCATGGACCTTGCAGTAAAGTGCGGCCCGCGAATCGCCCTCTTTTATTACGAATTCGGCCCAAAAGTCTCGTGTCCATGTCCGAACTCGACGCCTACGACTACCAGCTTCCCCGCGAGTTGATCGCCCAGGAGCCGCTTCCCGACCGGAGCGAGGCCCGGCTGATGGTCGTCGACCGGGCCGCCGCGTCGATCGAACACCGCCACGTTCGCGATCTGCCTTTGCTGCTTCGCGCCGGCGATTGCCTCGTGCTAAACGACACGAAGGTCGTGCCGGCGCGGCTATTGGGACGCCGCGTCGAAACCGGCGGCAAATGGGAAGGGCTGTTCCTTTCGCAGACCGAGGAAGGCTTGTGGCGACTGCTCTGTAAGGCCCGCGGCCACATGAAGCCGGGCGAGCAGATTGAGTTGTTCAATCGTCGAGCCAAAGACGACGTGCGGCTTCGGCTTGTCGAAAAAGGGGAAGGGGGCGTCTGGCTCGTTTATCCCGAAGTGGATGAAGACGTTTGGGACTTGTTGGACCGTGTCGGCCGCGTGCCGCTGCCGCATTACATTCGCCACGGCGAAATGATCGACGACGATCGTCGCCGTTATCAAACGATCTATGCCCGCGAGCCGGGCTCGGCCGCGGCGCCGACCGCCGGTCTTCATTTCACGGACACCCTCTTGCGAAAGCTGATCGACCGCGGCGTGACGCCCGTGCGAGTGACACTGCACGTCGGCGTCGGCACCTTTCGGCCGATCAAGGCCGAGACCCTGGCCGAGCACACGATGCACAGCGAATGGTGTCGCATCGATGAAGCCGCCGTCGAGCGAATCACGAGGCTGCGCGAGGAAGGGGGCCGTATTGTCGCGGTCGGCACGACCGCGGCCCGCACGCTCGAAACCGCCGCCGCGAGCGGGACGCTCGAACCTTTCACCGGCGAAACCGATCTCTTCATCCGTCCCGGCCACAAGTTTCACGCCCTCGACGCGCTGATGACGAACTTCCATCTGCCGCGTTCGACCTTGCTGGTGCTGGTCCGCACCTTCGGCGGCGACGCACTCATTCGCAAGGCCTACGAAACCGCGGTCGCCGAAAACTACCGGTTCTACAGCTACGGCGACGCGATGTTGATTGTGTGATTGGTTAGCCGCGTCGCTTGCGACGCGCGTCCGACGACCGCGTCGCAAGCGACGCGGCTAACGGGACAAAACGACCCCTTACGACGAGTGGCCGATCGAGTCTTGCCAGGGGCGGTCGATGCCGTCGATGGAATATTGCGAAGCGGCGCGGCGGCCTTCGCGCTCCCAGAGGTCGACCCATTGGGCCCAGCGAATCGGCGAGGCGGCGAACACTAAGCGTTGACGGTCGATCGTCGGCAGCGAACTTGGCGTCGTCGGCGAGACCAGCGGCGTCTGCTCCGGCGAGCTGCGCAGATCGTAGACGACCGTTTCGTCCGAATCGCGATTGGGCCGCACTTCCAAACCGTCGTCGCACAGTTCATACGGCGGAACGTCGGGCGAAAAGCACTCGTCGATCTGGTCGTAAACCAGTTCCACGCCGCACATCTTGTAGAAGCCGGTGATCGCGACCGTCAGCGCCCGCGCTTGCTCGGGGGCCAGCCGTTCGAACCATGACGGCAATTCGGTCCGCGCCGCCAGCCAGTTTGCTTTCTCTTCGAGCGTCAGCCTCAACGGCTCGACAAACTCCCCCGGTCCGGCAAGCGAAAAACGGACATGCCCCAAGCCAATCGTCACCTCGTCCAGCCGCAGTTCGAGCGAGCGACAATTCATGCTCGTGGCCAACAACTCGACGAGTTCGCGGTCGACGAAGTGCACGACGTCTTCACGCAGTTCGTCCAAGCGATGATGATACTTTCGCGAGCCTTCCCACGAGCCGGTCGCTTGGGCCTTGCGATCGGAACGACGCAGCTTGGCAAACGTCTTCGGAACGGTGCCCGAGTGAAAGCCCGGTCGCAACAGTCGGACGACGGTCTCGCCGTGGCTGCCGACGACGACCGGCTCCAGGTTCTGCGAACGGTTGGCGAAGTACAAGCTCCAGTTGCTCCGTAGTTCCCAAGCCAGGAACCCGAAAATGCCCGGAATGCCCCACACGACCGACAGGGCGATCGTGTTGGCCCACCAGGTTTCGATGGGAACGAGGTACATCAACTGCGCCGCCAGCCACGACGGCGTGTTCATGTGCGGCGTCAGCGCCAGCGGCAAAATAATCTTGTGGCCGACGGTGACGACCGGAAAGTGCTTGATCGGGTTGATCTGAGGCTCGATCAACAACGTGACGCAGAAGCGGATGAAATAGTTGACGAAGAACCAGACCGAGCCGAAGACGGCCTTAAATACGGTCGCGGCCCGCGTCTCGCCGCTGCGGAAGCGTGCCCATTCATCGACGGCGTACAGAAATCGCTCCATGGCTTCGAGCGCTTCGTGGAAGAATTCCATCGTCGCTTGCACGAACGTCTTCACGATGCGCATGCGGAAGTGATGCCACGATCGTGCGGCCAAGTCGGTCACGACTTCGTCGACCTGCCGGCCGACGCGCGAATTGACGAGCAAATTCGCCAAGAGAAACAAGCCGCCGAGCGTCACGCCGCGAACCGGCCGCAGGCGAACCGCCGAGACCAGCAACGCCAATAGCAGCGTCGTCACCAGGGGCTTGAACAAGAACTGCTGCAACACGCGGTAGGCCCCCGTCGTCCGAAACCAGCGGACCCATTCCAGTTCGGCCAGCCGCTTCGGCAAGACGACAAACAGATCACGAACCAACCGCCACATCGTCCACAGAATCTCACCGCAGCCGGAGCGGAACGTCGGCGAGTAGAGCGCGATGATAAAGGCGCCGCACAGCGCGATCGCGTAAGCGTTGGAGAGCTGCGCCTCGTGGTAGCCGATCTTGTGTACGAGGTGCTGAATGAATTCGAGCACCACGTACGCGCCGCCAAAGGGAACGACGACGTATCGGGTCAGCAATCGGCCGTAAGGCGTGCCGAATGCCACCGAGCTGAGCCATTGGGGCACGCGTCGGTAAACCTCGCCTTTGCGATAAACTCCTTCGAGCCGTTTCGCCAGGGCCTTGTCGGCCTTCAAGGCCTCATCGCCGCTCCACAATTCGCCGGGCGTAATATCGTGCAGCTTCAAATTGTTCAGGGAAACTGCGTCGCGCAGGTCGCCCATGTTCAAGAAGCCGCGCTTCACGGTGCGGTCGAGCAACTCTTCGACCATCTTCTTGCGCGCCACCGACTCCGGACGATTTCCCGGCAATAGTCCGACATCGTCGAGCGACTCGTTGAGCTGCGGCCGCAGCTTTTCGCGCAGGTGATCCTCCGCGCGTTCCACCGCCGCGCGAAGAACGGCCGAGAACCGGTCGCGGCTGTGCGTCGAAATGCGAAGAACCGACAACCGCTTGAGCGCGGCCCGCAAGTGTTTGACGATCAGCACTTCCCGCTGATACGGCAGCTCGCGCTTGAGCGGCGTCCGACCGCGCGTCCAAACCCAACGGGCAAAGTTGAGTTGAAACACGCCCTGTTCGTGATCGACGCACGCCTTTTGCAAATCGTAGAGAAAGCGGCGCTCTTGCGGCCACGGACCGCGAGTCGCCAATGGCAGCAGTTCGTCCAACAGATCGGACCAGGCTTGCCTCTCGTCGTCCTCGGCGCCTGTGGCACGGGCCGCGCGATAGGACAAGCGTCGCAGATCGTCGCGGCCTTCGTCGCGGGCCGTCTTGGCGAGTTTCGGACCGATGCGCAGTGCGGCCCACCACCGCATCACCGCCGAGCCGACGTCGTTACTCCGCGACTTGGCGCGATCGGCCAGCAGCATCAACCGACAGTAAAGCCGGTCCGATTGTTTCCGTGGGTTCGTCGCTTCCGGATCAGCACGCCGCTCGGTGAGCCGCTCTTCGTCTTCGACGGTCTGCTCGCTGGGCTCGGGACTATCAGGCAATCGGGTGGCTTCGAACCAGTGCGCGGCCTCGAAGTCGCCGCCGGTCACTTCGGCCGCTTCCGTTTGTCGTAGCGACGGAAAGTAATCGTAAAGCAATCGCGGCGCGAAGAATTTCAGTTCCCAAAAGACCGCCGTGAACTCGACATAGGTCGACACGTCGCTCACGGGCGGCAGCAGCAAGTTCTCTTGTTTCAATACCGCGTGAATCTCTTCGAACTCGAGCCGGCCGAGTCGCTCGATCCGGTGCTTGACCGTCGTCTCGTTGAGCCGGTCCTCGGCAATTAGCCGCTCCATTTCGATGTGGACGCGGGCATGAAACAACAACCGCCAGTATTTCAGGAACACGCGTTGCCGCGTTGCCGACGTGAGTTGCTCCGGCTCGGGCCGGGCTAGCAGAATCACTTGCTCGGGGAGGTTATCGAACGTGGGCCGGCCGACCTCGCCCGGCTCGACGATCGTCGCCAGCAACTCGCGACGAATGAAATACGTTTTGCGATGCGGCACCTTCAAGCCGGCTTCGGTCAGCTCACGATCTTGTCGCAAGACGCGTCGCAAGATGCGGGCCGGCATCAACAGCGCCGACGAATCGACCGCGGCGACCGCCGCTTCCAAATCGGCGTTGGTAACGCCCCAAACTCCTTGGGCTTCCATACGGCAACCGGCTTCTGAGAGGAAAAGGACGACCGGGAGAGCGCGATCCGCCGTTTCCGCGCCGGATTCTTTAATAACGAATCTAGGGAAGTCTAGGCCGCATGATGCAATTTGGCAACGTGCTACTAAGTTTTTCAGTGACAACGACTTGCGCTTTGTATGCAGATGTCAAGGCGGACCGGTTTCTCGGGGGAAGTCACTGCAAGCGGGCTGCACGACATTCTCTCCGCAGGTGGCATTGGCTTTGCTCGTAGCTATCGGTGAACTTCGCTCTAAAGGAGGCCTTATGTTCGCACTGCTGGGTTGGATCGTGGTCGGATTGCTCGCAGGTTTGTTGGCTCGTGCCTTGGTGCCGGGACCACAGCCGATGGGCGCGTTGAAGACGATCATGCTGGGCTTGCTCGGCTCAATCGTCGGCGGCGCGATTTCGTGCGTCGTCCATGGCGAGCCCCTCGCGCAGCAGACGTTTCATGTGAGCGGTTTGCTGATGTCCACCGTCGGCGCGTTCATCTTACTGCTCGGGTACGTGAAGTTCGCCAGAAGGTATCCGTAGCGTCGGCGATCGAGTGAGGCGGCAAAGCGACAAACGGTCGCGTCGACTTTGGCACGACGGTTGCGACTTGGCCGCCGAGGGTCGCCTGCGAAACAACCAATATCTGTGTCCTCATGCAAAAAGGATTGTCGCAATGATCAATCAGCAAACTTTGGAAGGCCATTGGAACGAAATCTCCGGCAAGCTCCGCAATCGGTGGGGGCAGCTGACCAATGACGATCTGGAACGCGCACACGGAAACGTCGATCAACTCGTCGGCCTCGTGCAGCGCAAGACGGGCGAGGCTCGCGAGAGCATCGAAAAGTTTTTGGACGAAACGACGGCCTCGGGCGCATCGGCCGTGTCTAAAGCGGCCGAAAGCGTTCGCCAGTTCTCGCACGATGCCGCCGGCAAAGTGCAGGAGTCGTCGAAACAAGCCGCCGACGCGTTGCGCGAAGGCTACGAGCAAGCCGAGACGATGGTCAAGAATCGGCCCGCCGAGTCGATGGCCGTCTGCTTCGGCATGGGCCTGCTCTGCGGCGTGGTCGTCGGTCTGACGCTCCGGTCTCACTAACTTTTGTCGCGTCGAAAGCACGGCAGCGATGCGGCGCTGCCGGTGCCGTCGACACGTTCCACACATAAGGAATACATGTCATGGAAAACTCGCACACCAATCGCATTCGCGCGACGCTCGACGAAATGGAGCAACAAGCGCACGACGTCGTCGACCAACATCCGCTGGCCTCGACCGCCGTAGCCATGGGCATCGGCTTCGGGGTCGGGTTGTTGCTCGTGCAGGTGCTGGATACGGCCCATCGCGAATCGTCGCCCCGCCGCTGGATTCCTGAAGAAGCCGAAGGTTGGGTCAAGAAGGTGCAATGCCACGTCCGCGACGCAATCCACAATTCGTTGCCGGATGCGATCGATCGCTACATGCGGGCCTTCAAGTAAGCTGCGATAACCCTTCCGGACCGAGCACACTATGTCGGACCTTGAGCAACATGCCGCTCTGATTCGCAGCGAGATGCGGAGCATTCGCAGCGAGGCCCGCGCGGACTTAAGGACGATCGCCGCGCAGGCCAAGCAGGTCAAGAAGACGTTGACCGACTGGCGATTCTACGTGCGACAATATCCGTTGTGGTGCGCCGCGGCTGCGGTGGGAATCGGATTTTTGATCGTACCGCGAAAGCAGAAGCTGCCGGCGATTGATCCGGCCGTGTTGAAATCGTTGCTCGGCGAGCGGCTTGGCAGCGAAGCGTTGACCGGCAAGACCAAGAGACCGTCGCTTTTACAACAAGCCGCCATTGCGCTCGCGACTACCGCTGCGAAGTCACTTCTGCAGGGCGGCTTAGCGACGTTCGCGCAGCAAATGCAAGGCTTCGTCGGGCGTCGCGCTGCGCCGCAATCGGAGGAGGCGCACGATCATGATTAATCGATTACGCCAATACGAACCGCAGTCGCCGCGTCCGGAAGCGGCCTCTGCCTCCGCCGCAATGGCAGAGAAGCTGCATGTCGATCAAGCACTGAAATTCGCCGCCGGAGCGATTGCCCGCAATCCGGCAGCCACACTTGCCGGAGCACTGTTTGTAGGAGTCACAGCCGGATGGCTACTCAAACGACGATGAACGGCCGCCACACGGCGGACGACGAGCATGAACACGAAGCCATCGGCGCCCAGGTGCGGCAACTGCGCACCGGCGCCTCGCGGCTGGTTCACGATTTGGTCTCGCTTTCCGAATTGCAGACGCAACTCTTCGTCGTCGACGCGAAGCAAGGCGCGCAACGAACGCTGAAGCCCGTCGTCTTTTTCGCAGCGGCGGGCGCCATTGCGCTGGGTCTTATTCCCGTCGTGTTCGCGGGCATCGCCGGGCTGCTCGTGCTCGCCGGCCTGCACATCGTCGCCGCCGTCTGGATTTCCATCGCCATCGGCGGTCTTGCAGCAGGCACGCTCGTTTGGCTGGCCCGCAAGCAACTGCGCACATCACCGAAAATGTTCGAGCGATCCCTGACGGAATTGAGCCTGAACATGACATGGCTTAAAAACAACATTCGCCCCCATGCGGACGACGAATAACGTTACATTGCGAGGAGAACGAACATGGCCGCTCATGCCCCCGCCGCCGACGAAGTCGAAATCATCGATCGCAACGAGTTGAACCCGTACGAAGACGCGATCGACTACCTGGAGCGCTACGCGAGACAAAACCCTGCGGCCGTCGCGATGTGGTGCTTCGGCCTCGGCTTCATCCTGGGCTGGAAATTGAAGCCGTGGTAACGGCGAAATGTTACTTTGAATTGGCCGCACCCGGAATCTCGCCGACAATGCGAAAGCCGCTTACATTGTCCGCGCCGGCGACTCCCGTACGATAAGCGCTCCGTGAATAGCCGATCCCGTGAGTCCAATCACCACCACGGCGAACGTGAACCGTGCCGTCGACCGGCCCGCTGGGTTCAGCTCTTGGAGACGACGCGTAATAATTATCGGAGTACCAATCCTGAACCCATTCCGCTGCATTGCCTTGAATGTCGAATAAGCCGAAGGGATTCGGCGCCAATTGGCCCACGGGATGCATTTTTGCTCTCGAATTGCCCTTGTGCCAGACATAACTGCTCTGCTGTTTGTCCGCCAGTTCGTCCCAAAAATGACTCCTCGCGGAGCCTGCTCGGCAAGGAAACTCCCACTCCGCCTCGGTCGGCAAGCGATATCTGTTCGGTGTCGACGTTTGGGGTGAGCCGACGTCGTGCGTTGTCAACCATTCGCAAAACGACACAGCTCGGTTCCAGGGCACCATAACGACCGGATGGTTATCGGGTTGCACAGCTTGCTGCTTTTTTAATGAAGTAAGCTCGGTATCAAGCTCGGCCGGACTAATCGCATCGAGATACTGTTTGAACTGACCCGCGGTCACTTCGTTTGCGCTCATCCATATCGGACGCGTCAGCACGACGCGGTGTTGCGGCAACTCACTACGACGTTCGTTGATTGGCGTATCAATCATCGCGTCGTTCTTGAGGACCGCTTCGAGCGTATCACTGCCCATCAAAAACTCGCCCGGCGGAATGAGGACAAACTTCATGCCGATGGAGTTTGTCATCTCAATACTGGTTTGCAGATGGTTGGCCCATGCCTTTTGATGATCTCGCGCCTGTCCGGCGTTGAAGGGTGCGACTGCCGGCGGAGGGGATGCAGATTCGTCCGCGCCGGCTAGCACAGGCGTAGTCTTGATGCCGGCCACCGGCGGCCCGTTCCAGGTGATCCCACAGTTGGGGAGCGATTTTTGGAAGGCTTCAAGGGCCGTGGCGGATAGTAACTTGTCGCTCAATTTGAGTGAAGTCAACGCTTTGCACTGCACGAGCGGCATGAGATCTGTGACGTTCGTGTCCACGCAACCCACGGACGTCAGCGGCATGCCTGCCAGCGGCGACAAGTCGGCGACGCGAGTGAAACCGATCTGCAAATCGGTTAGCGGCATTCCTTTCAAGGGAGAGAGATCGCGCACCGGCGAATGGAGGCAACTCAGTTTAACGAGCCGCATGCCCGCAAGCGGCGTTAGATCTTCTACCCGCGTGTACGTGCAATCGAGCTCCGTGAGGGGCATGCCCCTGAGGGGAGTGAGGTCGACGATAGGGTTGCGCAGACAAATCAGCTTCGTTAGCGGCATGCCGCGTAACGGCGACAAGTCGGTGAGCTCGCTTTTTTCCGTGTAGTAGCCGGAGGCATTCAGTTCCTGTAGGTCAGTGAGGGCGCGGAGGGGCCAGAGCTGCGTAACGCCGGTCGTCTTGAGCCGCACCTCGACGACTTTCCCGCTTTCAATCCGCGGCGTCAGCTTGGTGGTGAAGCCGGGATTCACCTCTTGCAGTTTCTTCTCTACGGCCAGCGCCTGCGCATCGGCCGAAAGCTTAGCGACGGCATCGAAGAACTCCTGCTGCGCAGGGGTTGCCCGCCACGCGATAGCAGCAGTTGTTTCCGGCTGCGCCGGTTTCGGTGAGAGTGCCAGTGCAGCCATCTCACGCACCACGCGGAAGCCGGAATTGGAATAACGGAATGATGGCGAGTGAGGGTCTCGACGCGCACTGCGTGAATGAGATGGGCGAATATTCCAGGCACCTCCCCGTAACACACGGTTTGTTCCGGCGGACGCGCCGAGGGGATTGGTTGCCGGGGCTTTGCCCAAATATACGTCGTACCAGTCTTCGCACCATTCTTCGACGTTGCCGTGCATATCGAACAAGCCGAACGGGTTCGGAAGTAGGAGCCCGACCGGCCGCATGCCGTTTCCGGCACTACGGCTAAACCAGCCGTACTCGCCGAACTTTGCAGGATCGTCGCCGAAGGAAAATTGCGTGGTCGTACCACCGCGGCAAGCGAATTCCCATTGAGCTTCGGTCGGCAAGCGGTAGGCGCGCGACGTCGCAGATGCGATCCAACCCCCCTGCCCGTCGGCGACATAGCACGGCTCTAAATTTTCACGCTCTGAAAGCCAATTGCAAAAGGCGCACACGTCGTTCCAAGTGACTTGCGTCACGGCCGATTCGTCGACGGCGGCGTAGCCGGGCGATTGCCACGTGAACTTTTTCATATTCGACGCGTCAAACTCCTTGCTCGGGACCACCGATGAATTGCCGAAGCCGTAACGCTCTGCTTCGGTCGTGTAGGCCGTGGCCGCGACGAATTGACGGAACTGGGCGAGCGTAACTTCGTGCGTGCCGAACTGGAATGGTTTCGTCAGCCTCACGCGGTGCTGAGGACGCTCCCGTTCGACGATGGTCTTTTCTGCAGCTTGATCTTCCCCGTCGGCTTTTTCACCGTCAGCCATTTTCTTAGCAATCGCGACTTCTTCGTCGGAGCTTCCCATCAGAAACTCACCGGGCGGGATAAGCGTGAACTTCATGCCGACCGAGTTTTCAAATTCGATCGGCACCCCGAGATGCTTGGCCCACGCCTCTTGATGCTTCCGAGCCTGCGTGGCGTCGAACGGGGCCACGGCCGGTGGTGGTGCGGAGGCCTCCGCCTTCGATGCGGTGATTGACACACTCGAAGGGTCGTCGTGGACCGGGGTCAGTTCGAGTTTATGGAAGCGAAAGCTGTCATACGCGCGCAAGAACCAGCTTGGGAAATCCAACTTCTCACTCGCTGACTCACGCGAAAGGCGGCTTAGCGGTCCTCCGTACCGCAGAATCTCCTTGCCGTCAAAGACGATTGCGACTCCGGTCCGGCGAACTTCGATTCGAACATCATGCTTTCGGCCTACGACTAATGCAGAATCTCCTCGAGTCGATCTCAGCAACTGATGGGTACCATCGTCGATCCAGTCAATGTGGGCCTGCTCAAAGGTTCCGTATTCAAGACGAATTAGAAATTTGCTTACGCCGCCCGTTAGTCCCAACACTAAGCCCCGATCGCCGTCGAGGCGCTCGATGATGGCGCGCAAGTCGTATTCCTCCGGTGCATCGTACGTGAACAACATCATCGCAGGGCTGCTTTTTCCCAAATAGTCAAGTTGCAGCGATCCATCGACGACGTGCCATTTGCCGAACGAATTCTGCATCGGTTGGCAAAGTTTGAGCAAATCAACGGGCCCAGTCAGAGGCTGAAAAGTTGCTGCCGCGGCCGTTGCGGATTCGCCGTCACGAATCGGCACGCCACCTTGAGCCGACTCGGTTGTCGTGGCATTGCGGTCGCACTTTATCACGCAATACGGCAACACCTGCTTGAGCTTGGAAGTGACCGTCGCATCAATACGAATATTCGGAGTCGCAGTTCTTTCAGTGCCGGTAAGTCCGTTAGCGCTTCCAACCCAGAAGCGGTGACGCGAGTATCATTGATCCATAGTACTTGCAGGCTTTGTAAGCCATTGAGATTACGCAGTCCGGTGTCAGAGAGTTGGGTATGACCGAAATCGACGTGTTTTAGCAACGACAAGCCGCGTAGGTTAACTAGGTCCCGTTCTTCGAACGGTCTGCCCACCATATTCACGGAGGTTAAGCGAATCGACGTGGACGGTAAGTCCAATAAGGCTTCGGCGCGACGCTCTTTACCGTCGGTTTGGAAGCGGATCGAGCCACCGCAACGCAGAACCCACTCTGCGGCACGACGATTCGGATCATGAATTTCCGAATCGCCAACGTCCCGTTGTTCCGACCCATCGCCCTGAATCCTTGCAGTGCCGCCGTCGGGGACTTTGATGCGGCCGGCTTCGTTGCCGAATTGGTCGTAGATGATGACCCAGACGGCGCCGCACAGGAACAGGAAACCTGCCGCGGCGGCGGCGAGGAGTTTTTTTCGTGGGGGCGTGTTTCCGCGACCAGCGGTCGCGGCTTTATGGGCTGACTTCTGACCACTGACTCCTGTCTCCTGCCTGTCCTTTCCGTCGCTTGCGCTTCCGGCTAACAACGCAGACATGCTTTCCAACTTGCGGACCACTTCCGTCATCGTCGGCCGCTCTGTTGGGCGCTTCGCGACCATGCGTTGGTACAACGCGTCGAGTGCGGCGGGGGCGTCGGCGCGCGCGGCGCGAAGCGTGGGGATGGGTTGTTCGCGGTGCGCCAGAATTTTCTGGATTAGCGTGTCGCCGGCATAGATGTTCTGGCCGGTCAACAATCGGTAGAGCGTGCAACCGAGGCTGTAGACGTCGGCCTTCGCGTCGGCCTTGCTGGTGTCGAGGGCTTGCTCCGGCGGCATGTAGTCGACGGTGCCCATCACGTCGCCGGCTTGCGTTAGGCCTTCGCCGACGGGTTGTGCTTGGGCGTCGGTTTCGAGGCGGGCCAGGCCCATGTCGAGAATCTTGACCGTGCCCTCTTGGTCGACGAGCAGATTGGCGGGCTTGATGTCGCGATGGACGACGCCTTTGTTGTGTGCGAAGGCTAAACCGCAAGCGGTTTGCCGGATGTAATCGACGGCTTTCGCAACGGGCAGCGTGCCTTCGCGCTTAACGACGGTCGAGAGATCCTCGCCCGGCACATATTCCATCACCAAAAAGTGAACGCCGTCTTGCTGACCGGCGTCGTGGGCGATGACGATGTTCGGGTGAATCAGTTTCGCAGCAGCGACGACTTCGCGCTGAAAGCGGCGCACGGCGTCGGGCGAGTTCGTCGCCGACGGCGGCAGAACTTTGAGCGCGACGATCCGCTGCATGCTGCGATGCTGCGCTTTGAAGACCTGTCCCATGCCGCCGGCGCCGATCGGCTCCAACAACACGTACTCGCCCAGCGTCTTCCGCGGCGGCGCGGCCGCGCCTGATTGAGATTGGCCGGGGACGCTCCCGGCAGCGGAGATCGAGGCGGTGACCTCGAGTTGCCGCGATCGGCCCGCCTCGGCAGACGCGTCGGCCGACGGCGACGCGTCCTGCAGCTTCTGCAGGAGCGTATCGTGGTGCCCTTCGAGCGACACCACCGTTTCCTGGCAGGGCGGACAGACTTCCAAATGCTTAGCGACCGACTCAACTGCCGCGGGCGGCAGTTTGCCCAACAGAAAACCCGATAGATCTTCCTTCGAGGGGTGCATGGGCATGAGTGTAACTCCGCCGCAGGGGCGCGTCGATATTTTCCGGCATCTCGGAATAACGGCGCAGAGCATGATCGGGCTTCCATGCGAGCCGAATGTTAAACCGTTTATCGGGAGGGCGATGCTTCGGTTGAGCCATTGCTCGGCTCGGCGGGAGCCTCGCCCTCCCAGTCTTGGAAACGTCCCTTAGTTACGCACGAACGCAAAGTAACGAACCTCGCCGAGATGGCTGCCGAAACTGTTGGCGTTGCCCACATAAACCCGGTTCATATTCGTCCAGCCGGCCTGCGCGACCAGCGGACCGCGACTAGAGTCGAACGTGTCGGCGTCGGGACGGACCATTGCGATGTGCCCGTGGTCGACGGGGTTCTTCCAACTAGCAACAACGACCGCGCCGCGATTGGCGGCCAGCTGCGCATCGCGAGCGCTTAGTTCACGCCAGTGGCCCACTGCGACCTGGCCAAGCAGCCAGCCTTGCTGGTCGTTCGCCAATTTTTGCGGAATGGGTGCGCCGAGCTGCGCGGTCGCCACACTGACGAATACATTGCAATACGTTTCGTTGGTTTTCTTGTTTCGCAGCCAGTTATGCGCCACGTCGAGCGCGTCGATCGTGGCGGAATTTTGTTTGGCCAGTTCCGAAACCTTGGGAACGGTGAGCGTTTTCGAATTCGTGCTTGCCGTGTGACCGGTGTTGTCATACGCCGTCACGCGGAACGTGTAGGAGCGGCCCGGTTCGCCGTCGACGAACGTAAAGGCACGCTGCGACGGGTTAAGATTGTCGACAATCGGTCGCCAGCGGTTATCCGAAGTTTGCACGTCGATGCTCAAGCGAGTCGCATTGCGAACGTCGGACCACACCAGCCGTACGGAGGCGTCGTACTGGATCGTGGCCGAAAGCGCCTTGTCGGCGAATGTCGGCACGGCCGGTTGCGGGGCCGATTGACCCGCGACCTGCGGCGACGGGCCCCAGGTCGTGGCCGACATCACGGCTCGGGCCTCGAGCGATTCGACGAACAACGGCCGATGAGCGCGACGACGAACCGCCGCCAAGCGATGCTGCCGGCTGCACGACGAAAACAACCGACGGACGAAACATGACAACATGACTGCACTCCTTTTTCGATGACTGGGCCCGAGACGTAGCAGGCCGTCTAACAAAGGAAGTGCAGCGGGCGAGCAAACCTTTCAGGAGATTTTCAGATTTCGGTCAGGCCCCCCAATTCCTGGCGTAATCGGGCCAAAACACGGCTCTTCGCGACCCAGACGGCGTTGGCCGTAAGCCCAAGTTGGGCCGCAACGTCCGCAGCGGGCTTCCCTTCGAGTGCGGCAAGGCGAAAGGCCTGCCATGTGAGTGGTTCAAACTCGGGCTGAATCAGATCCATGGCCCGGTTCAACAGGAAGCGGTCGTGTTCGAGTTCCCAGATTTGGCTCAGTTCGCCATGCGGGTCGGCCCACTGCTCGAGGGCTGCCGTTCCGGCGGCTTCATCTGCCGGCGACGTCGGACGTTTTCGTTCATTGCGCCAAAAGTCGCGGAGACGGAAGAGCGTGATCGTTTTGACCCAATTCCGAAACGCGCCGGTGCGACCGTTGTGGTCGAACTTCGGCAACTCGATCGGCTTTCCAGCACATTGGGATCCTAAGCTTAGAATTCCACGTGGACAAGTTGTCGCG
>JADMIO011409274.1_pt1 | contig 73812 bp, 71 predicted proteins | sample 8958161 | NCBI WGS metagenome assembly JADMIO01 (sample SAMN16585339, study PRJNA669376) | soil metagenome | isolation source: Crop rotation soil | place: USA: Cullars Rotation, Alabama | collected 2011
GCGACAACTTGTCCACGTGGAATTCTAAGCTTAGGATCCCAATGTGCTGGAAAGTTCAGCGAGTGATGTGTATCGACTCACTCCAGCAGGTTGCGAAATCTACAATCGCCTGGCGGCCGCGCGCCGCGAACATCTGGCGGAAGTGTGGCCTGAGTGGTCACCGAAAAAGAGAGAGGACGTCGCCGCAACTCTGCGGCACTTGGCCCACGAGCTCATTCCCGAAACGAAAGCCGTGTGAACACAAAAGAAATCGCTACTCGCGAAACAAGCTGTCGAAACGCATGCTGGACGGCGTGAAGCGGAGGTCGACGGTCCCGGTTGGTCCATTGCGCTGCTTCGAAATGATGATCTCGGCGATGTTCTTCTGATCTTCGGGCATCGCATCGCGCTCTTCCGGCGTTTTGTACTGCTCCTCACGAAAGATGAAGGCGACCAGATCAGCGTCCTGTTCCAACGCGCCCGACTCGCGCAGATCCGCTAGTTGCGGCCGGTGATCCGAACGTGACTCCGGCGCGCGCGAAAGCTGCGACAACGCGACCAGCGGCACGTTCAACTCCTTCGCGAGACCCTTCAACTCGCGCGAGATTTGCGAGACTTCCTGCTGCCGCGACTCGACGCGTTTCGACGATCCTGACATCAACTGCAAGTAGTCGACGATGATCAGATCGAGCTTCTTCTGTTCCGCTGCCAGTCGTCGCGCCTTGGCGCGCATTTCGAGGACGCTCAGCCCCGGCGTGTCGTCGAGAAAGATCTTCGTGTCGGCGAGAATGCCGAGTGACTTCGCGATCTGCGCCCATTCGAGCCGCGAAAGAAAACCGTTGCGAAAGCGCTGCGCGTCGATGTTGCCCTGCGAACAGAGCATGCGCATCACCAGCGACTCCTTCGACATTTCGAGCGAGAACACACCAACGACGGCGCCGGCGTGAATCGCGGCGTTCTCCGCGAGCATCAAGGCGAAACTCGTCTTACCCATCGACGGACGCGCCGCGAGAATGATCAAGTCCGAGTTCTGCAAACCGGAAGTCATCTTGTCAAGATCGGGGAAACCGGTGGTGAGTCCTGTGAGCACGGCCGCGCGGCCTTCCATCTCCTGCACTTTCTCGAGCAGTTGTTCGGCGATCGGTTTCACGTGCATGAAGCCCTGGCGAATGCGCTCGTCGGCGAGTTGGAAAATCGCGTGCTCGGCGTGGTCCAGAATGATCTCGGGCTCGTCTTCTTCCGCGAGTGCTTCCTGGGTGATCTTGTTGGCGTTCTTGATGAGCTGGCGCAGCATCGACTTGCCGCGCACGATCTTCGTGTAGTGAAGAATGTTGGTCGAGTGAGGCAAACCGTAAGTCAGGTTGGTGATGAAACTGATGCCGCCGACGGATTCGAGCGCGTTCTCTTTTTTGAGCTCTTCGCCGATGAGAATCGGGTTGATTTCGGCGCCGCGTTCGAACAGCGCGATCATTGAAAGGAAGATGCGCCGGTGCGAGGGGACGTAGAAATCTTCCGGCCGGAGTTGTTCGATCGCCTGGCTGATCAGGCCGTTATCGAGCAGCACCGCGCCGAGAATGGCGCGCTCCGCTTCGGAGCTGTTGGGTAGCGAGCGTTCGAAAGCGTTGTCACGCGCGAAATCAGGAGTGGCCATTAACTGATTATGGAATGTCGATTTTCGTTTGAGGACAAAAAAGCGCCGTAGGTTACGATCACCTACGGCGCCAGACTATACAACAGCCTCGGTGTTTTACGTACTTTTACTCGGAAACAGTTTCTTCTTCACTACTCGCGCTCTGTTTCGCGAGTTCAGCTTCCTGCTCGGCCGTCAGATGACCAACGATCACGTCGCCTTCCGAAACCACTTTCACCGGCAACTCAATCGTAACCTCGCGATGCAAACGCACCGGCACCGAGTAATCACCCAAACGCTTCAACGGCTCGCGCAGATGAATGCGATGACGATCGATCTCGTAACCGCGCTCTCGCAACGCGTCGGCAATATCCATCGACGTGACTGAACCATACAACGCACCCTGCTCGCCGGCTTTGCGTCTGAACTCGAGCACGAGCGAACCCATCTGCTGCGACTGCGATTCGGCGGTCGCACGCTCTTTCGCTTCCTTTTTCAACAGCGCCGCGCGTTCCTGTTCGATCCCCTTCACGTTTCCCGCCGTGGCTTCGACAGCGAGTTTGCGCGGCAACAGATAATTGCGCGCATAACCAGCTCTGACCCTGACGATCTCGCCACGTGCGCCGAGGTCGTCCACGTCTTCGCGTAAAAGAACTTTCGTGTGTGCCATCTTCCTTCTCTCCCTTAATCGGTCGTGTACGGCAGCAACGCGATGTTGCGCGCGCGCTTGATCGCTTCCGCCAACATGCGTTGGTGAGTCGCACAGTTACCGGAGATGCGCCGGGGCAGGATCTTGCCGCGCTCGGGCAGGTAGTTCATCAGTAACCGGACGTCTTTGAAGTCGATCAGATCGACCTTGTCGATGCAAAAACGGCAGACGCGCCGCCGGTGCATGCGGCGTCCCTGGCCGCGTCCGCCCATTGGGCGCCGGTCCTGATCGTCGTCGCTGTCGTAGCCACCGCCGCCACCGCGCGGGCGGTCTTCATAATTGGTTGACATAATTATCCTCTTAACTACTGTCGAAATTATTCGCCGGCTTCAGCAAACTCCATTGCTGGTCCACGTCGGGATGAACCGCCATGGCCACGCTCGGGACGCTTCGCAGCCTTGCGAGCACGACGCGCTTTCAGCTTCTCGGCACGGCGGCGATCTTCGTCGACACGAACCGTGATGTAACGCAGCACCCGATCATTGACGCGCATACGGCGTTCGAGCTCGGCAATCTCGCGGCCCGAACCTTCGATCTCGAGCAACACAAACGTACCGTCTTTGTGGTGCAGGATCTCGTAGGCGAGCTGGCGTTTGCCCATCACTTCGTTCTTGGTCACCGTGCCGCCCTGGTCCGTAACGATCTGCGCAAAACTCTCGCTGAGTTTCGGCACTTCGTCATCCGCCGTCGGATCAACGATGAAGACCACTTCGTACTGTCTTTTGTTGTTACTCAACTTCACTCCTCCGTCAGTTGAACTGCTGCATTGCTTTCAACGCGCCGTCCCTGATAATCATTCGTAGTGCGTTAGCACTATTTTCAAGAGTCTCTTTCACCAGCGGCTGTTCGCTCTTCGCAAACGTGTCGAGCACAAACCGCTTCGAGTCGGCAATCGGATGCCCGGGTTGAATCCCGATCCGTAGCCGAATGAACTCGTCGGTGCCGATCGCAGCGATGATCGACTTCAAACCGTTGTGCCCACCAGCCGAGCCGCGTTCGCGAATCCGGATCTTGCCCACGGGCAACGCGAGGTCATCTGAAATCACCACCAACTGCTTTGCCAACTGTTGCAGCGGCTCATCGCTTTCAAGCTTGCGCAGCAGGCAGGAAACTGCGCCGCCGCTCAAGTTCATGAACGTTTGTGGTTTCGCGAGCCGGGTCACGAGACCTTCGACGTGGCCCTGGCCCACGAGCGCGTTACACTCGCGGCGCTTCACGAGGATTCGTTCATCGTCCGCCAGTTTGTCAATCAACATGAACCCGAGGTTATGGCGCGTTTCAGCGTAGTCGGAGCCGGGATTGCCAAGTCCTACTAAGAGCATTGTCGATTGCCAATTGCCGATTTGTCAGGCCAACCGCAGCGCGTAAATTGGCAATTGGCAATCGAAAATCGGCAATGTCTTTACTCGCCTTCTTCCTCTTCTTCCTTCTTGCCCTTGCCGATCACTTCCGGTTCGGCAGGCTCTTCGCCTTCCACCGGTGCCGGCGCGGCGACCTCTTCCCTCACGATGCCGACGGTCGCGATGACCACTTCCGCATCGTTCAGGATCTCGATTCCCTCGCCGACCGGGATGTCTGAGACGTGCAGCACGTCGTGAACGTCGAGATGGGAAACATCCACTTCCAGCGTGTCGGGAATCTGGCGCGGCTCGCACTTGATCTCGATCTCACGAATGATCTGTTCGAGCACACCCTGTTTCTCTTTCACACCGATTGGTTCGCCGGTCAGGTGCAACGGCACCGTCACTTCGATCTTTTGTCCCTTGACGAGGCGCGTCAGGTCAGCGTGAATCAGCCGGCCTTTGATCGGATCGATCTGGCGATCGTGAAACATCACTTCGGTCGCGCCGGCGCCGTCGACTTCGACCGTGAAGATCGTGTTTCGTCCCGACTCGGAACGAAGAATCGCGGCCAACTCGCGCAATGGAGCAACAGCCGCTACGGTCTCCGCGCCGCCACCATAAACCGTGATCGGCACCATGCCGTCGCGTCGCGCGCGGCGCGCGTCGTTTTTGCCGCGGCCGGAACGCAGCCGTGCCTGCACCTTGTACTCTTTTTTCTCCGCCATGATTTCTCCTTACAAACTTTCAGCGACCCAAGTCATTGCTGATTTTCGCTTGCCGATTTCCGATTCTTGAACGGCCGCAGCGGTTCTTCAAATCGACAATCGGCAATTGGCAATCGACAATTGCTTCGGTCGCTGATGGTCTTCTTCAGCCATCAGTGTTTGCCCTTCGCTAGACGAAGAGCGAAGAGACTGAAGTCTCTTCGTGGATCGACTTGATCGCTTTCGCCAGAAGCGGCGCTATACTCAAAACCTTGATCTTCTCGAGCTGACATGCGTGATCGCGCAACGGAATCGTGTTCGTCACGATCACTTTTTCAATTTCCGATTCGGCGAGCATCTCGATCGCCCGGCCGGAAAACACCGGATGCGTGAAACACGCATGAATTCTTTCGGCGCCCGCCTCCTTCAACGCGCGTGCAACCTTCGTGAGCGACCCGCCGGTGTCGCACATGTCATCGACAATCAAACAACTGCGGCCACGCACGTCGCCGACTACGTTCATCACTTCGGCAACGTTGGCCTTTTCGCGGCGTTTATCGCAAAGAGCGAGTTCGGCATCGAGGCGCTTCGCATAAGCACGCGCGCGCTCTGCGCCGCCCGTGTCCGGAGCCACGACCGTCAGGTTCGGCAGCGGATGCTCCTGATAGTAGCCGATAAAAACCGGTGCAGCGTACAAGTGGTCCACCGGAATGTCAAAGAAGCCCTGGATCTGCGCCGCGTGCAGGTCCATCGTCAACAGGCGATCGGCGCCCGCGACGGTGATCAGGTTCGCGACCAGCTTCGCCGAGATCGGCACGCGCGGCCGGTCTTTTTTGTCGGAGCGGCCATAACCGTAATACGGAATCACCGGCGTAATGCGCTCGGCCGAGGAACGGCGAAACGCATCGAGCATGATCAGTAACTCCATCAGGTGCGCGTCAGTGGGCGGGCAAGTGGGCTGCAAGATGAAGACGTCGCCACCGCGAACGTTCTCGTCGATCTGAAAGTTAAACTCGCCGTCAGAGAAACGTTCGGGATAAGCCTTACCCATGTCACAACTCAATTGGCGACATATCTCTTCCGCCAACTGTGGGTTCGCATTTCCGGAGAAGATTTGAATGCCGCCGGTTGTGCTCATACCTTAGTCGATAAGAATTTGGCTGGGGCGGGTGGATTCGAACCAACGAATGCCGGTTCCAAAGACCGGTGCCTTACCACTTGGCTACGCCCCAGTATCTGATTGCCGGCCTATCGCCTGCAAATACTCGCTGCGTGACAGAGTGTGGCACGCAAATACTCGCCATCCTACTTCGCTTCTGAGATTGTCGAGAGCATGATCGCGTGCCGCCTGATCGTTAAAGATACCAAAGACGCTTGAGCCGCTTCCAGCGAGCAGCGCGTTTCGCGCGCCCGCCTCGAGCAAGGCGTCTTTCGCACGTCTGATCTCGGGTTCTCGCTCAAAGATCACTCCTTCAAAATCATTGTGCAGAGGCCACTGACTGCTATCACTAGAAAGGGGCTCCGTGAAGGAACTTGAAAGAATAGAGACCGACTCAATAGTTGTCAAGGAAGGAGCATTTGGCGATATGAGCGGCGGGGCGTTCAGTGCTGTGTACGCTGCGGCCGTTGAAACTGAAGCGTTTGGAGTAACGATAATTAAGTGCTGTTTCGGTGGATCCGGCACAGGAACGAGGTCGACGCCGGTACCCGTTGCGACGCTCGTTCCGCCCGTCAAAAAGAAAGGGACATCAGCGCCTAAGGTAGCTGCAATCTGTCTTAAATCCCCGTCCCCGAGGCCCAACCGCCACAAACGATTCAACGCCAACAGCGTCACCGCAGCGTTCGACGATCCGCCACCTAAACCACCCTTCGCAGGAACGCGCTTGAAGAGTTTTATGTTTGCGCCGTGGTGAGTTGATAGACCACGTGCAGCCCTCACGATCAAGTTGGTCTCGTCAACAGGGAGCTCCGGATCGTCACACGTCAACGAGATCCGATCGTCCTCGCGCAACTCAAACACGATCTCATCGCACAGAGAAACGCTTTGCAGAACGGTTACGACCTCGTGATAACCGTCAGGTCGCTTTCCGAGTATCCGCAAACTCCAATTGATCTTGGCGAAGGAAGGAAGCTTCAGCAAATCACCGCGTTATAAACGTCTGCGTCAGGAACACCGATCCGTCAGGGGCGACATACGTTCCAATCGCCATCGCGCGAAATTCCGGCGACAAAATATTGGCGCGATGTTTCTCGGAAGCCATCCATCTCTCAACTGCAAATGCCCCGGGGTCTTCGTAGCCCTGATTATACGCGATGTTTTCGCCGAGGACGGTAAAGGTAAGAATACCGACAGCGCGTGCGCGATCGCGCAAATGCTGACCGTCAGGTGTGTTGTGAGAAAAATAGTTCAGCCGCGACATGCTCTCGGAGTGAGTGCGGGCCATCCGGCAAACGTCAGCGTCCCACTCCAGTGCGGGCAAACCATGCTGCACGCGCACGAGATTGGTCTGCTCAAAAGCGCGGCGCTCGATGTCGCTGGCTTCAGAAAGACGGGGAGAGGCGCTCGGGGTGACCGCCGCAGTATTGGTCGTGGGTGTGAAACGTGTGATGAGGCGCGCGACAGGTTGAGGTTTGGGCTGTTGCTGGCCCAAAGCGGTGTGACAGCCAAGCAGGCCGGCGAGCAGAAGCAGTGATGTCCGGGTCACCCTAAACACGAGTTCAGGGTACCAAAATCGTTAAACGAAGTTCAACCTATTTATTCGAGGGCGGGTTCGGCGCGGTTCTCGCCAAAGCGATAGACGATTTTCAGCCACGACGACTTGGTGGGGTAGCAGTAAACGAGCACGACCGCCGCGATTGCACAGGACCAGTAGGTGTAAAGCTCGTTTCCTGTAATTAACGTCACAATAAACCCGATAGTCGCGATTGCCTCGGCCATCACAGCGAGCTGGATCGTGGTTTTTTCGAGTGTTCTTATGAGCCCGCTAACACCCGCGATACCCGCGATGTCCTGGAGACGCATCGGCGAAAACCGGTTTCGCCGCCAGGCGACGGCCCCGAGGCCAAAAAACAGCACGATGATTCGGGTGGCGAAGTCGAGCGGTGCGTTGGGTGGTTTTTCGACGAGATATGGCCGGGCGACGAAGGCGACAACCGAAAGCAGCACCGTGGCGATTAACAATCCCGCGACGGTCACAGCCGCCGCTCTATGCCTGCGGGCCAACTCGGCCTGAGCTTCTGGGGAGGTAGGTTCAACTGCCATCGTGGCTGTCGGGTGGCCACTCGCGGACCACCCTGCGAAAGATTGTTTATGGCTTGATCGCGGCCGGGGCCGTGGGGCCGTTATTCGTGGCCGCCGGTGGCGTTGCCGCCGGCACCGAGGCTCTTGGCGAACGCTGTGTCGGCGCGTCAGGCGTTCGCTTGTCGGGCAACTGGCCGTTGTACTTCAGCGCCTCGTCGATCAAGTCGGTGCCTTCTTTTCCGTCCTTGCTGATCAGAATGCCATTCTTGTTCACGGTCACGTCGGCACGTCCGGAAACCTGCTGCATCAGGTTACCCATAAAACTCTGCTGCGTACGCTTCGCGCAGGGATTTGGCGCGGGCTTCTCGGGAATCGGCGCGCCGATGATCTTCAACTGATCTTTCGCCTTCTCGAGGTATTCGCTTTCCGGAAACTCACTCACGAGTTTCTGGTAATAACGCGCGGCCTCGTCCGGTTCTTCTTCGGCCTGGTAAGTCGAAGCGAGTCGAAAGAAAACCTCGTCGTTGTAAGAGAAGCACGGATACTTGTCGACGATCTCCTTCAAACGCGATTGCGCGCCCTTCAAGCCGCCTTTTCCGGTAGAAAACTTCACGTCGTAATAGAAGCGCGCAATCTGGAGATTGTGCATCGCGAGATTCTCTTGCACTTCCTGCAAGCGAGATTCAACTGTCGGACGCAGTGGACTATTCGGATATTGCTGCAGGAGAACTTTGAGCCGCTGCTCGGCTTTGCGCGCGTGTGAAATGTCGCGATCAGAAAGACCCATCTGTCGCATTTCAGCTTCCGCGACTTTCAAACTCGCATCGTCAGCGAGTGGATCAGTCGGGAAAAACGTCAGCCAGTCTTGATAAGCCTGCGCAGCCTGAATCAACGAACTCGTGGTTCCTTCGAGAAAGAACGAGTCAGCGATCGCGAGTTTGGCCAACGGCAGAAACGGTGAATCGGGATATGTGTTGATGATGGTCGCAAATAGCAGACGGCCGGTGTCGTGATGGCCTTTGCGAACTTCCTTAGCCGCTTCTTCAAACAACACGCGATCGCGGCCCGCGACAGCCGCTCCGGTCAGGTCCGCGTATTTGTCTTCACCGCCGCCCAACAAACCGAAAAATTTTCCCTTCTTCTTCTTTCCCTTGGTGGCGGAATTGGCCGCCGCGGCGGTGCCCGTGCGGGCGCTGGCGGTCTGTTGCAAGCCCGCGTCAACGCGCGTGCTCAGTTCGGCGACTGACTGTTCCAGCCGATCGATATCAGCGGGGTCAAACTTCTCGGCCTTGTCGTTCTTGGACTTGATATCGTTGACTTCGGAATTGAGTGAGGAAACTTCTTTCTCGAGACTTTTGAGCCGCACCAACGGATCGTCAGCGTTCGGCTTTTTGTCTTTGTCCGGCGCCGGCATCGCGCCTATAGCGCTGTTTAACGAACGGCGCATCAGGTCGAGTTTGGAACTCATTACGTCCAGGCGCTGAGCCGTCGAAAGCTCCGTCTGGCCACCGGTTTTTTGCCCGAATACAGCAGCCTGGGACAGGCCCAAAACGGCGGCGCAGAAAAGCGCCAGGATAATAAAGCGAGACTTCATAAAATCGACCTCCACCAACAAAACAATTGTTTTCCAGCGAGAAAAGAGAAGTTACGGGTTATCGGATTCCGTTTTCTCTGGTTCGGTTTGCCGCTGCAACGAATTTATACCCACTGAACAGTGGCTTCGCGCAGCTCTCTGACGGCCGCTTCCGCATCCGCTTTGCCAAAAATTGCCGAGCCCGCGACGATGATTTCCGCGCCCGCCGCGACCACCGCTTCGATGTTTGCACGATCCACCCCGCCGTCGATCTCGATACGCACGTTCAACTGCCGTTCGGCGATCATCTGCCGCAGCCGTTTCACCTTATCGAGCGTCTGCGGAATGAATTTCTGTCCGCCGAAGCCGGGATTCACGGACATCACCAGAACGTAATCTACAAACTGCAACGCCTCTTCAACCGCGCCCACCGGAGTCGAGGGATTCAACACGACGCCCGCCTGCGCGCCAGCCGCCTTGATCGACATCGCGGTCCGGTGCAGATGCGGATCGGCTTCGACGTGAACCGAAACCATCTGCGCGCCGGCTTCGACAAACTGCGCCGCGTAAACGCCCGGTTGCGTGATCATCAAGTGCGCATCGAGCGGCAAACGGGTGAACTTCGCGAGCGACTTAACCACCGGCAAACCCACCGTGATGTTCGGCACGAAATGACCGTCCATCACGTCGACGTGCAGCAAACCGGCGCCGCCGCGTTCAACTGCCTGAATCTGATCGCCGAGGCACGCGAAGTTCGCGGACAAAATCGAAGGAGCAATCTCGATATTTCTCTGGTTGAGCATTCACTCGCTCGGCGTTGCCGAGTAAATTACGGCGCTGGCCTGGTCCTGGTCGGGTTGGGTATTGGCGTGGGCCGAGGCGCCAGTCGCCGGTTCACGTTCACATTAGCTGCCGGCCGCGCGTTGATGTTGCCGTTCGTAACCGCGCGATTCACGTTTGCGCGCGGAACGTTGGCGTTGCCGTTTGTGTTTGCGTTGGCGCGATTCGCATTCGCCGCGCGATTGGCATTGCCGTTCACGGGACGATTCGTGTTGGCGTTCGCATTCGCGTTAGCGTTGTCGTTCGTGTTTCTGTTTCGTGGCCGCCTGGGTTTGTTCTCGTTTGTGTTGGTGCTCGTGTTGCGATTTGCGTTCGTCGTGTCTTCGTCGGGCGTGACTGTTTCCGACGACTCGCCGGCTTTCGTCGGGCGGCTAATATCCATCGCCACCGTCTGACCGGTCTTCACCACTTCACCCGCGCGCGGCAGTTGAAACATCACCGTGTCCGGCTGCGCCTCGTTGCTGGGCCGCGTCGCGCGCACGCGAAACTTGAGATCGGCATCGGCCAGAATCTTCTCCGCGTCGAAACGGTTCTTACCGACGACGTCCGGCACCGTCACTTCCGGGCTGCGTAAAGAGAGATAAACGGTCGTCGCGACTCCGAAGAGAAAAACGACCGCGATCGCGATCACAATGGCGATGCTGCGGAATATGGATGAAGCTCTGGCAACTAAACTCAAGCGTCGAAGTCTAGCACCCGCTATTGTTGGGTCGCAAGCTGTAAGCTGGCGATAAAAAAGCCGTCAGTGCCTTCGTGCTGCGGCCACAGACGCGTTGTTTCCTGCACGCGAAATTCCGGGTGTTCCTGCAGAAAAGTTTCGATAACTTGCTCGTTCTCGTCGCGTTCGACGGAGCAGGTTGAGTAGACGAGTTGGCCGCGGGGTTTGAGGACGCGAGTGGCGTTTTCGAGAAAGAGTTTTTGTTGCGCGGCGAGTTGTGCGATGTCTTGTTCTGTAATGCGCCAGCGAATTTCGGGGTTGCGGCGCAGCGTGCCCGTGCCGGAGCACGGGGCGTCGAGGAGGACGCGATCGAAGACGCTGTTTGCGAAGGGTAAGGTTTGTGCTGCGTCGAGGAGCAGTGATTTTATCGAGGTTATGTTGTGCGCGGCACTGAGTGTGACAACAGTTTGCAAACGTTTCGCGGAAACGTCAGAAGCCACGACGAGCGCGGCCTCACCGACTGTATCGCTGTTTCTTGCGCGCTCCGCCATCAGCGTGGTCTTACCGCCCGGAGCAGCGCACAGATCGAGTACTCGTTCTCCCGGTTGCGCCTTCACTGTTTGCGCGACGAGTTGTGAGGCTTCGTCCTGAAGATAAATCTGCCGGTTGGCTGCCAGCTCCTGGACCAGCGAAGTCGCGCCCGAAACACGCCACGCGTCTGCCGCAACTTGCGAAGGCTCAACCACGGCGCCCGCTTCGCGCAAACGATCGAGCACCTCCGCAGAACCCCCTTTCCTCTCCCGACGATCTCCTCCCACAAGGCGAAACGCCGTGGGCGCTATCGTGTTATTCGCGCGTGCAAAGGCCTCCGTCTCTTCTTTTCCGAACGAATCGATCCAACGTTGCAGCAACCAAACCGGGTGCGACGTTTGCACCGCGAGTTTCTCGAGCGGCTCCAAACCGGCAGCGGGATCAAAATCCGATTCGCGAACCGCACGCCGCAAAACAGCATTCACAAACGCCGCCGCCGAACTCACCCGCGCACTCCGCACCAAATTCACTGACTCATTCACTGCCGCCGACGCCGGTATTCGCGTCAGAAAGCGAATCTGATAAAGCCCCAGCCGCAACGCCAAACGGACCGGCAAATCCAGACTCTCAACAGCTCGCTTCGCGAAGTGCTCGATCGACTTGTCGAGCCACAACTGCCAGCGCAACACACCAAGCACGAGCTCGTGCGTCAACGCGCGATCTACAGGTTTCAATGCGGGTTCGTGAGCAGCGAGGAGAACGGAAGAAAACGCGCCGGCTTCGACTTCGCGCAGTATTTCGAAAGCAGCGCGTCGCGCGGGCGAGACCTGTTTACTCTTTGCCAAAACGATCGCCAATCTTCACGTGCATGCCGTTGATGAAGTCGCGTGGCGTGAGGCGCTTGCGCGCTTCCGGTTGAACGCCGAGCAATCGCAACGCCGATCGCCCACCGCACTGAACGACCAGTTCGCCTCCATGTGCGGCCGTAATTTCACCAGGCTCAACCTCAGGCGCGAAACACCTGAGCGGTTCGGCTTCCCAGATCGTCAAACGACGCGAGTTGAAAGTCGTGTACGCAGTGGGCCATGGCTGAAAGCCGCGAATCGCGCGTTCGATCTGTACGGCGGTCCTGGACCAGTCAATCAACCCATCCTGCTTCTTGATTACCGGTGCGAAGGTAGCCTGAGAGTGATCCTGCGGTTGCGGCGTGAGCTCATCAAGTCGCGCCAGCGTTTCACTCAACAACTCCGCGCCAGTTTCCGAGAGTCGTTGCATCAACTCCGGCGCGGTTTCGGTCTTGCGAATCTCCGTCGCGGTTTGCAGCAGTATCGGGCCGGTGTCGAGGGTCGGCTCCATGAACATCGTCGTGACGCCAGTTTCGATTTCACCGTTGACGATGGCCCAGTTTGCCGGCGCGGCGCCGCGATACTTTGGCAGCAACGAAAAATGGACGTTGATGCAGCCACGAGCGGGTGCGCGCAGAAATTCATCGGGCAGAATGCGGCCGTAAGCGACCACGATGGCGACGTCGGCGTCGTGCGACGCGAAGAGTTGTTTCGCCTCGTCAGTTTTAATGCGTTTTGGTTGGTGAACCGTGAGTCCTGCGGAAAGCGCAAACTCTTTGACTGGTGAGAAGGTGACTTTGTTGCCGCGGCCCGAAGGGCGATCGGGTTGCGTCCAAACTGCTACGACGTCGTGACCGTCGGCAAGAATGCGGCGCAGCGTGGGAACAGCGGCCTGCGGTGTTCCCATGAAGACGATACGCATGCGTGCCTTTAAATAACTGTTCGTTCCGCCGCCGAGGCCTTTCGACCCGTCGTCGCGCCGAGTTTCTCAGCCGAAACTTTCGCCTGCAAAAACAGCAGCAGATAATCGCGTCCGCCCGCCTTCGAATCGGTGCCCGACATGTTGAACCCGCCAAACGGATGGACGCCCACGAGCGCGCCGGTGCACTTCCGATTCAGGTAAAGATTGCCGACGTGAAACTCCCTGCGCGCGCGTTGGAGCTTCGCTTCGTCCTCGCTGTAAACCGCGCCCGTCAATCCGAACTGCGTGTCGTTCGCGATCTGCAACGCGTCGTCGTAATCCTGCGCTTTGATCACGGCGAGCACTGGTCCAAAGATCTCTTCCTGCTCGATCGTATCGCCAGGCTTTACGTCAACGATCACGGTCGGTTCGATGAAGAAGCCCTGCTCGCCGTCAGAACCGCCGCCGGCAACAACGCGCCCACCTTCGCTTTTACCTTTTTCGATGTAGGAGTTGATCGTCTTGAACGCCTTCTCGTTGATCACCGCGCTCAAATTTGTCGACTGATTCGTCGGCGCGTCGAGTTTGAGTTTCGCGGTGCGATCGGCAATCTTCTCGACCATCGTGTCGTAAACCTTCGCGTCGATGATCGCGCGCGAACAGGCCGAACACTTCTGGCCCTGAAAACCGAACGCCGATTGGACCACGCCGGTGGCCGCTTCTTCGAGGTTGGCGTCATCCGCCACGATGATCGCGTCCTTGCCGCCCATCTCGGCCACTACGCGTTTGATCCAGATCTGTCCTTCGTGAACTTTCGCGGCGCGTTCGTTGATTCTCAATCCGACTTCCTTCGAACCGGTGAACGCAACGTAGCGAGTCTTCGGATGGTCCACAATGACGTCGCCGACTTCCGCGCCCGAGCCGGTCATGAAATTCACCACGCCCGCCGGTAATCCCGCTTCCTCGAGAATCTCAAAAAACTTGTACGCGATTGTCGGCGCGTCCGAAGAAGGCTTCAACACGACGGTGTTGCCAGTGACGACCGAAGCGACGGTCATGCCCGCCATGATCGCAAGCGGAAAATTCCACGGTGGAATCACCGCGCCCACGCCGAGCGGAATGTATTCCATCGCGCTTTCTTCGCCGGACACTTGATAGACCGGTTGCTCGCCGGCGTAGCGCAACATCTCGCGCGCGTAAAACTCACAGAAGTCGATCGCTTCCGCGGTGTCACCGTCGGCTTCGGCCCACGTCTTGGCCACTTCGTAAATCATCCACGCCGATAATTCGTGCTTGCGCTCGCGCATGATCGCCGCGACGCGAAACAACAACTCAGCGCGCTTTTCGGCGGGGGTGTTGCGCCAGGTTTGAAAGGCTTTGTGGGCGCTTTCAACCGCGCGGTTCGCGAGTTCTTTCGTGGCTTTGTTAAACCTGCCGACGACCTGCGTGCGGTTCGCGGGATTGATACTCTCGAGTTTGCTTTCGGTGGTGAGTCGTTCGCCGCCGATGACTAACGGATACTCGCGCCCGAGCTCTGCGCCGACCTTTTCGAGCGCATTCCGCATCGCCTGGGCATTTTCTTCTTTACTAAAATCGGTAAACGGTTCGTTACGAAATTCGGTTGGCATCAGCTCTTAGTCCCACTTCCCTGCCTTCTGTAGTTTTTTGATCTTGCGTTTGACTATCTCGCGCTTGAGGGCGCTCATCTTGTCGAGAAACACGATGCCGTCGCAGTGGTCCGTCTCGTGCAACATGCAGCGCGCGGTCAGTTCCATGCCGTCGAGCTCGAACCAGTTGCCTTTCACGTCTTGCGCTCTGACGATCGCGCGCAGATTGCGTTCGACGGGCGTGAAGATGCCCGGAAACGACAAACAACCTTCTTCGCCGTTTTGTGTTCCTTCGACGCTCACGACTTCCGGATTGATAAGTGCGACGCGTTGCCGCGGATCTTTTCCGCCCGAGCAGTCCATCACAAACAGACGCTGCGGCACGCCGACCTGCACTGCCGCGAGCCCCACACCGGGCGCGGCGTACATCGTCTCAAACATACTGCTGACCAGCTTTTCGAGGTCCGCGTCAAACTCCGTCACGGGATCCGCGGGCGTGTCGAGGACCGGCGCCGGCCACTTAACTATCTCCAAAACTGCCATGGTCTGATTCTACGCGATCGCCTTTGTTGTGGCTAATAACCCCTCAATTGCTCGCGATAACCTTCGAAGTTGCGCTTCATCTCGCCGAGACTGTCGCCACCAAACTTCTCGCGCATCGCGCGCGCCAGCACGAGGGCCACCATCGATTCGCCGATTACGCCCGCCGCCGGCACCGCTGTCACGTCGGAACGTTCAAACGCCGCTGCTTCTTCTTCCTTGGTGTCGATATCGACGGACTTGAGCGCCCGGCGCAAGGTCGAAAGCGGTTTCAAATGACCACGCACGCGTATCTCTTCGCCATTCGTGATGCCGCCTTCGAGTCCGCCCGCGCGATTTGTCTCGCGAATGAACTCGCGCGTCTCCGCGTTGTAAGCAATCTCGTCGTGCACCTCTGAACCCGGCAAACTGCTCGCTTCCGCCCCCGCGCCGATCGACACCGCTTTCACCGCCGGGATCGACATCACCGCCTGCGCGAGCAAGCCATCGAGTTTCAAGTCCCAGGCCGTGTGCGAACCCAAACCGGGAACGACGCCGCGCGCCGCGACTTCGAAGATCCCGCCGAGCGTGTCGCCGCGATGACGCGTCTCGTCGATCAACTCGATCATCTTCTGTTCGGCTTCGGCGTCGGCGCAGTGCAACGGCGCGTCGTCAGCGATCGCGGCGATCTCGTTCCAATTCAGTTCGAGAGGTTTGTCGGGAATGCCGCCGAGTTGAATGACGTGACTGCGTACTTCGACACCAAACGCGGAGAGCAACTGTTTCGCGAGTGCGCCGCAAGCGACACGCGCAGTCGTTTCGCGTGCGGAGGCGCGTTCGAGGATGTTGCGCAAGTCACGGACGTCGTACTTGAGACCGCCGGGAAGATCCGCATGGCCGGGCCGCGGGCGTTTCAAACGCCGCGATTTTTCCGGCTCGATGTCCCGCGGTTCCGACGCCATCACCTCGGTCCAGTTGGGCCAATCCTTGTTTTCGATCAGCAGCGTGATGGGCGAGCCGAGCGTGAGACCGTGACGGACGCCGTTCAGTATCTCGGCGTGATCGCGCTCGATCTTCATGCGGCCGCCGCGGCCGTAGCCAAGCTGACGGCGCCGGAGTTCGTTATCAATCAGTTCCTGATCAACCGGCAGACCAGCAGGCAAACCTTCGACGATGGCGACAAGAGCGCGTCCGTGTGATTCTCCGGCGGTAGTGAATCTGAACATTAGTTTAAGAGTTCTTCAGCGAAGATGTTGCCGCGGCCCAGAATGCCGTGGGGATCGAAAGCCTTTTTCAGCGTCGCCAGCTCGCGAAGTTGTTCGTCAGTATAAAAGAGACGCAGGTAGTCGCGCTTCAGTTTTCCCACGCCGTGCTCTGCTGAGAGCGTCCCGCCGACCGAGGCTGCGTATTGCAAAAACTGCACGTACAACTCACGAGCGCGCGCGCCTTCGTCTTCGTCGCGCGGCAGAATGTTGACGTGTACGTGATTGTCGCCGATGTGACCGAAGATCGTGTAGCGCAGTCCGCTCGCGCGCAACGTATCCTGGTACAAACGAAACAGGCCGGCAAACGCGTCGTCCGGCACGGCCATGTCGGTGGAGACTTTTCGCTGTTTGTAATGCGCGAACCATTCGTTCATCAGCACGGGCAGTTGATGCCGAAACTCGCGCAGCCGTGCCTGGTCCGGTTCGTTGGTCGCAAACCATGAATCTGCGAGCGCGTGGTGCTGGTCCAGGAGCGTGAGCCACTGATTCAGAATCGACTCTTCCGTTTCGACTGTCGTCTCTTGTTCGAAGAAGATGGCGCCGGCGGCTTCGCTTGGTACTTCAGGATATTTCTCGCGCAGGAAGTCGAGCGACTCGTTATCGAAAAACTCGAGCGCGCGGGCGTCGAGCGCGTCGCTTCTTGATGCGGCGCGATGCTCGAGCGAAAGCGCGCGGGCTTCGGCGACGAACGCGAGCACGTCTGCTTCGTTGGTAAAGAAGACGACGCCGCTGAGCAGGCCCTGGGGTTTGGGAACGAGTCGCGTCTCGATCTCGCAAATGACGGCGAGGGTGCCTTCGCTGCCGATGAAGAGATCGATCGCGTCCATGTCGGGAGAGATGAAGTAGCCGGTTGCGTTTTTGCGAGTTGCCGGGCGACGGTAATTCGGAAGAGGGATTTTTAGGATCTGTGAGAGCGGGATTCCGCCGCGACGTAGGTCGAGAATTTCTCCGGTTGGCAGCACAACTTTTAGACGTTCGATGTAGCTTCGTGTTGGACCATACTTGAACGTGCGTGCGCCGGAAGCGTTCGTGGCGACGGTGCCGCCGAGAAACGCGCCGCGTTCCGTCGGATCCGGTGGGTAAAGCAGTCCTTTCTGATCTACGGCGCGTTGAAAATCCGCGAGGATCACACCTGCTTCAGCAACCGCGCATCCGCCTCCGTGTTCTGCCGGTTCGATACTCACGATGCGGTTCAAACGATCCGTCGCCAACACCATTCCGCCGAACGGGACGCGTCCGCCAACCGTGCCTGTGCCCGCGCCTGAAATCGTTACCGGCGTGCGATCGCGATTCGCCGACGCGAGCACCTCGGCTATTTCGTCGACACTTTCCGGCAACACGACACGGTCTGCGTGCCCGCCGCGCATGAAACTCGCGTCGGAGAGGAACGACTGAAGCTCGTCGGGGTTCGACTTAACGTGCATTGGAAACAGGGATCTTAAAACGCGATATTCACGTCAGTTGGAGTTCGCGGTCGCGAAGCACCTTGATCCGATCTCGCAACTCCGCCGCCTTCTCAAACTCAAACCGCTTCGCCGCCCCGCGCATCTCGACTTCCAACCGCGCAATCGTGGCTTCGAGGTTCTGCGGCGAGTAGTCCTCGATCTGGTCCACCTCGGTCGGCACTTTGAAATAATCCGCTTCCGAAGCCGTAATCAACGTCGCTTCGATCGGCTTGATGATCGTCTGCGGCGTGATTCCGTTCTCGCGATTAAATGCTTCCTGAATCACACGCCGCCGCTGCGTCTCATCCATCGCGCGCTTCATGGAGTCGGTGATCCGGTCGGCGTAAAGTATCGCTTTGCCGCGCGAGTTACGCGCCGCGCGGCCAATCGTCTGAATCAACGACTGCTCCGAACGCAAGAACCCCTCTTTGTCAGCATCGAGAATCGCGACGAGCGAGACTTCCGGCAAGTCCAAACCTTCGCGCAACAGGTTAATCCCGACGAGCACGTCAAACTCGCCACGCCGCAAGTCGCGCAAGATCTTGATGCGTTCGAGTGTTTCGATGTCCGAATGGAGATAGCGCACGCGCACTCCGACCTCGGTGAAATACTCGGTCAGATCTTCCGCCATGCGTTTGGTCAGCGTCGTGACTAGCACACGCTCATGCACCTCCGCACGTTGCCGGCACTCCTCGAGTAAATGATCGATCTGTCCTTTGACCGGATGCACTTCGACTTCCGGATCCATCAAACCCGTCGGGCGAATGATCTGCTCGATCACTTCACCGCTCGACTTCGTCAACTCGTATGGTCCAGGTGTCGCGGAGACATAAATCGTCTGCCCGATGCGCGCTTCGAACTCGTGAAAGTTCAACGGCCGGTTATCCAGCGCCGACGGCAACCTGAATCCGTATTCGACGAGCGTTCGCTTGCGCGACTGATCGCCTTCGAACATGCCGCGCACTTGCGGCACAGACTGGTGCGACTCGTCGATCACGATCAAAGTGTCGCGTGGCAAGTAATCCAACAACGTCGGCGGCGGCTCGCCGGGTTTTTTGCCGGTCAGGTGACGCGAATAGTTCTCAATGCCGCGACAGAAACCCATCTCCTTGATCATCTCGAGGTCAAACATCGTCCGCTGGTGCAGCCGCTGCGCTTCGACGAGTTTGCCTTCGGCGATCAGCTTCGGCTCCCACCATTCGAGCTCTTCGCGAATCGTCTTGATCGCCCGTTTGATCGTCGGCCGCGACATCACGTAGTGCGTCTTCGGATAGATCGGAACGCGCGAGCTGTGCTTTTCGATCACGTCACCGAGCAGCGGATCGATCGTGGAGATCGAGTCGATCTCGTCGCCCCACAACTCGATCCGATACGCGAGGTCCTGATAACTCGGATAGATCTCGACGACGTCGCCGCGCACGCGAAACGTGCCGCGCTGAAAGTTCACGTCAGAACGTTCGTACTGCACCTCGACCAGACGCTGCAGCAGCAGCTCGCGCGACATGCGCATGCCGGGTTCGAGAAAGAAAAGCAGACCGTAGTAGGCGTCCGGGTCGCCGAGGCCGTAGATGCACGAGACGCTCGCGACCACGATCACGTCGCGGCGCTCGAACAACGCGCGCGTCGCCGACATGCGCAGCCGGTCGATCTCTTCGTTGATGATCGCTTCTTTCTCGATGTAGACGTCGGCCGCGGGAACGTACGCTTCGGGCTGGTAGTAGTCGTAATACGACACGAAGTATTCGACCGCGTTTTCGGGAAAGAGCGAACGAAACTCCTGGAACAATTGCGCCGCGAGCGTTTTGTTGTGCGCGAGCACGAGGGTCGAACGCTGCGTCCGTTCGATGACGCTGGCCACCGTGAATGTCTTACCGCTGCCGGTGATACCGAGCAGCACTTGATCTTTGGCGCCGTCGTTGAGTCCGCGCACGAGCGCATCGATGGCGGCCGGCTGATCACCCTTCGGTTGGTATTCAGAATGAAGTTTGAAACGCATGGGAAACGGATAGTGTAGGACAGACGTTCGCGTCTGTCTAAGCCACCGGTTTTACCTTCTTATTTGTGTGCTACTTCAGCCGCAGCAGAACGAATTTCCGGGGCAAGCGAGGGGTTTGAGGCGAGCCGTTGCAGGGCGGCTGAAACATCTTCTTCGCCGCTCGAGGCCAGCAAACGGATGATGGCGAGACTTAGATCGAGGCTCGGATGCTTCTCGATGACCGTGATCAGCGGTTGCACAACTCCCGCCTTCGCGACGAGAAATAACAACGAAAACGCGCCGTAGCAGCTTTCATAATTCGCCGCCATCAGATCGTCGATCGCTTCGTATAGCAGACCCGAGTCGGCGAGGGCGATGCCGATGCGGCGACGCTCTTCCGACGAGCCGGCGCGCAACGCTTCATTGACGAGTGTGGCGGCTCGATCGGGGTCGAGTTCGTAGAGATCGCGAACGGCCTTCTTGCGCACTTCCGCAGAAGGATCGTCGAGCGACTGTGCAATCTCGTCGAAGGGACCATTGAGCGGGCGGGAGAGATTCAGCTTCGCAGACGGTACGAGACTCGCGTGACGACGGTGGACCAGATCTTCCGCGGCGCGCCGCAAGGTAGCCACGTCTTCAGTCCAACGTTCGTCAGCTTCACTCATTCGATCTCGATAACTTCGCCGGAGGACATGCCGGCAGCCAGGGCAAGCGGCGGGGCAAGCGGTGCGCTCGTTTCGTCGTAAACAGTTTCCGGCTCCGTGACTTCATCCGTTCGTTCCATGTTCTCCGTGACTCGCAGGAGCTGAAACTTCTTCAGCACGAGTTTGCTGACAGAAAGCCCGATACTGTTATCGAGAACGCACAGTTGTTCGGCGACGACTCGCTGAGAAACGCGCTCCAGCGCGCTCGCCAACTCACGTCCCGCAGTCGCCGCGTCGTCAGCGACGATCATCTCGAAATCCTGTCCGCCACTCACGCGCCGTCGCGAATGGTTCTGCAATAACACGCCGGCTTCGCGATGAATCCGTCCGGTCGCAACGATCACCAGATGCGACGCTTCGGTTTCGATTTCGAGGTCGATGGCCCAACGCGCGAACGCCGGCGTCAGATCGCCGTCGCGCGTCACGATCAGGAACGACTCGCCGCAGATGTTTGCCATCATCTGGCCGTAACCCGTGCCTTCGGATGGTCCAACCGCGATTTCTCTTTCCGGCACACCCATCTCGCGCAGCAGAAAATGAATGCGGCTCACCAGCCACGAACCGTCCTCTAATAATGACGAGGCCAACTGCGTCGGCGCGATAACTTCTTCGACGTTCTCGTCGGCCACCGGCGCGCCACATTCGCTGCACGTCGCATCGCTGACGGTCACGACCGCGAGCGCGTGCGGATTTGGCAGGCGAAACAGGGCGTGACCAGTCTTACGACAACTGATCTGCACTTCGCGTTCGACGAGACCGACGTCTTCGAGACGTTGAATCGGTAGTTCCCTCGATTCGCTGTTGCCGGTGAGAAGTTTGGCAGCATAACCTTCTTCGTGTGCGTTGCGTGCGGTGCGAAGAAAAACGCGCGCGCGTTCGTCTTCGAGCTTCGAGGCGGCGAGAATCCGCTTGCTCATCGTTTCTTTGCGCAAGCTCGTGTAAAGCGAATCGGCGTCCTGGCGTTCGACGAACGTGCGAAAACCGTGTGGCATCGCGGGCTTGCCTGATTGCCAGTGCGGCGCATCGTGCTGGTCTTGCGTGAGAAGGTTGCGCACCTGTTCGCAGAACGAATCGAGTTTGCGAAACGGTTCGGCGGTGCGTGGCTCGTAGACGATGCCGGCGCGCAGCAGATCTCCCGAGGTCTTGTCGCGATCGAAAACGAGAAACAGGATGTAATCGGGAAACGAGAAGAGCTCGCCCCGCACGAAAGGCTCGTCGATGGTGGATTCGTTGTACGAGGCGAGGGCTGTCTCCAACTCGGTAACGTGATCCGCGCTGAGCAGCGCGTCTTCGAAGAAGCGCAAACGCGTCGTACGAATGAGCGGCGTCATTCCCTGCTGTTGGAGCTCCTGCAATAACCGGGTGCGGGCGTCAACGTCGACTGGATATTTGAGAGTTTTCGTTTCTAGAAATAACATCGGGTATACCTTTCGCTCGATATTCACTGCTGCGGACTGACGCTGATCGTGACGGATTGGCCGCCGTTGACTGTGGAGGCGAAGCGGCGTTGGCGGGCGATACGAAGCGCGAGTGCTTCGTAGGTGTCCATGCCGGGTTTGCGGTTGGCGATCGAGGCGTTGACGACGCGGCCGTTTTCGATCTGCATCACCACTTTGATCGATTGCAGCTTTTGCTCCGTGTTGACTGTCTTCTCCGGCTTGGGTTCCACGCTAACCGAGCGGCGGTTGCTGCGGGGAGTAAGTTGTCGAACCGCTTCGGGCTTTTCTGCTACGACCGAAGGAGGAGTGGGATTGGGCCGATTAACGAGAGCGGGTTCGGATGAAGCTGCGGCGGCTGCGGGAGGGTTCGCGCTGAAGCCGGCGGTGACCACGATCACAGTAGAGAGTCCGACGCCGGCCAGGACTGCCGCGGCCATGAACAACAACGGACGTTGTCGCAGCCGTGACAGCGGCGGCGCGGGCGGGAGCGCAAGCGGTTCGGGATGACGTTCGAAAGCGGGTCTGCCTGGCTGACGTTCGAAAGCCGGTCGTGTTGCTGCCGTTGCTTCGATCTGCAACGCGCTTTCATCCCAACAACCAAACAACTCCGACACAGCTCGTTGCAGTGAAGGCTCGATCGATCTGCGTGTCGCGGGAATCAACGGATTGAAGTTGAACGCGGCGTCTGGTTGGGCCAACGCGACGCAGATCGCCTGCAACCCGCTGAGATCGTTTAGGCGCGCGTCGATCAGTTCGCCTTCCTGAAAGAAGAACGTCGCCGGGCCTTTCGGATATTCGATCAAAAGGCGTCCGGTCTTCTTTTGATGGCGCAGGATGCCGACGAGATCAGACAGAGGATAGTTGCTGAGGTGTCCGGTCAAAACTACAAAACGGTTGTTCTGCATTACTACTCCTACTTCTTTGTGACTGCTTCAAATGCCGCCTACGGGCAGCCGCGTACGAGCCGGCACGAATAGTCGTGATCGGGAAACGTCTGGGCCACTTTCTTTGCGAGCGTCTTGTCGAGTCGTTCGAGAATGCGATACTCGTCGAGAAGTTTGTTCGTCTCTCCGAGTTCGCCGTACGCGAGGCTCAGGCCGTAATGGGCTTTGGCCATCGACGGGCTCAGGGTGGTGGCTTTCTTGAAGGCCTCGGCGGCTTCCTTGTGTCGGCCCGTGCGAAAACACGCGACGCCGAGACCGTATTGAGTTTCGGCCTGGTCGGGATTGAGTTTGACTGACTGTTTGAAGGCTTTAACGGCGTCGGCGTTTTTGTCGATTTTCAAATACGCGTGGCCCAGGTTGAGAAATACTTCGGCGGAGTTGGGTTCCAGCTTGACTGACTGGAGGTAGGCGTCGATCGCGCCCTTGGTGTCACCCGCTTCGAAGCGGTTACGGCCGGTTTGGTAAAGATCCATTGCCGGGTTGGTACTCGCAGGAGCCGAACTCGACGCTACAGGAGCGGGAGTTTCTTTTCTTGCGAGAACAAGCGGAGGGGGATTTTCACGGATTTCAGGCGAGGCGGGCGCACTTTCCGCATAATCGACTTTTAAAATCCCCTTCTCCTCGACCTCTCGCGACACGGGCTCTGGAACCGACTCTGCTTTTGCAACAACAGGCTCTGCCCTTGCGGCAGTAGGCTCTGCGGTTGGAGCGATAGTCTTCGCCGGCGCTTCCTCCACCGCCTTCGCTACGTTGTCGTCGAAGTAATACGTCACCGTCCGATACGTCACCTCGACGGGTTCGCGTTTCAACTCACCATTCTCAAACACGACCAGGCTCGTAACCATCCTGGTCCAGTTACCAAACTTATCGAACTCATACGTGTACGCCTCACGATTGATGATCGCGCCGCGCTCATCGCGCAACGTCATCTCCGTGATGTTTCCACGCTGGTCGTATTTGTATTCTTCTTTGCCTACGAGAGACCCGGGAATCGGGTAAGAAGTGTTCTCGATTCGATTTCCCTTGATGCCGTAGGTGGTGATTTCAACGAGTTGAGGCGATCCTTCGACTGCGTGTCCGTCCTTGATCTCGATCTTGGCAGTCTCCGTCTTTACTCGTCGCACGGAGCCGACAAGTCCATCTTGCTCTTTAGTACTGTCGAGAACGGAGATCGCAGGTCGCGCCGAAGCGGTGACACTGTTTTGCGCCTGAACCGGCGCGATGAAAGTCAATACGGGCCCCAGTAAAAGAACGGCAGGCACAATTCGGCCTTTAAAGCAGTTCATTCGACTTCCTCCAGTTTCAAATAGCGAAACGCGAGACAAGGTAGTCAGGGGGGCCCACTATCTTGTACAAACTGCCGCGAAGAATACAATAAGTGGTGAGAAATTACTACAGGTTTTGTAAGGGAAATGTTGAGTGGGGTGACTTTGAGTCGCCACCCCCTGAAGCGAGATGCCTACTGCTCGTCGCTGAACTTGTAGCCGATGCCCCAAACAGTCAGGACCATTTGCGGGTTCTCGGGGTTCTCTTCGATCTTGGCCCGCAGCCGGTTGATATGTGAATCGATCGTGCGGTCGTAGCCTTCGTAAGAGTAGTCCCAGATCTTTTCCAGCAGGTATTTGCGCGGAAACACGCGACCCGGGTTCGACGCGAAGAGACGCAGCAGATCGAATTCTTTCGGCGTCAGTTCCACTTGGCGGTCGCCAATCGTGACTTCGCGCTTCGCGGAATCGATGCGCAACCGGCCGCGAACGATCGGCGCTTCGTCGCGAATGCCGTCGCTGGTCGGGCCGTTGCGCGTGCGGCGCAACACCGACTTGATGCGGGCTTCCAGCTCACGCAGGCTGAAAGGCTTGGTGATGTAATCATCCGCGCCCATTTCCAGTCCGAGGACTTTGTCGACGACGTCGTCCTTCGCGGTGAGCATGAGAATTGGCAGGTAGCCGACTTTTTCCCTGAGCTCCTTACAGACTGCCAGGCCGTCCATCTTCGGCAGCATTAGATCAAGGACCACCGCGTCTGGCGGATCGTCCAGGGCTGCCTTTACGCCGTTGAGACCATCTTCGACGGTCCGCACGTTGTAACCGGCGCGCGAGAAGTACTCGCTGATCGCGGTCGAGATGTTTTCGTCGTCTTCAACGACAAGCAAGGATACCTTGCGTTCACCTGAGTCGGGCACGGGAAAATTTTCTTTAGCGAGTTTCTGTCTGTCAGTAGCTGTAGCCATCAGAGTAGTTCATCGATCTGAACTGACAAGCAGGAGGCTTCGATGGGCAAGCACCACGGGGTCGTTGGCGCACTCGGTTCGGGGGGATAGTACAGGAGAATCGCCCGGCTGTTCAAGTCCAAACTTTGCCGTACTTAGCCAACGCTGACCATCCCCGTCTGTTTCTGTTATGCTCCTGCCAAAGTTAACCCCTATTAATAAGGACGACGAGCATGACACCCGAAGAACGAAATGTCCTCATCAAGCAATACGCGGAAGGTTACGATGAAGTGATCCGCGCGTTAGATAATTTTCCAGCCGAGAGTTTAGGCGCGCATCCGATTCCCGGCAAGTGGAGTGCGCGCGAGATCGTGCATCACCTCGGGGACAGCGAAACTACGTCGGCGATCAGGATCCGCCAACTGTTAACACACGATGATCCGTTGATTCAGGGTTACGACCAGGATCATTACGCGACTCGGCTGCGTTACAACGAGCGCGACATGGCGCCGGCTCTGGAAGCGTTTCGCTACGCCCGTGAGACGACGATGCAGTTATTACCGCAGTTGTCGCCCGACGATTGGCAGCGAGCAGGTACGCACACCGAAAGTGGACGATACACTTTGGAAGACTGGCTGCGTATCTACGCCGCACACGCGCACAATCACGCAGCACAAATTAGCCGCTTGCGCGACGCACTCGATACTTAAATCAGACTCTGTCTTGACAAAGATTTTCGGCGCGAGCACAATCCGGGCTGACTCTAATAAATCTGAATCAGAGCTGCTCACGGGCAGCAATCAAACATGAGTGCTGCCACTCTGCTGCAAACATCTCTTTCTGATCTCAAGCTGGTGCGACGCGGAAAAGTGCGTGATGTTTATGCCGTCGACGATCAGAGTTTATTGATCGTCGTCACCGATCGTATCTCCGCGTTTGACTGCATTCTACCCACACCGATTCAACGTAAAGGCGAAGTGTTGACTGCGCTTTCGGAGTTTTGGTTTGAAAAGTTGGGCCATGTGGTCGCGAATCATCTGATCACCGCGAAGATCGAGGAGATGCCCGGCGTCGTGCAACAACACGCGGAAACTCTCGCCGGACGCGCGATGCTCGTGCGCCGCGCGGAAGTATTTCCCGTCGAGTGTGTGGTGCGTGGTTATCTCGTCGGTTCGGGCTGGAAAGATTATTTGCGCACCGGTGAAGTGTGCGGGCACAAGTTGCCGGAAAATTTGCAGGAGTCGGCGAAGTTGCCCGAACCGTTGTTCACGCCTTCGACGAAAGCCGAAGTGGGCCACGATGAGAACATCACTGAAGCGCAGGTGCGCGATCTGATTGGTGAAGAGCGCACCGCGCAGTTGCGGGACACTTCCCTGCGACTCTACTCGGAAGCGCACGACTATGCGCGGCAGCGTGACATCATCATCGCGGATACGAAGTTTGAGTTTGGGTTGGACCAGAATGGTGAGTTGTTGTTGGTTGATGAAGTGCTGACGCCGGACTCTTCACGCTTTTGGCCGGCTGAAGCTTACGAGCCGGGGCGTTCGCAACCGTCGTTTGATAAGCAGTTTGTGCGCGACTATCTCGAGACTCTCGACTGGGACAAGAAGCCACCGGCACCGGAGATTCCGCCCGAAGTTGCGGCCGCCACCACCGCTCGTTATCTCGAAGCGTATCGACTCCTAACCGGGAAAGAACTTTAGCTTTCGTACCTTGCGACGTGCCGTCGCGAGCAGTTTCTCATTGCGTGCTGTCGCCGTTGAGTAGCGTGCTGCCGGAGCTGAACAATGCGTGCCCGCCTTGAAACCTTAATCGACGAAATGCTCGAGGGCCGGATACTCCTCGACGAGGCGCTGTCCGAGTTCGAAAAGCTCTACATCAAAAAGGCGCTCGCCAAAAACAAAGAACACCTCTCAAAAACAGCGGTCGTCCTCGGTATTCATCGCAACACTCTGGCCAAGCGCGTCGCTCTTTACGAAAAGCAGGACCGCAACGGCTCACGCCCGCCCAAACGCACGGCTCGTTAACCTGCCCGTTTGACACCGGCCTCTCTCTGTCCTATTCTTGGCACTCTCAAGTAAGGAGTGCCAGATTAGACGGGTTCCTCTGGCCGTTTTCATAAATCACATATTTTGCGAAAAGTCTGAAAGGAGACCAAGGTTATGGCGACGAACATCAGGCCTCTTCATGACCGCGTCATCGTGCGGCGAATTGAAGAAGGCGAGCAGGTGCGGGGCGGAATCATCATCCCCGACACTGCGAAGGAAAAACCCCAGGAAGGTGAAGTGATCGCAGTCGGCGAAGGCAAGTACAAAGACGACGGCACCCGCCAGTCCCTCGACGTGAAGGTGGGCGATCGCGTTCTCTTCGGCAAGTACAGCGGTTCCGAGATCAAAATCGACGGCGACGAGTTCCTGATCATGCGTGAGGACGAGATCCTCGGCGTTCTCGAGCGCGCCGGTGCAGCAGCGGGCGGCGGCTCAAAGAAGAACAGCAAGTAAGCGGGTCGCATTTAAACCCACTCTCAAAAAATTTCTAAGCAGGAGAAGATAGAGAAATGGCTAAGCAAGTAATCCACGGTGAGGAGTCGCGAGCTGCGATCCTGCGTGGGATCAATCAACTCGCCGACGCTGTCAAGATCACGCTCGGCCCCAAGGGCCGCAACGTCGTGATCGACAAAAAGTTTGGCTCACCCACCATCACCAAAGACGGCGTTACTGTCGCAAAGGAAATCGAACTCAAAGACTCGTTGGAGAACATGGGCGCGCAGATGGTGCGCGAAGTGGCCTCCAAGACTTCTGACGTTGCCGGTGACGGCACGACCACCGCGACCGTTCTCGCCCAGGCGATCTTTCGCGAAGGCGTGAAGACTGTTGCGGCCGGCGCCAATCCAATGGCGCTCAAGCGCGGCATCGACAAAGCTGTCGAGCGCGCGACTGAAGAGATCAAACGGCTCTCGAAGCCGGTCAAGGGCGATGCGATCGCTCAGGTCGGAACTGTTTCCGCCAACGGCGACCAGACCATCGGCAACATCATCGCCGAAGCAATGAACAAGGTCGGCAAAGACGGCGTGATCACCGTTGAAGAGTCGAGGACGATGGAGACTCAGCTCGAAGTCGTCGAGGGAATGCAGTTTGACCGCGGCTACCTCAGCCCCTATTTCGTCACCGATCCCGAGCGCATGGAAGCGGTGCTCGAGAATCCACTCATCCTGATCAACGAGAAGAAGATCAGCTCGATGAAGGATCTGCTGCCGATGCTGGAGCAGGTTGCAAAGATGGGCAAACCGATGCTGATCATTGCTGAAGACGTCGAAGGCGAAGCGCTCGCGACCCTCGTGGTCAACAAGCTGCGCGGCACGCTGAACGTCGCGGCGGTGAAAGCTCCGGGCTTCGGCGATCGTCGCAAGGCGATGCTCGAAGACATCGCGATTCTCACCGGCGGCAAAGTCATCAGTGAAGATCTCGGTATCAAACTCGAGAACGTCAAACTCGAAGATCTCGGACGCGCCAAGAAAGTCACGATCGACAAAGACAACACCACGATCGTCGAAGGCGTCGGCAAACAGTCCGATATCGAAGGCCGTGTCAAAACCCTTCGCGCACAGATCGAGGAAACGACTTCCGACTACGATCGCGAGAAACTGCAAGAGCGTCTCGCGAAACTCGTCGGCGGCGTGGCCGTGATCAAAGTCGGTGCGGCAACCGAGACCGAGATGAAAGAGAAGAAGGCTCGGGTTGAAGACGCAATGCACGCCACTCGCGCGGCAGTCGAGGAAGGTATCGTTCCCGGCGGCGGCGTCGCGCTCGTTCGCGCCTCGCGCGTGCTCGAGAAGTTCGACGTGAACAAGGACGGCGAAGGCGATGCCGACGAGCAGATCGGTGTCAACATCGTTCGTCGCGCGTTGGAAGAGCCGCTGCGTCAGATCGTTCAGAACGCGGGCAAGGAAGGCGCGGTCGTAGTCGAGCGCGTCAGAGGCGAGAAGAACGAGAACATCGGCTTCAACGCAGCCACCGAGGTGTTTGAGGATCTCGTGAAGGCAGGCGTGATCGACCCCGCGAAGGTCACTCGCACTGCGCTGCAAAACGCGGCTTCGATCGCCGGCTTGATGCTGACGACTGAAGCGATGGTTTCGGAGATCCCTGAAGATGAAAAGGGCGGCGGTTCCGGCATGCCAGGCGGTATGGGCGGCATGAGCGGAATGGGCATGTAAACAAAAGGACCACGAACGAACACGGATTACATAGTTAGCTCTGTGTAATCCGTGTTCTCCGTGGCGGTAAGATCCTCTTCTTCCGGAAGCACGTCTTCCAGAATTTCTTCCAACAATTTCGCGGACATATCGAGTGCGGTTAACAGCGGATGAAGCGTCGCTTCTTCGCTGCGCTCCTTCACGTAGCCCTTCGCAACATCCTGCGCAAACGCCAGCGCCACGTAAGCACGAGCGAGTCGTTTCGTGTCGTTGCTATTTACCCAAAGCGGTGTGCTCATAAACTAGAAGTTGAAGACGGCTCTAACGACCAACGCCAGAGCGATCGCGCCGCCGCCAAGCGTGAACACCCACTCGACGAGCGGACTCGGACGGCCAAACATGCGGCGCCAGATCACCATGCCACTCTTCCAACCATCGAGCTGATAGAACGGCACTATATTTCCGATCGCAAGTGCGAGATTCAGTGACGCGAAAAGCGAACCCCACGTGACTACACACAGCCCGAGGTTCACACCAATCCCCGCGCCCAGCACAAACAACTGTTGCCACAATGGCCGCGCTTGCAGTGCAATCATATCCATCTGGATGTACGCACCAATCGGCAACAGCCGCCATTGATATTCAACCCCACCCGCGCGAACGCCCCACAACTTTGGTCCCCAGCCGAATCCCGCTTGTTTGATCTGCACCGTACAGACGCGTGCTGCAAAATAATGACCCAGCTCATGTAACACGAGCGCGGCGATGAAACTGACGACAGCGTTGACGATCAGGTAAGTCATGCGCGTGAATCAGTGATGCAAGAAAGTTGACAACTTCTCTTCGAGTTGTTCGAGCGCGTCCAGTTTTGCTTTCGCGAGTTGCAAGTATTCGCGAGCATCGAGGATCAGGTAGACGAGAGCACAGGTGACAACAATGGCTTCGAGTGCATTAACGCCACGATTCAACGAAGCCGCGATTAAAAAGACGAGTGTCAGTGCCGACAGGTAGAGCCTGATCGCCAAGTAAGTTTCTCCTTGTAGCTTGCAAAGGATTTAAAGACGAAATGTTCGCGCAGTTCCAGTCAATAAATATAGAAGCACGAAACACAAGCGTCTCGATTCTAGAAATGAAGTCCACAGCGTGGACGAATTGGGCTTCAACTCGGTCCTTTCGTCCACATTTTGTTCGCAGTTGTGAGGAATTGGACCATGTTTCAGACTGGCCCTTTAGTTGCGAGAGCGCCCTCGCATTGTTGTCTTTTGCAATGATGAATCGTTCGAGTTAAGTCACGAACCAGGCAATACCCACAAATACTCGTTCGATTCGAACTTTAATCAACTAACAATAGATCCCGGCACGGATTTCAGTTCGCAAGGAATCTGACAACGGGGCGGTTGTACCCTCTCAGATGGAAGTATTCGGAACTCTAAGTCCTTTGTGCGTTTTGTTATTCCAGTCTTGAAAGGAGTGCTCCTGGGTTCTTAATTCCCGACACGGACACTCGTCACAGCCCGTTGTAACGAAGGATTTTTGCCCCCGGAGTTTGTTGATTAATGCCCCTGGCAACTCCCACTGTGTTCGATGGTTGGACCAACGACCAACCAAACAATCAAGGTCGAGCGATAGCGAAATCACCCGATACTGACTGTCTCGAATCAACTCCCAATGTTAGAAAACCCACACTCGTTGGCCAATCACCCGTCATGCGGAAACTCTTTTCCGTCATTCAACGGGTCGCTCCCACTGACGCGTCAGTCTTGATCACGGGCGCCACCGGTACTGGCAAAGAACTGGCCGCACGCGCGATTCACAACATGAGTTCGCGACGTGATGCGGCGTTTGTGGACATCAATTGCTCGGCGATTCCCGAAACATTGATCGAAGCCGAACTCTTCGGCCATCAACGCGGCACGTTCACCGGTGCGCACGAGAACCGTAGTGGTTTATTTGAAAAAGCCTCCGGTGGCACGCTTTTCCTTGACGAAGTTGATGCGTTGAATCTTTCCGCGCAGGCGAAGTTGTTGCGCGTGTTGCAGGAACGCACGGTGCGCCGCATTGGTGCGCGAGCGAACATCGCGATCGATGTCCGCATCATCTCCGCAACGAACTGCGATCTCGCGCAAGCTGTTGCCTCGGGACGTTTCCGGCCGGATCTTTACTACCGCTTGCGCGTGTTGCCATTGCATCTGCCCGAACTCTGCACGCGCGCCGGCGACATCAATTTACTCGTCGATTATTTTCTGCAAGTGAAGTCGGAACGACAGGGCCGCACGACCGTGCCTCATTTTTCAGCGGAAGCGACGAAAGTTTTGAACGAGTATCCATGGCCCGGCAACGTGCGCGAACTCGAGAACGTGATCGAGTATGCACTGGCCCTCGGCAACGGTGACGAACTCGGCATCGAAGACTTGCCATTGGAACTGAGCGAGAGTCGCTCACAAGCAAGCAGTGAAGATTTACGGCAACTGCTGGAAGCGTACATGACAGACGCGGTACCGCTCGCCGAGATCGAGAAGCGTTACATCCTGTCAGTGCTGCAGCAATTCGGGGGCAACCAGGTGCGTGCCGCCGCCGCGTTGGGAATCGATCGCAGCAAGCTGTATCGCCGTCTGCGGCAGTATGGAGTGAAGGCGGTGAAGTTCCTTCAGGAAGAGGAACAGGACGGTCTGCAATTCCGCGGGATGAAGACCCACGTCGTCTAGATGCGGGTCACAGAGGAGAATTTATGAGAATGAACTGGCTCACGATAGTTGCGCTCATCGTGATTGCCGTCTGCCTGGTGTATCTGGTCATGAAGCGACGTCAACGCGCCTCGTAATAAGCACAATCATCACTTTCGTATCTATTCAAAAAGGTTCTAAACGGGGGAACCACATCCGGCCTCAATCGCGGCTGTGATGCCCCCGCCGCCTCACACTGCCCCGTGTGTGAGACGATGCTGATTCATCTACGGAGCGACCTTCGTCGCGTGTTCGCTCCAGCCACTCTGCCCGCCTGCACCGACAGCGGCTACCCGAAACCAGTAACGCGTGCCACTCTTCAAATCGTTGATCGCCTTCGCCGCAGACGTAGCAATTGCAACGTGTGTCCAACTCGTCGGCGTGGCCGGATCTGTGCTTGATTCGATCGTGTAGCTCTTCGCGTTGGGAACAGGTTTCCACGACAGCAGAATCACGCCCTCATGGGTTCCAGCCAGCGCGCCGACTGATTCCGGGATGCCAGGGCTTGTCGGCGCCGAGCGAGACGCTTTCGTTTCCATCCCGACGCTCGTGATTAGCGTGTCGTCACGACCGGCAACGGCTTCCACGAAGCCGGCAAGCTGAGTGAGGATCTGGTCCACGTCCGCTTCCGCGTTGTCCTGCGTCACCACTCGCGTCGATACTTCGGATTTTGCTGATTGCACTGAGGCGTACGCCTTATCAAGCTGGTCCAAACGAGCAGTTACGTCGGCCAGCGCGGGTACGGGGTTGGCGAAGCTGGCGCTGTTCGTCATTGCCGTAACGATTTGACGGCCCTTCGCTAACTTCTCCGGGACAGTTAGATTTCTTAGATTCAATCTGATTCGAGCCATGAGATTCTCCTTTGTGGATGTTTATGATCTAGGGAGACATAGTTAAGCGGAGCGAGATCTTGTTTATCCGCCGAGCGCGAATGTGTATCCGCCAGCGCGGAATGACTTCAGTTGCTGAAATTGCAAATCGGATCGCGGAAGTTACGTCTGCACTTCGCGGCGATTACTTGTATCCGGTGAGTCTTCGATAAGTTCTCGTCGATCTCACATATCCTGCGGAAGGATTTAGTTGCACTTTTCCGCAGCGAAGACATCGCACCCTCGAAGAAAGACATTGCCCGACGCCGCTAGTCATTCGCTGGCCGAAAGCAAATAAGATTTCGTCCCCGGCAAACAAGATTTCGCGCCGGCTATGTGCAGTTTTTGTTCGAGCGTTTAGCTCGGCACTCATCGCAGAACTCGCCCGACTTAGGCTTGTCATTGCGCGATTCGTAATTTGTTGTGGGCCAATGGCGGCAATTCGAGCAGAAATGCCACGTATCTCGGTTGCGTTTACGTCGATAGGTTTTCGTCATGGTGTTTTGTGCTCTCTCTGGAAGGTTTCTGGGCTATGTCAGAGCCACTGGTTAAAACACAATGGAAAGATTGGAAGAAAGATGAAGCACTAGCGGTAAGTGCTTTTCGTCTTAGGTTAAAGCAGCGGGCAGGTTAGATGAGGTAAGGGAGAAAAGTCTTTAGAGAAGAATCAATTAATTATCATACGTCCTTTGATAGTTATTACGAGAAAGTCACGCGGTGCAAGGTTCGTAGCAACGATTAAATACGTGGTCCAATCGTAGAAGGTGGTCCAGTCGTAAAAGACTGAGAGCCCCGGCTCTCACCGGGGCTCTCAACTTATCTGGACCTCAGCACCTGCGCATCTTACCCGCCAACAACTCGCCTTCGATTACTGCGATCTGAGTGTCGACCATTCCCAAAAGGTTTGATTCAGCACAGTGTGTGAAAGCAAAGAGCTTCGCTTTGTTCGCGAGCAGTTTTGCATGTGTAGACTTTTCCAGTGTTCGCATGAGCACGACCAGTGCGGCCGCCGATTGATCGTTTGCCCGACAGATGATCTCTGCCAGCGCTTCGATCTTCTCCTGACGGGAAAGTTCTTCAGTGACTGCCGCCGCTTGCGAGTAGTCGAACGCCTCGGCGATGTTTTCGCCGGCATCGATGCTCCGCACGAGTTCAGGCAGCCACGGATCATTAATCTCCAACGCGAAACGAATGATCGCGCGGCTGTCAGAATCGATCGAGGTGTCGTTTACGATAACCTGCGCTCGTCTTTTGAGAGCAGGGTCAATCGCTGCACGTCTTGTTGTTTGGTTGAAGTGTTCGTTTGCGTGAGGTGATTGTTCGCGCGCGGTTGCGCTACTATCCTTAAGCATGGGCTTCATCCTTTCTACAGAAGGTTGAGGTTCAAGGGTCGGCTTTGTGTTGTCGCACAAGTCGGCCCGCTTCGTTTTGGGAGTTGGTGCACGCACTATAGCACACGTTCAATGAATTCGTGCTGGTCCTTATTAGCAATGCTTCGCCATGGCAATGCCTATTTCGCGGCTGCATCTTTCGGGATGAAAAAGAGCGGATAAAGAGCTAAGCACTCAACGGCGAAAAGCGCGAGCTGCGCGATCACGGGCGGAGCCAGTAAGAAAACCATGCCGGCATGAAGCGCGATCCCGACGATCACCGCTAGCTTTCGTAAGCGCCTGGACCATAGAGCAAACGCGAGGAATACCTCTACCAGGATCGAAGCAGCGGCGAATGCGGATAGCACGCGGGGTGGAAACATCAATGACTTCCGAAAGTTCGCCCCGAGCATGAAACCGGAAAGATATTGTGAGTTGAATTTTGAAAGCGCCGCGAATAGATAGACGATCGAGAGCTGAAGCTTGAGCAACAAGATCGGCCAGTACAAAACACTTTCTGATCTATTCTCTGGACCAGCCAGCGCAATTAACAGAACGATCAGCGTCAATAGATACAAGTGCGAAAAATAGAGTTGCTGATCGATGAAAAGAGTTGCGCCCATTGAGGCAGCGAGCACCAGGCCCGAAATTCGAACTTGAGCGCCGATCGTGAATGCAAGCGCTGACAAGAGCCATACAACTAACAGCCCCAGAGCCTCGCGAAGTCCGACGATAGGCAGGAATTCGAACATGGGAAATCGCGCGATGCCTGGATAAAACACGCGAGACATCACACGCCATTCTTCAATGCCTCGGAATACGGAGACCAGTCCGATCACAACGCGCAGTATTACCGCCGATCGCGCGGGCACGCGTTCAGAAAAGAGCGTTAACACTTGAAGTCTCGAGGAGTGGTTTCAAACGGCATCAAGTAGCGAATCGATTGCACTCCTGCTTGACTGCAAAGTTGCGGCAGAGCATAGCGTTCATAATCGAGATCGGATCGCACGTTGCCGATGTGAGCGAAAGGCGAGATTTCTTCAGTACCTGACGACGTAATAAGCCAAACGCGAGTAGGAATAGACGACGCGCTGAACATTTGCCAGCCAAACCGGGTGGGGCGAGGCTGGAACAATCGATAGGTTGGCACAGCAATTTGCAAGGCTAGATAAGTAACAAAGAACACCAGCGACAAATAGGATCGTAAGCGCATACCAGTTGAGATATAAACCGGCAAATCAGATGGTTTAGTTTAGGTTTTAGGCCCCGCCGCAGCAACCATATTCAAGCGCATCGCGGGCGAAACGGCCCATGGATTCTGCCCGGCAGCAGGTGCTCGCTGGCGAACACTTGTGGCGAAATGAACGAATGGCCACGGCTAGTAAGCCGCTGCCGCCGCTATATTTTGCCATTCCGCTTCGGGCATGCGCGTTGCTGAATATGTGAGGTTTCGCCTCGCAAAATTGCGGTGAAGATTGGAAGCATAACAATCCGGTTGCTATGGTTCGCTGTTGGGGTCGCGCTCGGCCTTTTGATTGCGCTCCGCGGCCAGGTGCTGCTTCATCCCGAAACGCCGGCCTCTGCCAAGATCTTCCTCGATACAAACATCAACAATCTCATCTCGATTCAGGACAAAGACGACGCGCCGGCTAAACGCGCTGAGCTCGTTAATTTCATTTGGGGCGCGAATGGCTTTCCGAAGGACCAGCCCGCGAGCATCGAAAGGGCGATTCAGGACCAGCGATATTCTGACCTGACGAACCTCAAACAGATCGATCGTTTGACGGTGAATATGGAATGGGGCCTGACTTCCACCGCTTATCACTTCATTCCCACGCAGCCGAACGGCAAATTAATCATCTATCACGGCGGTCACGATGGTGATTTCATCAGCGCGAAGGACCTAATCGCCTTCTTCCTCAAAAACGGTTTCTCCGTCATCGGCATGAGCATGCCCCTCGAAGCTCCGAACAACCAGCCAGTCGTGGAGCTCGAACACATCGGCAAAATGCAACTCGCGTTTCACGATCAGTTGAAGTTGCTAAAGATGAAGTCCGGGCATCCGGTACAACTGTTCCTGACCCCCGTGGCGGTAATTCTGAACTACGCCAAGCCGCTTGGTTACAACTCGGTTTTCATGACGGGAGTTTCAGGCGGCGGCTGGACCACGACTGTGTACGCCGCGCTCGACCCACGCATCACACGCAGCTATCCGGCTGCCGGCACTTTGCCGCTCCACCTGCGAGAAGATTCCGGCCGCACCAATACTGCGCAACGACCGTCCGATTGGGGCGACTACGAACAAACAATTCCGGAGCTGCATTCGATCGCCAACTACCTCGACCTCTACATCCTCGGCTCGCTCGGCGAGCAACGGAAGCAGTTACAAATACTGAACAAGTACGACCCCTGTTGTATGAGTGGAGAGGCGTTTCGCGCCTACGAAAGCACCGTCAACGAGCGAGTGCGCAGTTTCGGTAGCGGTTCTTTCGCTGTTTACCTTGACACGACGAACCGGGATCACTCCATCTCAAGTTCCGCGATGGCCGTGATACTGAACGACATCAACAAAGGCGAATGAATCCGGTCGAGCACAAACGCATCCATTCTCTCGACTTCCTCCGCGGTCTCGCCGTGGTGCTCGTCCTCTTTCGTCACTTGCCTAATGAGGAAACGTCGGGCGTGCTCCACTTCGTGCAGTCGATCGGCTGGACCGGCGTCGACCTCTTCTTTGTGCTGTCAGGATTTCTTATCTCGGGGCTGCTCTTCACGGAGTTTAATCGCACTGGAAAACTCGATGTGCAGCGGTTCTGGTTGCGTCGGGGTATGAAGATCTGGCCGTCGTATTTTCTGACTTACTGCCTTGCGATGTTGGCGACAGTCATCTGGACGGGCGACTTTAGCATCCTCGTCTCGAGAATCCCCAACTACATCTTCGTGCAGAACTACATGGATCCCGCGATTCGCTGGACTCATTCGTGGAGCATCGCGATTGAAGAACACTTCTACCTGGGTTTGCCGTTGCTCCTGCTTTATCTCGTGACGAAGAAGTTCAAGAGCCTACCCGTAATCGCAGCGATCGTTTGTCTGGGTGTTTTAATGCAACGGGTGCTGCTGTTCTTGCTTACAGACATGAAGTGGCCCAACTTCTACTATCCGAGTCATCTGCGCATCGATAGCCTCTCGTTCGGCGTGCTGCTTGGTTATCTTTACTACTACCGGCGTGAACTGTTCGTGAGAATCGGCCGCTTCTGGCCCTATTTCATTGCTTTGACGCCGCTCATCGTGCTCGCCTACATCTTTCCGCTGGAGAGGAGCGCGTTCTCGTACACGATCGGCTTTACGATCTTTTACCTGATGTTTGGCGGGTTAGTCGTGGCAGCACGAATGCATCCGCAGTTCGGCAGCTCGGGTCCGCAGAAGTTGCTTTCGTGGATGGGAATTTACTCTTACACGATTTATCTGGCGCACTCGGTAGTTTACGAGTTACCCGGCACCGCAAGTCTCAGAGGGATGATCGTTTCCAGGTTCGGAACGGCGGCCGATCAAGTAGTGTTTGTCGCCGCGTCGATCCTGTTGGGCGTCGTCATTTCTCACTTGATCGAAAGGCCATTCCTACGCCTGCGCGCGAAGTGGCTGCCGGTCACGTCTCGTTCAGCGCCGGCGGAAGATCACGCTCATCTCATCCTCATAGATCCGCTCCCATCCGGGCGTCTCACTTAATTGCCGCGCTAAAAACGAACTCGGTTCGATCAACACGATCTGCACGCCACGTTGATCGAAAGGCCCACGCCAATCTTTCACTCCGGAAGTAATGTCCACGAACTCCTGCACGAACGTGTCAGGGTACACGTCGCGGCCGTCGATATAGACCGGATTGTTCGGCGTCGCCCAAAACACGTACGCCCCCCACACGTTTGGATCGGTGAAAGTATTGCCGGCGATTCCCTGCGCCTTTAGATATTCGACCGCCTTCACCGGTACTCGCATCGATTGCTGATTCGGCGTTCCGTATACGGTGGACGTCAGCTTGATCACAAATGGAATCAGCGGCAACAACATACCGACGCCGAACAAGAGCGCGAGGCGTTGATTGGACTGGGAACGCGCGGCGCCAAAAGTTTTGCCAAACTTCGTCGACTCGAAGCAAATCTGAAAGTAATCCGCCAACAACGGAACGCTAACCAATACGAATACGACTGCATTGCGCTGCGTTTTCAGCGTGGCGTAGAGCGTCGCCAAAAACAGCAATACTTCACTTGGCCGAGGCCGCTTCGGCGATAATGCAAGCACGGCGATTGTCAGGAAAATCAGCAGCATTAGCGGCCGTGCACTCGGCAGATGAAAATTCGGCGACAGCCAGTCGTTAACGACGTTCTGAAACACCGATGAGCGCAACACCGCAATCGGCCACGTGTAAAGCCTGATCCCATAGGGATTCACGAGCCCTGCCAAAACAGACGCCACAAAGACCAAGGCCAGTGTTCGCAAGCGCGAGCGAAAAGTCTCGGGCTCTTCCAACACGCCTACCCAGCGATCCAAAACCATCCCCACTGCCGTCAACCCGATCAAGGCGAACCCAATGAAAAAGCCACCGTGCAAGTTGGCCCACAACGTCAACAACGGAACGAGCAGCCAAATCCAACGTTTCCTGACTCCTCTCGCGAACCGGCCAAGCAGCGCGAGATAGATGCTGGCGAACAGGATCGTGAACACTCGTGGCCGCACTCCGATGTTCGGCAAAGCGGTCCAGACACCGATCAGCACTGCCACACCAGCAAAGAACGGATGACTGTTGGCTCGCTTAAACGCAATCCAAAACGCGACTCCCGTCAACAGTGCGAAAATCAAAATCAGCGGCTTCAGTCCCGCGACTGCATATACCGCGTAGAAGAACACACCTGACAACCAGCCGTGCGCAACCCACGGAATACCGTGATAGGTAAACGAAAAGAGTTCGGTGCGCGGGACGCTGCCGTTAGTGAAAACGTATTGGCCCGTCTTCAGGTGAAACCAAAAATCAGCATCACCCATCGGTCGTGACGCAAACAGGAATATGTAAATGAAGATGTAAACCTGAAATATCTTCAGCAGCAATTTGCTCATTCAGCAGGCGGGCAGACGGAAGGTTCAGTCTTGAAGAGCGCCGCGTGAGCGTAGCGCGTTTGCTAATCCGCTGGCAATACTCTCAGTAGCCGAAGATGTCGGAAATGAATTGCCCGCACGTCTGCATGAATCCCGAGATGCTTCGGTTGGGAAGAATCAGGGCTGCGCCCAACACAAAGACCAGGATCAAAATACCACTTGATAAAAGCTTGTCTTTCATAAACACCACCACTGAAATTACGGATGAGGTTCTTCGGCCGCTTTCGTTTCTCTACGAGCGGTTATCGCTTTGACTCGTGAGCTCTCGACAAAAGAGACCAGACCGCTGCGGCGGTACCAGACTCCTTGTTTGTCTTCCCAGGCAGCATCCACGTCGAGGGTGCTGCCGTCAGTCATTTCAATGACTGTTTGAACCTCTTTCCCTTCGCCCGAGTTTTTCTCTCCGGTCGAAATGGGACCCTGCTTCAATTGAACGGGTGCGGTTTTCTTTTCAGTATTCGCCTGGGGAGACGGTTGTGTTGCGGCTTGCTGTTCGGGATCCGGCGAGGGACTGGGTTCCGGCTCCGGCGTGTGAACGGGGTTTGAGGCTGCCACCACGCGGTTGGGAATATTGCTTTCATGAACTTCAGTCGCCCTGCTCGCGCCTGAGCGTTCATCCGACTGCGACGTTGAAAACAGCATCGCCGCCGCGAAAACTCCGGCGCCAAAAACGACGCCGATGACAATACCGAGTGCTGTCGCCGGCCACCACACAGGTTTTGCCGACGAAGTGAGTGCGGCGGCTTCAGGTTTCGGCGAGACTGCCGGATCGGCTAACAGCTCCTGGCCGTCAGTCTCACAGAACCTCTCGTCGTCGCTGTAGACCTGATAACACTCGGGACAACGCTTCATAACAGTTACCTAAAGATTCCTGCTTACATACGGGTGCGCGAGTTCCGCGTGCGAGCATTTTGCCGGGGAAACTGGCTGCGACGCGATGTCGTCGGCGCGATGTATCCCATCTGCCGCAACTGATCGGCATAGTGATAAATAATGTCGCCCACGTCGTCCTTCGCGTTTGCGCTCTTCGTCGACGGGCCATAGGGCGCCTCAATCATCGCTTGTAAGACTGCGTCCGACACACCACGGCGCTTCATGTCGCGCAGCACCGGGGGAAAAGTATCAAAAGTGCAGGGCGACGCTTTGATGGTGCTGATGATTGCTTCCTCGGATAAATGACTTTGGACCATCGACAGCACGTCCTTGTTGCTCAACGGCGTGATATCGGGTTCACCCGCAAAGGCGCTCGCCAGAGAAGGAGTCAGTAGCAAGAGTGCGATGACTACCGGCAAGAATGTCTTTTTCACAACACAGTCCTTTCAGAGCGCGTGGTTCAACGGGTCGGGGGACATTGCAGCCACACCTCGGTTGACAGAGTAATCACGAAGAGGAAGCAACGAATATGCCAGCACAGTACGAGGGACGCGCGGCTGTGAACGCTGGCATTTCGCGCTGGTAGTCGCAAAGGAACAGGGAACGGCAGGTTCCTGCCTGTGATGTTTTGTCGCAGGTGCTCGCCAGCGAGCAGTTGGACCACCCCTCACAGCGTCACGAATGCGCAGAAAGGCGGCGATTCACTGCGGCATACCCTTTGCCCAAGGCTGGAGTCACACGCATGGAAGTGCTGCCGTGATCGGCAGGGAAAGCGGCTCAGCTCAGGACTCCTGGGATGACGCCTGCACTGCCATCGTGCCGACTTGGCCTGATTGGAACGGTCTCGAAAACAGTGACGGACCAATGCAGGTCTCAACACTAAATAATTCATAAGGAGCAAAGAAAATGCTGAAGAACTTTTTGATGGATGAGACTGGTGCGGAATTGGCGGAATACGCCGTTGCAGTTGCCCTGTTGGTCGCGATCGGCTTGGTTGTTTACGCCACGTTGGGTAACGGCATCAACGACGCCAACACCAGCACTTCGGACAAGATCAAGAGCGCGTCATTTACTCCAGCCACCTAGGAGTAACCCCCTAAACCGCGTGCGGCAAACACAACGGGAAGCCGCCAGCCTCAGTCTGCGGCTTCCCAGTTTACTCCAATGGAGAAACCGTCAATGAAACAGATAAAGAGTTTTATCGAGAACGAGACCGGAGCCGAATTGGCGGAGTATGCAGTCGCAGTGGCGTTGCTGGTTGCAATCGCTCTTGTGGTCTACGCCGTTCTTGGTAACGCCATTAACGACCAAAATTCGGGAACCGGCGCCAAAGTCAAAGGTGCGTCGCAAAAACAGTTCCCGTTCTAACGACCAAGAATTCGGTCACGTTTGGGTGTTTATGCAAAGGGATCACTCATGAATTCAGTGAAGAGTTTCTACAAAGACGAAAGTGGAGCAGAACTGGCGGAGTATGCAGTCGCCTGCGCCATTCTGGTGGCGATTGCGATCGTGGTCCTGCAAGTTCTCGGTGATGCGATCAGCACGAAGATGAACGACGTCGCGAGCGACATCGATGCTCCGCCTGCTACCTAACTTTTGCGATCGAGCCTGGGCCAGTTTTCAAAGCGTTATTCAATCTTAAGTAAACGTGCGGAGTTTAAGAAGCGAGATGTCCATTACCCCTGAAGCAGCAGTGAAGTTGGCAGTGCTGGCGCCACTCGCCGCCAGCGTGATCTATCAAGACGTGCGCTACCGACGCATTCCCAACCTGTTGGTCCTGACCGCACTGATCGCCGGCCTGGCGATCAATTCCGTATTTCACGGATGGCATGGTTTGACCAGCAGTTTTCTCGGTTTTGGTCTGGGATTCATTCCCATGCTGTTGTTGCACATCTTCGGCGCTATGGGCGCCGGCGACGTGAAGCTGTTCGGCGGCGTCGGCACGATTCTCGGAGTCAGCTTAATGCCGATGACGCTGGTGCTCGTCGCGATGTTGGGCGGAGTTCTGGCCGTGGTCACTACTCTTCGTGCAGGCACGATGATGACAACATTGCACGGAGTTTTACGAATCTTCGTCGGCATTCTTCCGGGTTGGGAGATGCCGCGCTTCGCCATGGCCCCGGATCGACGTCATACCATTCCGTACGGCGTCGCGATCATGGTTGGGAGTTTGATCTCAACTGCTCTGTTCCGAGTCTAACTCGTTTGTTTGAAATGGAGATAAATAGTCATGCGGAATAAACGCTTGCTCATCGCGATTGCGGCAGCGATAGTCTTCGGCTCCGTCGCTGCAGTTTCGGTCTATCGCTACCTGGCCCAGGCACAGGCTTACACCAAGAATCTCAATAACGTGGTCGTCGCGAAAGTCGATATCCCGATTGGGACGCGCATCATCGCGGAGCAATTGACTGTGACCCAGTTGCCGCGTAGCGCTGCGCCGGACGGCACGTTTACCAGGATTGACCCCGAGAACCTCTTGGGCCGAGTAGCGGTGCAGCGTATCGCAGCTCGCGAACCGGTCACTGAAAGCCGGCTCGCGCCGGTCGGATCGGCCGCCGGACTTTCATCAGTGATCCCGGAAGGTTATCGCGCAATGAACGTCAGGGTTGACGACGTAGTGGGCATCTCCGGCTTCATCATGCCGGGAACGCTGGTCGACATCGTCGTGGTGATCGATCCGCCCGATGAGAAGAACCAGAGAGAGCGCATCTCCAAGATCGTGCTGCAAAACATCAAGGTGCTGGCTAACGGCGCGAACCTCGACAAACCGAAGAATGAAAAAGAGGCTGAGCGCGTCAAGACCGTGACGTTGCAAGTCACACCCGAGCAGGCTGAAAAACTCGCGCTCGCTTCGAGCGAAGGTCGCTTGCAGTTAGTCATGCGCAACTCAATCGATCAAGGCGACGAGGTCACCAGCGGAGCCACCAAACAGACTCTGCTTTCAGGTGAACGCGCACAGCCGGTTCCCGAGCCGGGATTCGACAAAGGTACGAAGCCAGTTGCGCCACGTTCCAATCCGGCGCCACGCCGTCCGCGTCCGGCTGCTTCCGAGACTGCGGCGAAAGTGAATACGCCCGCGCCGGCGCCCGTACGTCCTTCGGTCGAAGTGATCGAAGGTTCGAAGAAAAAGAATGTGGACTTTCCGTATTAGTCCGCTGCGAATGAGTCAAGCGTCGCGCGGATCGCGGCGCCAAGTTTCAAACTGCGAAATCGTTGTAAGGAGAGTAATCATGGCTAATCAGTATTCGATCAAGCATTCCCTGATTCATCTGTTGATGGGGATGCTCCTCTTGCCCGCGCTGGGTTTGACCCTCGTCGCGAATGCGCAGGAGAGTACTTACGATGCCTCATTCAGCAGTGCGACCAAGGAAGGCATTCCCATTAACGTACTCGTGGGTCAGTCCCGCGTAATCAATTTCGACCGCCCCATTGGTCGCTTTTCTATTTCCAACCCGGACATCGCCGAAGCCGTGATGGTTTCTCCGAATCAGGTGCTGGTCAACGGTAAAGCATTTGGCCAGGTCAACTTCATTGCCTGGGAAAAGTCGGACCAGAAATTCATCGTGTTCGACGTGTTCGTGCGCGCGAACCTGTCGCTGATCGACTCCCAGATCCGCGCGCTGTTCCCGCGTGACGACATTCGTCTCAGCCAGGCAAACGGTTCGGTCGTGCTTTCGGGCACGGTGAGCCAGCCCGCCGCGGCGCAACAAGCGGACGCGGTGGTCCAGGCTGCCGGATTCAAGACGGTGAACATGCTGCAATCGCCGGTGACTGACGCCACGCAGGTTCAGTTGCAAGTGCGTGTTGCCGAAGTGAGCCGCCAGAAATTGAAAGAACTCGGCTCGACGCTCGCTTCAGCGAACAGCACGACTTTCCACGTGCAAGGTGGTGGTCCAGGTACGCTGGGTACTAACACGAATGACCCAGGCTCACTGGTGACGGAGTTTGTCGGCTCGGCGGTCAATCTTTTCCTGTTCAATTCCGGTCTGAACACCGCGGCTTACATTCGCGCGCTCAGAACGAACGGCGCCCTGCGTGCCCTCGCGGAACCAAACCTGATCGCAATGAACGGTCAGAACGCGAGCTTCCTGGCCGGCGGCGAGTTTCCGATCCCCGTCATTCAGGGTAGTTCATCAAACAGCGCCGTCACTATCCAGTTCAAAGAGTACGGCGTTCGTCTCAACTTCAAGCCAACGATCATCGACGAAGATCACATTCGCCTCGAGCTCGAGCCGGAAGTTTCGACCATCGATTTTGCAAACGGCGTCCGCTTCAACGGCTTCGTGATCCCGGCACTGCGCACGCGTCGTGCACACACGGGTGTTGAGCTTCGCGACGGACAGAGCTTCGCGCTCGCCGGTCTCCTCGACAACAACGAAACTCGTTCGCTGTCGAAGATTCCGCTGATCGGCGACGTGCCGATTCTCGGCAACTTGTTCAAGTCAGTTTCATTCCAGAAGCAAGAGACCGAGTTGATGTTCATCATCACCGCGGATCTGGTGAAGCCGGTTAACTCCGACGAGCTGCCGCGTTTGAAAGGTGTCGATGGTCTGAAGAACGGTTCGCCGCTTGGCGTCGAACCTCCGGGTGGTGACGGTCTCAGTGGCCGCAGTGGTTTCTCGACGGGTGGCACTGATGCCGCCGCCGCATCGACCACGCCCACGGCCCCGGCGAAGACCGCTCCGGCAGTGACGACGGCCCCGGCAAACAATGCCCCAGCAAGCGAAACCAAAACAGCCCCGCAACCGGCAGCGACGCCCGCAACACCAACGAAGGGCGCCACTCCATAACCCGACCGACTGGTCTCCCGATGGACCAGATCGAACCAAAAGAGTGGTAGTCAATTCTCGAAGCGGCTACCACTCTTTTGATCAATTACCAAGGTGCAGTTAGGGCAGCGAACCCGAGGAGCAAGACGATGCAGAGTTACCAAAAACCCGACTTAAGTCATCGTAAGAATGAACGTGGTAGTGTTCTGGCTTACACGGTTCTGTCAGTTCTCTTTCTATTTCTCGCCGTTGGTCTGGGAGCGGATCTCAGTCACCTTTACATGGTGAAGAACGAGTTGCAGAACGCCGCCGATGCTGCGGCTCTCGCAGGAGCATCCGCCCTGTTACTACCCAAAGCCGAAAGGATTACCACCGCTCAGCAGCGCGCCCTCGATACGCTCAACGGCAACAAGTACAACTTCAGCAGCCAGACATTTGACGAAGCTATGCCCCGAGCGGAGCAGGGCGACCTGATCAGATACTCGGTGAATCTTGAAGGCGACTATGTCCCCGCGGCGACAGCCGACAATACCAACAACATTCGCTTTGTTCGCGCCACCACACCGACGGTTAACGTAAACATCTTCTTCTCCATTCCCATTCTCGGTCTCGCACGCAACATGTCCGCCACCGCCACCGCCGGTCTGTCGGTGCAGGCGAACGTTGTCTGCAACTTCATTCCGATCGCGGTGGTTGAAGGCACGTTTGGCGGCGGCGTCGGCTGGATGGATTGGGACAAGAACGGCAAGCTGGAGTATCCAAACGACTGCTCGCCATTACCGGAGGATGCCGATCCTAACTGTAAGCCGGACAAAATGTTTTGTGCCGGATGCAGATACAAAATGGTCGCTGGTCCAGGCAAATGGCAAGACACGTCCCCCGGTAACTATCAGGCGCTGGATGCAGGTGCAGGCGCAAGTGATTTGAAATTGGCGATCGCGGGCGGGGCCAGCACTTGTTTGACCACTAACGACGATGCCACTTTCGTTACCGAAACCGAGCCCGGACGAATGACTGGTCCGATCCTGAAAGGCCTCAATACGCGATTCGACGATTACAAGAGTTTCGGTGGCGGCGGTACTGTTACGATCGGCGGCGTCACTAAACCTATTGAAGAGGCATTTCCCCCGGATATCAATATCTACGACGCTGCGCCCAAGAATAAAAACACGCCGTACAACGGCATCCCTTACGACACGTATAAGAACCACGCCGCGCCCCCCAGCACAAACTGGCAAAGCCCAGCCCACACAGCGTCCACAGGCCGCCGCGAACTCCTGATGCCGATTATCAATCAGAGCGAGTTTCAGGCAGGCAAGGATGACGTGAAGTTTACGAAATTCGGCAAATTCTTTCTGAATCGCAAGGTGGGTGGTATTCCCTCGAGCCCGGAAATTTACGCCGAGTACCTGTCACCGGCGCTGGGTTCAGGTGGTTTCAATCCGGCCGGTGGGCCAACGGCTCCGATCGTGGTTCCGGTTCTCTATCGATAGTGGAGAAAAGTGATGAGAAGTCCGTTGGCATTCCTAAAAAGAATCCCGTTCTTACGAAGCGAACGAGGCGGCGCGCTCGCGGAACTCGCGATCCTCGTTCCCTTTCTGGTCGTCATGCTGGCGGTCGTGACGGAACTCGGCCGGCTGTTTCAAACCTATACCGCACTTTCGAAGTCGACTCGCGCTGCCGCTCGTTACCTGTCCAATAACGCTTACGATAACGACCACATCGACAAAGCAAAGAATGTAGCGGTTTGCGGTCAGGCTAATTGCACGGATCTCGATCCGGTGGTGCCTGGGTTGACCACTGACAACATTTCGGTCGAACCCGATGCCGAATTCAAGGGGGGTGGCGGCGCCGGCAATCCGAAGACAGTCACAATCGCCGTCCAGGATTACAGCTTTCAACCGATCTTCAATCTCGGTGCGTTAGTCGGCAATACCCACTTCATGGCGTTACCGGCTTCGGGCAGCACGACCATGTACTACATGTGGGTTGATCCAGTTGCTCATGAATAAAGACGTGAAGACTCTAACTCAGCGAAGAAACGAACGCGGCACGACGATCGCGGAATTTGCCATCGTTGCGCTGCTCTTCTTCATCATCATCATCGGCATCATCGAGTTTGGCCGTTTGCTTTACACGCACAATGCGTTGACTGATGCCACCAGGCAGGGAGCGCGCTATGCGTCCCTTCACCACGGCGCAACCGCCGACGATGAATTAGCCGTGAAGCGATTTGTCGTTTACGGACCAAACGGCAAGTTCGATAAGGACGGCAATGCTACGACTGCGCCGCTGATCGCAGGTCTCACTACCGACATGGTCCACGTGAGATTCGACGGCGTTGGGGCGCCTCCTGTTTACGGCACCAACCTCGGCAGCGCCACCGTTTGGATTGAGGGTTATCAGTTTAGTCTGGGCATTCCCGTCTTAGGACGGACATTGACACTCCCCAAGTATGTAACCACGGCGATGGCCGAGAGCGCGGGCAATGACCCGCCCAATATCTAGGATTCGACGGGCAAGGAAGCGAACCAAAAGGGAAAGAAATACTAATGAAGCGAAATCTGACATTCATAGTGCTTTGCAAAGACGCCGCGGAACTCAAGGAAATGGGCCGCGCGTTGAATAGTCACCCGGGAACGAGCGTACTCGTCATGAGTGACGATCCCGAGCAGGTGTTCACGGAAACAGCGCGCCTGCGACCTTCCGCCGTCATCGTCAACCTGGTCCATTTGGGAGAGCCGGGCCTGAAGTTGGTCCAACGTCTCTGTAATGAGTTCACAAATACCGCTGTGATCTGCGCGTCGCGCGATTCTTCGCCGGATCTGATCCTGCGCAGTATGCGCTGTGGCGCACGCGATTTCATTCGCCTGCCGATTAACGAGGAGGAGCTCTCTACGGTAATCGCCAGAACGAGCCAGTTTGCCAACGAACATGTCAACGAGGAGCCGGCAAAAAGAGGTCGCGCGATCGCGGTCTTCTCCAGCAAAGGCGGCTGTGGCGTGTCGCTAATTGCGACGAATCTCGCAATGCTCCAGACGACGCCGACTGTGCTGCTGGATCTGAATCTTCAGTCAGGCGATCTGGAGTTGATGCTTGGCGTCAGGCCGAAGTTCTCGCTGGCCGACATTGTTGAAAACCGCGATCGTCTCGACGAAGCACTGCTCACGAGCTATCTGACGCAACGCTCGAAAAACGTTTCACTTCTGGCCGCGCCCTTCAAAGCGGACAGCGCCGAAGATATCGAACCGCGTCACATCTACGAAGTGATGGAACTGCTGCGACAACGGTTTGACACTTTGATCATCGACACGCCGCACAGTTTCGACGCCGTCACGATCTCCGCACTCGACCACGCGGATCAGATCGTGATGGTGCTGACACTCGAGATTCACGCCATCCGCAGCACGCGCCGCGCACTCGAGATCTTCGATCGGCTCGGGTATCCGCGGAAGAAGATCCGCCTGGTAGTGAATCGCTGGAGCAAGAACATCGAGCTCGATCAGAAGCAGGTGGAAGATTTTCTCGGCGAGCGCGTCGTCGGTTACATCCAGAGCGATTATCGCGCCGCAGTCAACTCGATCAACCTGGGCCAGCCTTTGATCGAATCGGCGCCGGCTTCAAAAGTGACTGCCGATCTGCGAGCCATTGCCGCGAAGTTGTTTGAAGGGCAGTTGGAACCGCCCCCTCCTCCGGCGCCCGGTGAAAAACGTTCCTTCAATTCGATTTTTCGGCGCCAGCAAGTGAGCGTTGAAGACTTTGGTCTAACCGCAGCGTTGGACCGCGCGAATTCCTAAACCTTGGGCAGCAACACCTTTCATAGGGAAAGAAAAAGATGGCTTTACGCGAAAGACTAATCAGAGAAAACGGAACGACGGCCCCGCTGAGTGAAGACGTAATCAGCAATCAGCAGGGTTTTCAGGACATGAAAGCCCGGCTCCACCGGATGCTGATCAACCGGATGGATCTCACCAAGCTGGGCATGCTCGAACCCGAGCAGCTTCACGAAGAAGTGGCCCGGTTGGCCACGGCGCTGTTGGCGCAGGAAGAAACCCCGCTCTCGACAATCGAGCGCGAACGCTTGATCCACGAAGTGCGCCACGAGCTCTTTGGCCTTGGACCACTCGAGCAGTTGCTGGCCGACACGTCAATCTCCGACATTCTCGTAAATTCGCCCTACAACATCTACATCGAACGCGGAGGTAAACTCGAACGCACCAACATCGAGTTCAAAGACAACGAGCACTTGATGCGCGTGATTGAGCGCATCGTGTCGTCAGTCGGGCGGCGCATCGACGAATCTTCGCCGATGGTCGACGCCCGTTTGAAAGACGGCTCGCGTGTTAACGCGATCATCCCACCGCTTTCACTCGACGGCCCGGTGCTCTCCATTCGCCGTTTCGGCGCCGAACCGTTACGCATGCACAAGTTGATTGACAACCAGGCACTGACCCCCGACATGGCAGCCATGTTCGAGATGTGTGTGCAGGCCCGGTTGAATATTTTGATCTCAGGTGGTACCGGTGCGGGTAAAACGACGCTGCTCAACGCCCTCTCAGCTTACATTCCACACAATGAACGTATTGTGACGATCGAAGACTCGGCCGAACTCCAGTTGCAGCAGCCACACGTAGTACGTCTCGAAACTCGGCCGCCGAATATCGAAGGCAAAGGTGAAGTTAGCCAGCGCGATCTGGTGCGAAACGCTTTGCGTATGCGCCCCGATCGCATTGTGATCGGCGAGGTCCGTGGCGGTGAAGCGATCGACATGCTTCAGGCCATGAACACCGGCCACGATGGTTCACTGACAACCGTTCACGCGAACACTTCTCGCGACGCGCTCTCTCGTCTCGAGACCATGATTCAAATGACGGGCTTGCGTCTTTCCGATCGCGCCATGCGCCAGCAGATCGCTTCGGCTATCAACGCGGTGATTCAAGTCGCTCGTTTGAGTGACGGCACCCGCCGCATCACGTCCATCTCGGAAATTACCGGCATGGAAGGCGAAACGATCACGATGCAGGACGTCTTCGTCTACGAAAGACGCGGCGTGGACCAGAATGGGCGCGTCATTGGACGTTTTCGTCCAACAGGCGTTCGGCCGCGCTTTGCCGAACGGCTCAAGATTTACGGCATGCAACTGCCGCGATCGTTCTTCGAGGAGGTTGCCTAATGTTTTTGGTTCTGTTTTTCGTCTTTCTGGCCTGCTTGTTTCTGATTTACGCGCTGTTTCTGTTCACGTCGCGTAAGTCCGATGCGCGCCGGAAGTTGCTCAACGAGCGGCTCGCTGAGGCTATTCGTTCGTCCGCGCAGTCAAGCGACATCGATGTGCAACTCGCGCGCGAAGAACTGCTGAGCGAGATTCCCTGGCTCAACCGCTCGTTGGTGAAACTGCAAATCACCAGCCGCTTGAAACGAGTCATCGATCAGGCAGACCTTCAGATCACTGTTATGCGGCTCCTGTTATTCGCGGGCACCGCCGCGGCGCTCGGTTTTCTCGCCGCCGCGATGATCACCGTCTCGTTGCCGTTGAAGATTTTGTTTGCGGCGATTGCCGGCTCGCTGCCGTTTCTGCACGTGCTGAACAAGCGCAAGAAACGGATGAAGAAGTTTTTGCAGTTGTTGCCGGACGCGCTGGATCTAATGAGCCGCGGGTTGTCGGCCGGGCACGCCTTTACCGAATCGCTGCAAATGGTCTCGACTGAAATGCCTGAGCCGATTGCGAGCGAGTTTCGCAAGACCTACGACGAACAGAACCTCGGTTTGTCGTTGAAACTCGCGCTCGAGAACCTGGTCCAACGCATGCCGATGCTCGACCTCCGCATGTGTGTGACAGCGATCATGATTCAACGTGAAACCGGCGGCAATCTTTCCGAGCTGCTCGAGAAAGTTGCGTACACGATCCGGGAACGCTTCCGCATCATGGAAGACCTGAAGACGTTGACGCTGAGCTCACGCTGGTCGGCGTGGCTGTTATGCGGGCTGCCGATTTTCCTGGCGGTCTACATGACGGCGATGAATCCGACTTACATGGAAGTGATGTGGCGCGACCCGCGTGGACACAACCTGCTGTTCATTGCCGCCGCCATGCAACTCCTGGGCATGCTCATGGTCCAGAAGATCATGAAGATCAAGATTTAGTCCGACAAGGTGAGACTATGCTTTTAATTTCGCTTTCGACCTTCATCTGCATCGCGTTCGCCGTGATGGCCGTCTACTGGGTGATGTTTCGCCCGGCCAGCGCAACTGCCGCGCGGTTGCGTGAACTCGACGATCAGGGTAGCGCGAGCACGGTCATGTTCGAAGACAACTCGGTCGTGAAGTTTGCTGAACGAATCGCCGAACCGATCAACCGCCTCGTGCCGCCGTCAGCCGCCGACGCGAAGAAGTTGCAGCGGCAACTGATGCAAGCGGGTTTTCGCTCGGCGCACGCACCCGGACTCTATCGCGCTTTGCAACTCATCACGATGCTCGCGCTGCCGGGTTTCATCGTGCTCCTGTGGATGTTTCTCGCTCGTCCGTTGAGCGGCGCACTGATCCCGGTTCTGTTTGCGTTTGCCGCGGGTTTTCTGCTGCCGCGCTTCATCCTTAATCGACTTGTGGCCAGTCGGCAACTGCGTATTACGTGGGGTCTCGCCGATGCGCTCGACCTGATGGTAATCACGATGGAAGCCGGCCTCGGTTTGAATGCGGCGATGCTCAAGGTTTGTGAAGAGTTGAAAGACGTCCATCCGGACATCAGCAAGGAATTTGAACTCGCCAACCTCGAGATTCGCGTCGGACGTGAACGAAGCGAAGCATTGCGCAACCTCGCGGACCGAACCGGTGTTGAGGATCTGAACAGCCTCGTCGGCATGCTGATCCAGGCGGATCGCTTTGGTACCTCGATCGCGCGCGCGGTGCGCGTCTATTCGGACAGCCTGCGCACGAAGCGCCGCCAGCGCGCCGAACAAGCAGCGCAAAAAGCAGCGTTCAAGTTGTTGTTGCCGCTGGGCGCGCTGCTCTTCCCGACGATGTTCATCATCATTCTTGGACCAGCACTGCTCAACATTTCCGACATGCTCGGTGGCGGCGTTGCGAACGCCGTCAACCTCAAGTAAGGAGTGGCTGTTATGTACAAACGACTCACACTCGTACTCGTTCTAACGCTCGCGCTGGTCCTGGGGTTTGCGCCTTATCGCCAGGCAGTCTTAAGTAACGCGCTCACCGACGCGGAAATCGCAGTCCTCAACGAATCCGCTACCAACGAGGACATGCCGGCGAAAGAAGACGGTGGCAATCGCTTCGTCAAAGTGATGACCGCGCCTTTCAGAGCCATCGGACGCCTCTTCGGCCACGGCGGCAAGAAAGACGACAACAAGCTGCATCGCCTGTCTGAGAAAGACGTGAAGAAATTTGAATCGGCGAAGATGACTCGCGTCGTCGATGCCCGCACTCCCGCTTCACCGGCCGCACCGGAAACAGTCGATCCACAGACCGGTGAAACCGCTCAGGCAACGGACGCAAATCCGATTGACGCCAACAAGAAACTCGCGCGCGAAAATCTCAAACGCGCTCGCGAACTCTTCAACCAAAACGATCTGAACGGCGCGATCAACGCACTATCGATGGCCGTCTCCCAGGATCGCGAGCTGTGGGATGCGCATAACCTCCTGGGCATCGCTTACGAGATGAAGGGCCTTCGTTCCAAGGCGCTCGAATCTCTCGAAACGGCGCTCAAAGCGGAAAAGCCACAGCCCGAACACATTAACGACTTCGGTTACATTCTCATCAAAAACGGTGAATACTCCCGCGCCGTCAGGTACCTTAAACGAGCAGTCAAAGCCCAGCCTGACAATCAACGCTTTCTTAATAACCTCGGTCTCGCCCTCGTCGAAGTCGGCAAGTTTGACGACGCCTACAAAGCTTTCGAAAAAGCGATGGGTGAGTTTGACGGCCGCATGAACATGGCCACGCGCCTGCTGCGGCTCGGCTACGACAAAGAGGCGATCAAACATCTCGAGCGATGCCGGGAGATGCAACCGAACAGTCTCGATGTTGTTTATCGCTTGTCCGTGCTCTACGCCCGCAACGGACGCACAACCGAAGCAGACGAAGCGAACAAGGCGTTCCTGTCACTCAAGGCAACGGCAACTGCAACCGAGAAAAAGTAACTTAGCGGCAAACTTAGACGGGAGAGCTACCTCAATGGGACACCTGAGCATCCTGAGCCGGGCTGAAATCGAAAGCATGGGCCCGCCGACTCCAGAAGAGTTAGCAGAGACTGGCGTCCACGACGCTTTTCTTTGCGACCTCACTCTCAAGCACGTGGCCATGCTGCCGGAACCGACCACCATCTCAGTGGCCGATCGGCTGCACTTGCCACGCGCGTTGACTGAAGAACTGCTCTACCATCTCTATCGCGAAAAACTGATCGAGATGCGGCTGCAAAGCGCCGTCGGCGCGACGCGCTACGCGATGTTGGACCACGGCTGGGAACGCGTCACACGCCTGCACCAGCAGAGTGGCTATCTTGGACCAGCTCCCGTTTCACTCGCCGACTACGCGCACATGATGCGCCTTCAGGCCGTGCCGTCACGCTCGGCCAGCATAGAGGCCGTGCGCGCCGCTTTCAACGATCTCGTACTCCCCGATTCGTTACTGCAAACACTCGGTTGCGTGATCAATTCCCGCTCTTCCCTGTTTCTGACCGGACTTCCGGGTACCGGCAAGACCGCTGTTTCCGAGCGGATGAACTCAGCGCTCGCCGGCACGATCTGGATTCCGCACGCGATCGAAGTCGACGGCCAGGTCATTCGCATTTACGACGCTCACAGTCACAAGGCCGTCAAACAACAAGACTCGTTGATCGAACACGACCGCCGCTGGATCGAGATCGAGCGTCCGCTGATCATCGTCGGCGGCGAGTTGACGCTCGACAACACCGATCTCACGTGGTCCGAGTCGGCGAAGTTTTATGAAGCGCCGTTTCAGATGAAATCAAACGGCGGCACGCTCGTGATCGACGACTTCGGCCGCCAACGCGTCTCCCCACAAGATCTGCTCAATCGCTGGATCCTGCCGCTCGAACGACGAGTGGATTTTCTGACCTTGCACAGCGGCAAAAAGATCGAAGTGCCGTTCGAGCAGCTCGTTGTGTTCTCGACGAATCTCGAGGAACGCGATCTGGTGGACGAGGCTTTCCTGCGCCGCATGGGTTATCGCGCGCGCGTCGAGCCGCCTACTCCGGGTGCATTTGTCGAGATCTTCAAACGCACCGCCACGAACCGCGGCATCGTTACGACTCAGGAATGTCTCGATCACATTCTCCACAAGTACGTCGCCGAGAACCGCGTCATGAAGGGCTGCGAACCGCGCGATCTGCTGAACAAAGTAAACGATATCTGCCTGTTTGAAGGACGTCCGGCGCAGTTGACCACTGAGCTAATCGATCTGGCGTGGGGTAACTATTTCGGCACGGCCCACCGGTTCGCACCCGACAAGCAGTTTGAATTGGCCAGGACCGCCTGATTTTCAGGTGGCTTGTTGTAACTGATGACGAGTGCGGCTCGCATAATCGCGGTTTTCGTTGTTTGCTTGCTGAGTTGGCAATCCGCCGAGACTGTATTCGCCCAGACGGACACACCCACCCCTCCTCCTCCCACTGGCTATCAAGTTACCCTGAGTGACGGCTACGTTTTCGTCGTCGACGAAGTGTGGAAACAAGGCGACGAGGTCTGGTTCCGCAAAGCCGGGATCTCGAAAGGACTGCCCGCCGCGTCAATCAAAAAGATTGTCCCGCTCACGCCCCCCGCAGCAAAGCCGCCGGAAGTTACATCGGCCGCGCCCGACGCCGCCGGTCCGAAACCGCCAGCGCCGCCAGAACCGCTTGCCATCTGGATTTATTTGAACGGCGGGGCGCGTCTCCGCGTCGATGAAGTAAGCGAAACGACCGACGGGGCCTGGTACAAACGCGGCAATATCTCAATGTTTCTGGACCGCGAGCGGATCGTCCGTATCGAACGCGAACAGCCCGAGGCGAAGGCAGTTCCCTGGCGCGAGGGCGGCTGGTCCTCAGGAAATGAGCGTATTGATAATTTAATAAAGATCAACGCGTCCCGGTTTGGGGTCGACCCATACCTGGTGTTCTGCGTGATCGAACAGGAGTCGCACTTCAAGACCTTCGCGCGCAGCCCGAAAGGGGCGCAGGGCCTGATGCAGTTGATGCCCGGAACCGCTAGGCGTTTGGGCGTGCGGCGGCCGTACGACGCGGCGGAAAACATCACGGGCGGGGTGCGATACTTGAAGGAACTGCTGACCATGTTCGGCGGCCGGGTTGACCTGGTGCTGGCGAGTTATAATGCGGGTGAGGGGGCAGTAATGAAATACGGGCGCAACGTTCCCCCCTACCGAGAAACTCGCGAGTACGTGAAGAAGATCGGCAAGCGCTACGGCATCGACGGCCGGAAAGCGCAGGACGAGACTGACGCGCCAGTTCCGCAGCGATAGCTTGTTCCACGAAGAAAGGGTGACACGATGAAATCATTAGCAGCACGTATTTTCTTGCCCGTCTCCCTCGTCTTAATTCTCTCGCCGCTCGGGTTGGCCCAAACCAATCAAGCGCAGCAGAAGTCGCTTAACAACGCGGCCGTCGTAAAACTGGCCAAGGCTGGTTTCAAAGAAAAGACCATCATCCAGATCATTTACTCACGTCTTCCGAACTTCGATCTCTCACCCGACAGGATGATCGAGCTCAAGAAAAATGGCGTCACCGAAAAAGTGATCGTCGCGATGCTCTCGCGCCAGGAAGGCATGGAATCGTTTGACGACGAGGCATGGAGCGACGACGCGTTCATGTCGAAACCTCTCGATCCGAAAGCCGGCAACAACAGTAGTGCGGGGAACGGCAACGGCGGCGGCAGTTCAGATCCCGGCAGCACGAACATCTTTGGATCTAGCGGCGGTGTCAAAGGCCACTCGGAGTCGAACCTTGGCAACGGCGGCGTCAACAACGACGTCATCACGACCGGCAGCGCTACGGTTCGCATCATCAAGCCGGCCACCGAAGCGGGTGGCGTTGGCCCAGCCAAACTCGAAAAGACCAAGAGCCTGACGAATGATTCGATCGTCGAACTCGTCGAAGCCGGATTCTCCGAAGGCACGATCATTCGCCGCATCGAACAGTCGCCGGTGGAGTTTGATCTCTCGGCGGCCAAAGTGGACGACCTGCGCAAGCGCCGCGTCAGCGACAAAGTAATCGTCGCGATGAAGGCAGCGATGGGCGAGGACAAGTAGAAACACAAATACACGGGTGAAATCGTTATGAGATTACGTCGTTTATTTGTGTTGTTTACTTGCGCGGCGCTTTTGTTTTCCGTCGCGACTGCACAACGCCGGACCCAACAACCAAAACAAAAATCAACCGCGAAGTCCGCGCCACAGAAACCGAAGTCTGCGCTCGAAGAAATGGGAGCGCCGCCGGCTGTTCCGACGCTGAAGAAGCCACCGGAACAGGAAGTCAGCCCGGGCGACGTTGTTTCCGTTGAGACGACCGAAGTGATGTTTCCGGTCACGGTGCGCGACGCGGAAGGCCGCCTTGTCAACGATCTAACGCGCAGCGATTTTCGTGTTTACGAAGACAATCGCCTGCAACCACTAAGCGATCTCGCGTTGCGGCAAGTGCCGGTTGACGTCGTGCTGATGGTCGACGCTTCGTCGTCAGTAGCAACGAACCTCGATGACTTCCGCCGCGCTGCCGAAGGTTTTGCGGCGCGACTCGCGGACGATGATCGCATCAGCTTGATCAAGTTCGACGATCGCATCGAACTGCTGCAAGACTGGACCAAGAGCCGTTTCCAGCTCAAGCGTGCTTTGACTCGGATCGAAGGCGGAATGTTCACGCGCTTCAACGACGCGTTGTACCTGACTTCGCGCGAGCAGTTTGGCGCCGTCACCAAATCGCGGCGCGCGCTCATTGTTTTGTCCGACGGCATCGATAGCGGCCGCGGCAGCACGACGCTCGAAGGCGCGTTGCAGGCGTTGATTCAGGCGCAAGTGACTGTCTACGTCGTCAGCAACACGGAAATCTCGCGCGCAACCAAACGCGCCGAACTCGATCAACTGCTTTCCGGTGGCAACGTGCAGTTCAACCAACTGCGTATCGACGATCTGCGTGAGGGTTTACGCGTGCTGGATCGCAGCGAACAGAACCTCGCGGTACTGGCCCAGGCGACCGGCGGTCGGCTTTACAAACCGCAAACCTTCGATGCACTCGAATCGACGTATGCCGAAGTCGCCGACGAACTGCGACACCAGTACGCGCTCTATTTCACGCCGCTGAACAAAACGCATGACGGCAGTTTCCGACGCGTGCGCGTCGAGACGGCGAATCCGGCTTTCAAACCGCACACGCGTGTGGGTTACTTCGCACCGAAAACGTAACTCCGGTTTTGATTCGGTCATCAGTGCGGGAAAACTGATTTCCACCCGAGACTTTCCGCCAGTAGCTGGTAGGATCTTCACCACTTCTTGCGAGGTGTAACAACCGATGAAATACATTGACTTCGCCCACCCGGAGGGTGGCAGATTTCTGGTCCACGTCGACCACATCACCAGCGCTCATTATCGTCCTGGCGATGGCGGCGAACTGAAAACTCGCCTCGGTCTCGATCTCGACGAGCGCCAGAACGAGATCATCATCTTCGGCGAGGAAGCAGACCGCACCTGGGAGAAGCTGCAGGAATTGATGAGAGGAACCTAATTGGTTTTCAAAGATTCACTCTCTGAACAGTGGATCGACCTGCGACTGATCGCGGGCATGCGCGTCGTGCTCGCGACTTCGGCTCTCCTCATCTCCGTGCTCGGCGCTGCGGCGCCTCCCGTCATTGCTACGGGCGGCGACATCGTGCTGGTTCTTTACGCGCTTTACGGCCTCGTCATCTATCACCTGTCTGTCCGCCGCAAGCCGATGGCCGCCCACAGACTGATACCGTGGATCGATCTGCTTTGGTATTTACCACTCATCGGCTTCACCAGCAGCGGCCTCTTTTATTACTTCTTTTTCTTCACCATCATCGTCGGCTCTTTCAGTTGGGGTCTCAATGAGGGTCTTCGATTAACGCTGGCCTCAGCTCTTATCTACACCGTCATCGGCATTTTCAACGCGCCTTCCCACAAACCGATTGAGATGCGTCACGTGTTGATGGCGCCGATCGGTTTGCTGACTTTCGGTTACATCATTGCCCGCTGGGGCGGCTACCACACCGAGCTAAAAAACCGGTTGAAGCTGCTGAAGGATGTGACTGTCTTTTCGAACCCGCGTTACGGCATCGATCGGACCATCAAAGCGATTCTTGAAAGTATTCGCGCGTTCTACGACGCCGGCGGGTGTTTGCTGGTGATTCCCGGTAAGCCCGCGGCCGAGACTTATCAGATGTATCACGTTACACGGGGCAGCACGTTGAGTCGCTCCGCGCCGCCGGAGATCGGATGCGACGCGGCCAAACAATTTCTCGCGCCTTCGTTGGACCATGCGGTGATTTACCGCCGCGGTCGTGCGGCGCAGGCGCGGGTATTTGATTTGAAGACGAAAATGTTTACCGACAGCGGCTTCGACGATGCCGACAAGCTGGGGGGAATGCTCGACGCGCAAAGATACCTATCGATGCCGGTTTATTATCGTCATCAGGCAGTAGGGCGGTTGTACATCATCGATGGGCCATCACGCGTCGATGTCCCGGACATGGAGTTTCTGCTGCAGTTGATGGACCACGTCACGCCGGTAATGGAGAACATCAGACTGATCGACAATCTGGCTTCCGACGCGGCGGAACAGGAACGACGCCGTATCGCCCACGACATTCACGACAGTGTTATTCAGCCGTATCTCGGTCTACAGTTCGGGCTCGCAGCGCTCGATCAAAAACTGGAAGTCGGCAACATGGCGATCCGCGGCGACATTCAGGAGTTGCTCGATCTCACCAATGACGAGCTCGCGGAGTTGCGCCGTTTCGTGCGCGGGTTGCGCGCCGGCGAAGAAAAGATGGGCGTGCTGTTGCCGGCGATCGAACGTTACGCGCAGCGCTTCTCAGTCGTCACCGGGATCAAGGTGGACGTCGAAGCGCGTGGCAACGTGAAAGTAAACGATCGGCTCGCGGCGGAGCTGTTTCAAATCGTCGCGGAAGGCTTGAGCAACGTGAGACGACATGCGTTTTGCCGTGATGCGCGCGTCGAGATATCGTGCAAGGACAGTTCCCTGTTGTTGCAGATCAAGAACAGCCGGCCGCGTGCGAATCCGGAAACTGAACGCGGTGACGGCACTGAAACGATGAAAACTTTTCGGCCACATTCAATCGCAGAACGCGCGGCCTCACTGGGCGGCGATACGCGTGTATTTGTCGATGAAAAGGACTACACTGTCGTCAGCATTGGTATCCCTCTCTGAGAACCTCAACCATGAGTGAGCGTCCCATTACCATTATGATCATCGACGACCATGTGGTTATCCGCAGTGGTCTTCGTATGTTGATCGAGCAAAACGAGCAGATGCGCGTCATCGCGATGGCGGGTAATCAGGCCGAAGCACTCGAGCGCGCTGCCAGTAATACACCGGATGTCATTATTCTCGACCTGTTGTTAGGTGACGAAGACGCGTTGAACTTTTTACCGGAACTCTGCCAGACGAGTCCGAAGTCGCGCGTGCTCGTTTTAACGGGCGTGCAAAACCCGGATGCGCACCGGCGCGCGATCCGGCGTGGCGCGATGGGGATCGTGCTCAAAGAGCACGCGGCAGATCAATTGTTAAAGGCGATCAAAAAAGTTTACGACGGTGAAGTCTGGATCGAGCGTTCAATGATGGGCAGCATGATTCAGGAGTTGAACAAACCGCCGATGGTCGATCCCGAACTCGCCAAGATCGAATCGCTTACGGACCGCGAGCGAGAAGTGATCGCGCTCGTCGGTGAGGGACTCAAAAACAAGCAGGTCGGCGAGCGATTATTCATCAGTGAAACGACCGTTACTCATCACCTCAGCTCGGTTTTTTCAAAGCTCGACGTCTCCGACCGCCTCGAACTCATCATTTACGCCTTCCGCCACGGCCTCGCCAAACTGCCGAAGTAGCTGCCGTTTCTACCGGCAGGATGTTGCTATCTCGCATCTCGAAAAAACTATTAATTCCTGCCAAAGAAATCAGCACCGACCTCCGTTGTCGCGAAGTTGCAATAAAACCATAATCCGAATGTTGATTTAGGAGGTCCGACACGTCCTCATGTCACACCAGAGAGCATCAGCATGAAAGTGACCTCTCCCACGTTTGTGACGACTGATCGCTTCCCGTTTTGAATATTGAACCCCCAGCCCCTCCCGGTTATCCGATGGATTGGGTTTAACCACCGGTAAGACCGGTAGAAGGAGATGATGATGATCAAAGGAAAGCGTCCATACGGAACAAGACTTTCCAGGCTTACTTTGCTTGGATTAACAGTGTTCGCGTTCGTCGCCATAGTCACCACGTCAGCGCTAATGTTCGGCCCGGTCGCAGGAGCGATCTTCACAACTAACAATTTGTGCACAGGCACAAATGTGAACATCTTTTTCAGCAAGACGGATGTTTATCTGGACGGCGGTCCGACACATACGGGCGCCGCGGGTTTACCAGACGGCCTTTACTACGTCAAGGTAACCGAGCCGGACGGGACACTGCTTGGTACTTCGGTCGATACTACGAATGAAACGCCGGTTGTCGTAACCGGAGGTGAGTTCGCAACTTGTTATCAACTGTCGGCCATTCTTCGCAAAGCTTCGACCGATGTTAGCGGAGGGCCAGTAGCGCCTGATGGTTACGACACGACTACAAACAGTGGCAGTGAATACAAAGTTTGGGTTAGCCAGGATCGCGACTTTGCGGAGTCCAACAGCAAGACGGACAATTTCAAGGTGATCGAAAATACCGTGGTCCAGCAAGGATCGTTGAGCGTCATCAAGTTTTATGACGCCAACGCCAACGGCCTGAACGACGATAGTCAATTGATTACGGGCTGGAAGGTGCGAATCACCGATGGCATCGATCTGATCCGATTCACTCCCACCACAGTGACCGTCGCGCCTGATAATTACATCGTCAGCGAATTTGCACCAGCAGAGACTAACTGGATTAGAACCACGCCAAGTCCAGTGAATGTGACGATCGCAAACGGCGACACGAAGACAGTCGCATTTGGCAACCTCTGTCTTGGCACCGGCGGCGGTAAGACGTTGGGATTCTGGTCCAACAAGAACGGCCAGGCCCAAATGAACGACGGTGGCACGGATGCTACAGAATTAGCATTGCTGACTAGCCTGTGTCTGCGCAATGCAAGCGGTAGCGCTTTCGATCCTGCGAACTACACCGCATTCAGAACCTGGATTCTCGGTGCAAGTGCGACAAACATGGCGTACATGCTCTCTGCGCAATTAGCCGCAATGGAGTTAAACGTCGAAGCCGGGTTTGTGAGCTCGAGTGCCTTGATTTATGCCCCGGGCACAACGAGTGCAAACGCTCTCGGATTTGCTACGGTGAGCGCTGTTATGAATGAGGCGAACTCTACGTTGTGCGCCAACGGGCTCGTCCTCTCTGGTAATCCCGAACGCGCGCATCAGGAAGCCCTCAAGAACGCTTTGGACAACGCGAACAACAATACGTCGTTCGTCCAGGGCACGCCTTGTCCGTTCACGTTCTAAACAGCCGCGATCAGGTCAACGATCGCTAAACAAAACGGGGAGCAACCACAAAGTTGCTCCCCGTTCTTTTTGCAGCGAGGTGTGGTTTATTTTCTTACCGATACTTCACTGGACGTCCCGACGTTGCCGGCGGCATCGTATGCCTTGCATTGGACCACATGTAGACCAGCGGACACCTTCCGTGTATTCCATTTGGTCGTGAAAGGCGCGGACGTGGAACTCGCAGTAAGTTTTCCATCAACATAAAGTTCCACTCGAGCAACACGACCGCCGCTGTCATTGGCATCGACAAGCACTGAAACCGTTCCGGATACGACGCTATTCGTAACCGGACTAAGCACCGTAACGGTCGGTGCGCTTAGATCGATCGAGTTGTTTACCGTTACCGGTATTGAGATGGCCGTTGTGTTTCCTGCCGCATCGGTTCCGACGGCTGTTAGAGTATGCGTTCCGTTCGACGCTGCGACCGTGTTCCAAACGAACGTGTATGGAGCAACGACATCGACTGCCTGATCGACACCATCTATTTTCAGGACTACAGACGAAACGCCGACATTATCCAATGCCGAAACGGTGATACCCGCATTTCCCGAAACACCGCCGCCCGCGGATGGCGACACGAAACTAACCGTTGGAGCGATCGTGTCGGTAGCCATGTTGCCCGCGGCCATGGCAACGGCGCGTCCGGCATTAACTCGTCCCCAGCCATAGTGAGCATCCCAACCCGCCGTCCCAAGGTCGTCGGCAGATTGTTTGATCACATCCTGGACCTGATTGGCGGTTAATGTCGGCTTCACCGAAATCGCCAGCGCCGCAACACCAGCGACGATCGGAGCGGAAAACGAGGTGCCACCGGCATACATGTACCCGCCGCCTCTGGTTGTCGTATACACCGCTTCCGGAGCCGCTACGTCTATGTTGTTGCCATAGTTCGAGAAGTCTGAGGGAGCGTCGGACACGTTCGTTGCACTCACAGTGAGAACGTAGGGATTGTCGGCCGCGGAAGTGAACGTTGAGTAATTGCCAGCCGAAGAAATCACGACGCCGTTCTTCGTCTGAAAGTATTGCGCGGCTGATTTCACGGTCGCGCTTTCTGAGACTATGAAACTGATGTTTGCGACGCGAGCACCATGATCCGCAGCCCAGTTCAAACCCGACGCGATGAGTGAATAGGTTGAGGAGCCACTCGAGTCTGAGACGCGCACCGGCATTATTCGACAACGCCAACATACCGAGGCGACTCCGAGGGAATTGTTGCTGAGCGCAGCAGCAGCTCCGGCTACGTTTGTGCCATGTCCATTTACATCAGACGTGTCTGAGCTGTTATTGACGATGTTCCAGCCGGGTACGACGTTGGCCGCAAGATCGGGATGAGTAGCATCGACGCCGCTGTCGAGAATTGCGATCGTGACGTCACTGCTGCCTGTCGAGGTGGCCCATGCTACAGGAGCCTTGATAATTGGCAGGTGCCATTCACCACTGGCATACCAGGGATCGTTGGGTATTACCTCGGCAGGCCGGACAATTCGGTCGAGTTCTGAAAACTCCACCTCCGGCCGATTCTGAAGTGCATTCGCAAATGCCGCCTCATCAGCTTGCGCGGGCAAATCCAGGACAAATACACCTAACTGCGGCAGCTCGTCTGCGTCTCGAGCGCCGAGTGCAGCCACGATCTGTCTCGCATGGTCCAACCCGATGTTCGACTTGAACTTCACTAGCACTCGTCCAGGCACGAACGGTTGCTCCTCGGCGACCGGCGCGAGATGCACGCGCCGGTCCTTCTGTGCGATCGCTTGCTGGTTGAAACACGGGAGGATTAGAAGCGTCAGGGCAAACGCGAGTATTCCCATACTAATCATCGTTCTCTTCATATCTCTCTCCAGATGTCGGTTAGCCCGTGGTTCGGCGCGTACTGATTGGTCAGCACACTAACGGACTGAGATTAAGCTTCTGGATTTGGCGGGATTAAGTTGAAGAGAAACGCCGCGGCATCGCGTGAGGGGGGACCGATTTCGGCAGTGATTCTCCTGCTTTCGGTAACCCAGCCAGGTCTGAACAAGACCTCCGTCGGCTTTGCGACCCTCGCTCACACGAGGTGTGCCTTTGTCGTTTCAGGTACTACTTCAAATAGCGGACGGGTGATGCGGTCGAGCTATCACTTACCAGCACGTTACCAACCTCAAACTAACGCTGTCAAGACTTGTTTATCTGGCAGGATCCTGCCACGCGATAACAGCGTTCGACTGAAACATTCTGCCACCAAAATGGGCAAGAATCTCTATTGTTACCGACTCGCAGCGAGTCCATAATCCATGCTCTCGAAGTGCCAAAACGAGTGCCGCGTCGTGCTAAAGGCTGTTTTTGCCCCCGGCCGAAAGACGTATCCGGTGCCTTTTGGGAACGGTTTGAAGCCCGCTTATGAAGTGCTTCGTCACCGCGCCCTGACGATTAACACTGCAGTCCCGAAGTGATTCTCTTGATGGGAATCATCTTCGCAAGCAAGGAGGAGATTTACAATGTTCTCAGTAATTAGTATTCGCAGGCTCGCGCTCTCCCTCGCGATGTTTGCGGTCGTCGCTCTGAGTTCCGCTGCAGCTAAAGCGGACCAGGTAGTCATTAACACACCAAACGCCGGGCTGAGCGGAACGCCTGGTCCATACGCAACTGTCACCTACGTCCTGAATGGTACGGGCGGCATTGATGTCTCCGTCCAAATGGCCGCGGGCTTCGCCGCTTTTGGCCAGGGCAACGGCAACAATGGCATCTTCGGTTTCAACATCGTCGGCAGCACTACCGGGCTGGCCGTCACGAATTTCAATCCAAACTTCCTGACCGCGAATCTTGGCGGCGGCAACATGGACGGGTTTGGAGATTTCGACGTGACCATCAGCTGTTGCAACGCATCGAATGCCATCACCAGTTTCAGTTTCACCGTTACCAGGACCGGTGGCTTTTCTTCCGCGAGCGATTTGTTTGAGGCGAACGCCAATGGCGCGCACTTCTCCATTCACATCGCTCCGACAAACGGAAACCCGACCGGCTTTGCCGCGGATTCTGGAACGGCAACTCCGGAACCAACGAGCATGTTGCTATTGGGATCGGGGCTCGTAACAGTTGCGGTTGGCTTGCGGAGACGTCGCAAGACTTAATTCGTGAGCGGTCGTTAACTCAACCAATAAGGAAATGATTCCCCCCGACAATTCCATGTTGATGTTGAAAACGGTGTCCGGTCGCTTGCGAGAGTTGTTCCGAGGCCGTGAAAAGAACGCAGATGGCGTAGATGCTGAGTCCGGTCGCCGCAGTTTGTTGGTTGTCGACGACGAAGAGTCGATCTGTTTTTCAATGCGTGAGTACTTCTCGCAGCACGGCTATAACGTCGATACGGCGCGCGAGATGGAAGAAGCCGAAGGACTGATCAAGACTACCAACTACAAAGTGATCATCCAGGATTTGCGACTGGGCTTGACCCGGCACCCCGATGGAATTGAAATCATCAAGCTTGTTCATCAGCGAAGTCCGGGCACGCTAATCGTCGTCCTCACTTCGTACGGTTCCCAGGAAGTTGAAGAGGAAGCCCGGCGCGCAGGAGCAGACGCCTTCCTGCGCAAGCCGAAACCATTATCGCAAGTAGCGCAGGTGGTCCAAGGCCTGATTGAGTCACCACGGGCACGCGCGGTTCAGGCGTGAATTTGGAATTTCGCTTCGCGGTTGAATTCAAATTGGCGCCGGGACTGCCCAGTATCTCGGCGTCTTGGAAGTTACCCGTGATAGTCTCGAGGGCTGGTTACTGAGAGGGCGGCCCCCGTGATTTACCCGATCGGTGCTTCCAGGGGGGGTTCGGCACAGTCCGGGCCCTCTATCTTTTTGCCCACTGAAAACTGCATCCTGTGCCGCCTTGCTGGCAACCAGATGCCAGCGAAAAAGGATGCAGACTGCTGGCAAAAATCGGCAGCTTTCCTCGTTGTGGCCCACCCGAAACACACCTAGACTAACCTGTATTGACATTGGAAATTCCTTCCCTTCGTGCGAGCCGCCACCCAAACCGCAAGGCGCTCCGCGGAGAGTAAGTCCCTTCTTTCCGAACCCATCCCAGCGGGATTCGGTTCCTTCTAAAAGGAGTTAGAAATGAAATTCCAGACAACAAGTAATTGCCAGGGCAGTAGTGTCCGTGGCCGAGCGCTGATTCTGAGTGCCGCCATCCTCGCGCTGCTGCTTTCGTGTTTGATCGGGTCCACAAACTTTCGTTCCGTCTCTGCTTCGAATCCAACGATGATGCCTTTCAAACCCGCTTCGGCGGATCTCAGCCAGGTTCGCAATGGTGGCGTCGGCTGCGACCAAACGGTGCCGAACTCTTGCGACAACCCGGCCGATTGGGTCAACGGCAACGCCGGCGCTTCAAACGCGCACTATCAGGAAGGCCAGTCAATTCCCTATCGCCTCGTGATGCAGAATCTGTCTCTCGGTAATCACACGGTCGTGATCGAATGGGACGTGAGGCACAGTAGCGCGAATGCGATCGACTTCATCACGCATTACCAACGAATCAGCGAGAGCGTGCAACCATGTGGACCAGCAAATCACCCGGAAGACGTCGTGCCCGGTTGCAATCCCGCAAACTTCACGACCTTTGATATTCCGGCGCCCACCGGCGTCAATTCGCTGATTCCCGGTTTGCCGCAAAGTTCTTTCAATGCTCTGGCGGTGGCCCAACGCCGGATGACGATGTTCAACGGCACCATCAACAGCATGATCTACACGAACCCGCAGGGCGATCTGTCACAGGCCACATCCTCGACGCGGATCGCGATCAACTTCAGCGCCGCTAACCCAACGGTGGTCATGGCGTGGGGCGGCCACATCGCCCGAGCAATCGATTGGGGTACAGGGAACTCAGCTTCCGGCATTAGTGGCTCGCCTTATCACACGCGTCTTATCTCACTTGATGGCAGCGGTGGAAACCAGGATCGATCGTTGTCGGCCGCAGCCGTGCAAGCTCCCAATCCTTGCGCGCTAACGAACGACAACATCGACGTTTGCGACTTGCCCGCGATAACTACGCACGCGCTGCAAAGCACTGCCGTGGCCGGCCAGACCTATTCGTTTACGCTCGTGAACAGTGGCGGATCCAATGCTTTCATCAGCAGCTCCGACACTGATCCTTCCGACGGCACGATCTCGGCGAACGTAACCACGAGCGGCGCCGGCTCGTACACCATCAAGCTCACCACGTCCAACGCCGGTGGCTCGCAGGAATGCACCGCCACTGTGCGCGTGCATCAACAACCGGCCGCGAGTGCGGGCAGTAATCAGGAACACTGCGAAACTGACGGCTTCGCGTTCTTGATGAACGCATCCTCAACCGTGCCGGCTGGTGGCACACGCACGTGGACCATCGACGCGGCGCATAGCACCACGACGGCAACGATCGTCAATCCCGGCGATGAAGATCCGACCATCACACTCGCTGGCGTTGGTACCGTCAGAGCTGTGTTAACAGTCACTGGCGCTTCGTGTACGGATGCGGTCAGTACGGTAGATCTCACGGTGTCGCCCAAGGCTGTTGCTAACGCCGGAGCGGACCAGGCGGTCTGCGCTAGCAAGCCGAGTGTGACGCTCAACGGCAGCATCAGCGGCTCGGCGTTGAGTGCATCGTGGAGCGGCGGCGGTGGAAGCTTCAATCCCAATGCGAACACGTTGAATGCTGTCTACACGCCATCGGCCGCGGAGATTGCCGCCGGCTCGGTGACACTCACTCTCACGACGAACGATCCGACCGGCTCGTGTGGCCCCGCGAACGACCAGATGAAGATCACCATCAACCCGAACCCAACGGTGGCGATCAGTTTGGCGGATGCTTGCCTGAGCACCGCGCATTTGCATGCGACGGTTACAGGTGGTGTTGCGCCTTACACATTCACCTGGAAGAAAGACGGAGTGTCGATCGCGAATAACACTGCCGATCTGACTCTGACTGGACCTGGGACCTACACCGTCAGCGTTGTAGACAGTTCGTCGACTACCTGCGGCAGCAACACTGATTCGTTTGTTGTTTGCTACACGCAGGGCGCAGCAGCCGCCGCTGGGTTCACGCCGAACGGGGTGAACGCCGCGGTGAAACCGCAATCAAATGCTTCCAGTCTGCTGGCTCGGATGGCGTTGCTGTTTTACTCGAAGCTTGCGGTCGTGAGGTTCTAGTTTCAGGTCCCCGAAACTGGACGAGCGCTGAGCGCGAAACTGCGTTCAGCGCTCATCCTCACGGCGTGGCTCAGCCACTTGGCTTCCAACCGGCTTGCCGCCGTAGTACAGACTCGGCGAAGCTGTATCTGGCTGGATTGGGACAATGTTCACCCACGCCCGGAGCCGTGAGTGTTCTGCTACAAGTGCTCGCTGGCGAGCAGCAGTGTCTGACTCATTGTTCCCCGCCGGCTGAAGCCGCGTTGGCTTAACTCCTACCATACCAACAGTTCTCTTTCCACATAGGTTTTAGCAAGGCGTTCACGATGCATGGCCCGGCCTTTGCACAGTGGTCGGCTACACAACTGCGCACTCGCTGGCTTTATGTTCTCTCTCGTAAGAACCGGGTCGCACTTGTCACCGGCGCCTCGCCCACAGGGGTTGTTTGCGGCAAGCCGGTATCGAACCCGGGAGTGACTTGAACGAAATCTTTCCTTCCACGTGCGGGAATCGCTCTCTCGAACCGAGCGATTCTGCGGAAAAGACTTCTCAAGCGAACCCCAATCATCTTTCGGCCGGGCCGTGAACGCCTGTGCCTTTATCTCTTTTAGGAGTTTCATGAGCATGCTGCCCCCGACTCGCCGCCCGTCTACTCGTCGCACGTTCACCACCAGAACAAATCGCTCCTTCCGGCTCGCAGCGCTAATCGCTTTAGTCGCGCTCGCCGGAACGGCGCTGGCCACGACCAATTCGTCTGCCAGTTCGCTGAGTCGATTTTTCTTTGCTAAAGCGGCATCGATCATCAGTACTGGACCGAGCGCTGCGACTTCGGATCACGCTCTCGAACCGGAGGCAGCGCCGATCGCAGTTTCGAGTTCAACGATGGCGACAGAGCGACGTGGCCACACGGCGACGCGCCTGGCTGACGGACGCGTGTTGATTGCCGGCGGCGAGAACAGCAGTGGTCCATTGAACCAGACTGAGATCTACGATCCATCTGACGCGACCTTCTCACCGACAGGCAACATGAACGAAGCGCGCGTCGATCATTCGGCGACGTTATTGTCGGACGGACGCGTGTTGCTCATCGGCGGTCGCAACTCCTCCGGCGCATTAACATCAACCGAAGTCTTCGATCCGGTCACTGGCGCATTCACCAGTGGGCCATCGATGAGCGTTGCGCGTGCCGGGCACAGCGCGACGCTTTTTGCTAATGGAAGCGTGTTGGTTGTTGGCGGTGATGCGGGTGGGACGGCAGAACTTCTCGACGCTGCTTTGTCGGGCTTCAGCGCCGCGGGAAGTTTGCAAACTGCGCGTGCGATGCACTCGGCGGTGCTGTTGCAGGACGGGCGCGTGCTCGTGGTTGGCGGCCGTGATGCGAATGGCAACGAATTGAGTTCCGGTGAAGTGTTCGACACGCCGGCTTCGAGTTTCTCGACGGTTGATAGTGTGTTGAAGGTTGCGCGCGTGCGGCCGCAGCTGCGCGTGTTGTTTGACGGCAAGGTGCAGATCATCGGCGGCAGCAACGATGGTTCGATGGAGATCTACGATCCGCTTTATGAAAGTTTCGGCGCGTATGCGCACGTGTTACCGGAGGGTGATACCTGCGCCGGTTTGTCCACACAGATTCAGTCTACACAGACGCGCGCTGCGCTGTTCCACAATGGGCAGACTGATTCCCTGCTCGACCGATCGGGACACACGATTACGGAGTTGAGTGGCGGCCAGGCGCTGGTTGTCGGTGGTGTCAACTCGAGTGGTGTCGTGTTGAGTTCGACGGCGGTGGTAGCGAGTTCGGGCGCGGCGATCACGACGGACAAGATGGACTACGCGCCGGGCGAGACCGCGCATATCAGTGGGCGGGGTTTTCAACCGGGTGAAACTGTGCGCTTGAAGATTCACGAAGACCCGCACACGCCGCTCGAGCGGGGGTTTGATGTTGTTGCGGATGCGGACGGAAACTTTACGGGCGACTACCTGGTCCAAGATTATGATCTGGACATGAAATTTTTGGTTGGTGCGCGTGGTTTGACGTCGGGCGCAGTAGCGCAGACGACGATGACAGATGCGCGGCTCAATACGATTACTGTGGGAGCTCAATCTCCGAACCCAGTGACGGCGGGCAATGCAGCTTCGTATTCTGTCACCGTAGGCTTCAACGGCAACGCCACCAATTGCACTGTTACGTTAAGTGCAATCGGACTACCCACCGGAGCAAGTGCAACCTTTACGCCAAGTTCGGTAACCGGTAACGCGAGCGCCGGAAGTACGCTGAACATCACGACAACTGCGGCCACGCCCACTGGGTCGAATCCATTTACTGTCCGCGGCACCGCGGGCGCCACTTGCCAGAACGTGGGCGACACGGTGGATGCTGCAGCAACGCTCGTTGTGGCGTCAGGGAACGTGAACACCACGACGACTGTTTCGAACGCTACTGCAACCTTCGGCGACACTTCGGTGACGCTCAGTGCGACGGTCACGCCGGCTAGTGGACCAGCGGTTAACAATGGCTCGGTTACGTTCACGGTGAAACAGGGAGCGACGACGATCGGTGTGGCCACGACCGACAATACGGTTGTAGCGGGAGTTGCGAGTGTGAGCTACGCGTTGCCCGTGGGCACGGCTGCAGGTCCTTACACCATTCAGGCGTCTTACACGCCAGGCGCTGGGTTCAATGCGAGTTCCGGCACGGGAACGCTGACGGTCAACAAGCGCAATACGCTTACGACTGTGTCGTCGAGTTTGAACCCGTCCACCTTCGGCGAGAGCGTCAGCTTCACGGCGACGGTGGTTGGAACGGGCGCTGGCGCCGGTAACCCGAGTGGTGGCTCAGTGCAGTTCAAGATCGACGGCGCGAATTTTGGCGCACCGGTCGCGCTTGCTGCCGGTTCGGCTACAAGCGGATCGACCAGTACGCTTACCGTTGGTAATCACACAGTTGAAGCTGTGTTCACTTCGTCAGACACGAACTTCAACGGCAGTAACGATCTGCTCGACGGCGGCCAGACCGTCAACAAGCGCAACACGCTTACGACTGTGTCCTCGAGTTTGAACCCATCCACCTTCGGCGAGAGCGTGAGCTTCACGGCGACCGTGGTTGGAACGGGCGCAGGCGCTGGTAATCCGAGCGGCGGTTCGGTGCAGTTCAAGATCGACGGTGCGAACTTTGGCGCTGCTGTTCCATTGAGCGGCGGCTCCGCGAGCAGTGGCCCAACCACTACTTTGACTGCGGGCAATCACACGGTCGAAGCTGTGTTCACGTCTTCTGATACAAACTTCAACAACAGCAACGACCTGCTCGACGGCGGTCAGACCGTCAATAAGCGCAACACGTTAACTACCGTTTCTTCAAGCCTCAATCCGTCGACCTTCGGCGAGAGTGTGAGCTTCACGGCGGCCGTGGTTGGAACGGGTGCTGGTGGTGGCAATCCGAGTGGTGGTTCAGTGCAGTTCAAGATCGACGGCGTGAACTTCGGCGCAGCGGTCCCGCTCGTCAGTGGCTCGGCAAGCAGCGGTTCGATCAGCACCCTGTCCGCGGGTAATCACACGGTCGAAGCGGTCTTCACTTCGTCTGACACTAACTTCAACGACAGCAACGATCTGCTCGATGGCGGCCAGACGGTTAATAAGCGCAACACGCTCACGACTGTTTCGTCGTCCTTGAACCCATCAACATTCGGTGAGAGCGTGAGCTTCAGCGCGAGCGTTGCTGGAACGGGCGCGGGCGCTGGCAATCCGAGCGGCGGTTCTGTGCAGTTCAAGATCGACGGCGTGAACTTTGGCGCAGCAGTCCTGCTTGTGAGTGGTTCGGCAAGCAGCGGTTCGATCAGCTCGCTGAGTGCTGGTAATCACACTGTCGAGGCGATCTTTACTTCGTCCGACACGAACTTCAACGACAGCAATGACCTGCTCGATGGTGGTCAGACAGTTAACAAGCGCAACACGCTCACGACTGTTTCCTCGTCCTTGAACCCGTCAACCTTTGGTGAAAGCGTGAGCTTCAGCGCGAGCGTTGTTGGAACGGGCGCTGGCGCTGGCAATCCGAGTGGTGGATCTGTGCAGTTCAAGATCGACGGCGTGAACTTCGGCGCAGCGGTCCCGCTTGTGAGTGGTTCGGCAAGCAGCGGCTCGATCAGCACATTGTCTGCGGGCAATCACAGCGTCGAAGCGGTCTTCACTTCGTCTGACACGAACTTTAACGACAGTAACGACCTGCTCGACGGTGGTCAAACGGTTAACAAGCGCAACACGCTGACGACTGTTTCCTCGACTTTGAACCCCTCGACCTTCGGTGAGAGCGTCAGCTTCAGCGCGAATGTTGTTGGTAGTGGTGCTGGTGCTGGCAATCCGAGTGGTGGATCTGTGCAGTTCAAGATCGACGGCGTGAACTTCGGCGCAGCGGTCCCGCTTGTGAGTGGTTCAGCAAGCAGCGGCTCGATCAGCACATTGTCTGCGGGCAATCACACCGTCGAAGCGGTCTTCACTTCGTCTGACACTAACTTCAACGACAGCAACGACCTGCTCGATGGCGGTCAGACAGTTAACAAGCGCAACACGGTGACGACTGTTTCCTCGACTTTGAACCCCTCGACTTTCGGTGAGAGCGTCAGCTTTAGTGCGAGTGTTGTCGGCACTGGCGCGGGCGCTGGCAATCCGAGTGGTGGTTCGGTGCAGTTCAAGATCGACGGCGTTGATTTCGGTGCGCCAGTCGTTCTTAGCGGTGGCGTCGCGAACAGCGGTTCCATCAACACACTAAGCGCAGGCAATCACACTGTCGACGCGGTCTTTACTTCAGCAGACACGAACTTCAACGACAGCAACGACACGCTTGACGGCGGTCAGGTAGTCAACAAGCGCAATACGCTCACCACCGTGTCTTCAAGCCAAAACCCATCGACGTTCGGCGAAAGCGTTAACTTCAGTGCGAATGTTGTCGGCACGGGCGCTGGCTCCGGCAATCCGAGCGGTGGTGCAGTTCAGTTCAAGATCGACGGCGTTGATTTCGGTGCGCCAGTCGTTCTTAGTGGTGGCGTCGCGAACAGCGGCTCCATCAACACACTCAGCGCAGGCAATCACACAGTCGATGCGGTCTTTACTTCAGCAGACACGAACTTCAACGACAGCAACGACACGCTTGATGGCGGTCAGGTAGTCAACAAGCGCAACACGCTCACCACCGTCTCTTCGAGCCAAAACCCATCGACCTTCGGTGAAAGCGTTAACTTCAGTGCGAATGTTGTCGGCACAGGCGCTGGCTCCGGCAATCCTAGCGGCGGATCAGTCCAGTTCAAGATCGACGGCGTTGATTTCGGTGCGCCAGTCGTTCTCAGTGGTGGCGTCGCGAACAGCGGCTCCATCAACACACTCAGCGCAGGCAACCACACAGTCGATGCGGTCTTTACTTCAGCAGACGCAAACTTCAACGACAGCAACGACACGCTTGACGGCGGTCAGGTAGTCAACAAACGCAACACGTTGACTACTATCTCGTCGAGTCAAAACCCATCGACCTTCGGTGAAAGTGTGAGCTTCAGCGCGAGCGTTGCTGGAACTGGTGCTGGCACTGGTAACCCGAGCGGCGGATCTGTGCAGTTCAAGATCGACGGCATTGATTTCGGTGCGCCAGTCGTTCTCAGTGGTGGCGTCGCGAACAGCGGTTCCATCAACACACTGAGCGCAGGCACGCACACCGTCGACGCGGTCTTTACTTCCGCAGACGCAAACTTCAACGACAGCAACGACACGCTTGACGGCGGCCAAGTCGTCAACAAGCGCAACACGCTCACGACTGTGTCGTCCTCCTTGAACCCGTCTACGTTCGGTGAAAGCGTGAGCTTCAGCGCGAGCGTTGTTGGAACTGGCGCGGGCGCCGGTAATCCCAGCGGCGGATCTGTGCAGTTCAAGATCGACGGCATTGATTTCGGTGCGCCAGTCG